>Ga0247611_10002000_pt1 | contig 34667 bp, 25 predicted proteins | sample 177DNAGHGhighgp2_FD_192422 | JGI IMG/M metagenome (GOLD analysis project Ga0247611, IMG submission 192422) | Sheep rumen microbial communities from Palmerston North, Manawatu-Wanganui, New Zealand - 1770 DNA GHGhigh gp2 | ecosystem: Host-associated > Mammals > Digestive system > Stomach > Rumen... | reverse complement strand
ATTATATGGTTATTATTTATAAACATAATGATATGTTTCGTATTCGTGATTGGGTTGTATTTGGTGAATTTAAATTTATTGCTAAAAACAAAATAAGAAAAATATTTAATAAACCTAATATTAAAATTATTAAAATCATTGCTTATAAACTATGATAATGATGCATTCCTTTAAAGGGTAACGCCGAGCGTTAGCGAGGCATTAATAACAATAACAACAATAACAATTATTAAAGTATGAATGAAGAATACACTATTGAGAATGTTAGTCGTGTTCTTAATAGATTATCTGGAATAAAAGTTTCAGGAACGACTATTGTAATCAGAAAAGATGCTTCTTTAGGTATAAAAGCTCAAGGCAAAATTGATTTTCTTGTTAAACAAGGTTATAAAATCAATAAAGTTGATGAGGTTAAAGAAGATAAAGGTTCTAAAAGAAGTTCTGGGGACTTTGAAGAAGATAAGAAAATAAAAAGGAAGAAAGGGATTGATGTTCTTGGCACTATGCAAAAACATACTAAGTTTAAAAAATTGAAATAATTATGCCTTATTTTGATTTTAGTGCTATTAGTAAACCTAAAAAGAAATCTAATAGACAAGCTGCACCTAAAGAATATAAAAATATTAAAAGAGGTGTAAATGCGGTATGTTTTATATCTCCTGAAGGAACATATATGGCTATTGATTTAGAAAATCAAAAACCTTATGTTCTTTCTTCAAGAAGTTTTAATATTAAAACTAATGAATTTTATGCTCAACAATTAATTGATGGCAAAAGAATTCAATGTATTACTCTTAAAAATAAAGATAGATTTGATAATCCTCAATTTTATCTTCCATTTGCTCCAGGTGTGGGACTTATAGGTAATATTATTGAAAATAATTTTACAAAAGGTGTTAGTTTTGATTTAATTAGAACTTTTAAAATGCCTAAAGATAATGAAATTGCTAAAAAAGCATTTTTATTTTATAGAGATAATTATAAAGAAATTTATAATAAAATATTAGAAAAATATTGTGGAGAATCCGTTTGAAATGACTTCTTCTAAAATTTATGCTCCTGTTCCTAATAAGAATAGGAGCATAACTTTTACTGAAGATCAAAAAATTGCTGTAGAAGGTCTTAGTAATTTTATTAATAGTCCATTTGATGAAAATAAATATGTTTATGGACTTGTTGGTGCTGGAGGTGTAGGTAAAACTTTTGTTATAAAATATGTTATTCAAAAATGTAAATATGCAGATAGTGTAATTAGATGTACTGCTCCTACACATAAAGCTTGTCGTGTATTTAGTCAAGCTCTTGGAGGTAAGCAAACATTTACTATTCAATCTACATTTGGTTTTAGACTTAATATGAGTCTTGCAGATTTTGATTATAAAAATCCGCAATTTGATCCTACTGCTGCACCAAAACTTGATAATATTGAATTATTAATTATTGATGAAAGTTCTATGCTTCCTGCTGGACTTGTTCAATATATTATTAAAGAATGTAGAAAAAGAAAAATAAAACTTATATTTGTTGGTGATGCAAGTCAAATTCCTCCTGTAAATGAAAAAAATAGTACAGCTTTTAGTGTATGTACTAAGATTTTTCATTTAAATGAAATTGTAAGACAAGGACTTGGAAATCCTATATTAAATATTCTTGATATGCTTCGTACTGATATTAGAAATAAAACTACAAAAACCATTTCTTATTTTAGTAAGCATATTGGAGAAATTAATTATAATGAAAATGGTGAAGGTTATTCTATTATTGGAAATTTAGATTTTACAAGAAATATTGCTACAAGATTTCAAGATGAAGAATATACTCATAATATTGATAAATATAAAATTGTAGCATATACTAATCTTGCTGTTACTAAATGGAATAATTTTGTTAGACAACTTATTGTATCCGAATCTGAAAGAGGTATTATTACAAAGAATGATTTATTGATGAGTTATAAAACAACTGTTGATGAATTTAATTCTGTTATCATTAATAATAGTGAAGAATATATTGTTAATGATATTGTAAACTATACTGATGCTAAATATGGATTTAAAGGTTATTTAATAAAATTTCAATTAGTTAATGGTGGAACTATTACAAAACCTATATTTCTTGTAGATCATACTGATAAATTTAGTATCATTAAATATATTGATACTCTTGATGAACTTATTAAAACAGCTAAAACTTCTACTGGTGCTACTCGTACTAAAAGATGGAAAGAATATTTTGATTTCAAAGATAAATATTTTATTATAACTAATATTCTTGATAGAACAGGCGTTATCAAATATCCTCGAGATTTAGATTATGGGTTTGCTGTAACTTCTCATAGAGCTCAAGGTAGTACTTATGATAATGTTTTTGTTGATGTTAATGATATTGTTTATGATAAAAATGGTTATATTTATTCTAATATTGATGAGATGCTAAGGCGATTATATGTTGCTTGTAGTCGTGCTCATAAAGAATTAATTATATGTTATGGTAGATAAGATATTATGGCTGTTATAATACAACAATATGCGTATGATGTTGAAGTTTTACCAAATTATTATAGTATAACTGTTGTAGACATCCTTTCTTATTTACAAATATTTGCAAATGCTTGTGATGTTAAAATCAAAAAAGGTAAAGAAAAGAAAGTACCAAAGCCTTTAACTGAATGTATGTCTGTTGCTGAAATTAAAGATAAACTTGATAAAGTTAAAAAATGGCAATTTGATATTACAGATTATGATGAATCACAACATTTAGAATTTGTTGCCTTTTTAAATAATTTAGCTCCTCATAAAGATGAAAAAGGTAATACTATAATTACTTATATGTATGGTTTTAATAATAAGTCTTATGATGATTTAATGTCTGCTTGCTTTCTTATGTATAGCGGCATTGAAAAAAATTGTAAAGATTTATGTAAAAAACTACATGAAACAAGTAAATCTATTATTGATTTACAAAATGATAGAGAAGCTTTTCATAAAGATTATTATATGAAAACTCTTCGTGATTATCCACTCCCCTTTAAAGGAGTTGATGTTATGAAGATATTTGCATTAAATAAAGTTGGTTCTGGTACTAATGATAAAGGAGAAAAAGTTTATTTTGGTAAATCACTAAAACAAACTTCTATTAATATTAAATGGTATGAACTTCTTGAATTTGAATTACCTCCAATTTCAGAAATTGATTATTATAAATATCAAGAAAGACCAAGATATAAAGGACTAAGTATTGAACAATTAAATAAACTTATAGATAAATGGAATAGGTATATGGTAGAAGAATATCGTAAACCTATGAAACATTATAATCTTAATGATGTTTTTATTGTTTGTGAAATAGTTAGACTTTATATTGATGAAATTCGTCTTAGATATAATATTAGTCGAGTTTATGAAGTTGATGTAATGTCAGATTCTCGAAGCGGTATTGCTAATAAACTTTTTAATAAATTTTATTCTGATTTTAGTGGACTTTCTGAAAAACAATGGAGAGGAAAGAAAACTGAAAGAACAGTAATGAGTTTTAAAAAAGTTATATTTGATAATATTAAATTTAAAACTCCTGAAATGCAGAAGTTTCTTGAAGAATTAAAAGAAATTAAAGTTACTTCTGTTAGTAAAGATAGTTTTAAAAGAGATATTAAATTAGGTAAACTTACTTATACTATGGCCACAGGAGGATTACATAGTCAGGATCCTCCTCGTAATCTTAAATCTAAAATAAATTATTTGGAAAATTATGATAAAAATGATACTATTTGGAATAGCATAACTGATGATAGTTATCTTTATATTCATTATGATATTAGTTCATTTTATCCAAGTATTATGGCTATATATAAAGTTGCACCTGAACATCTTGATGCTGGTTGTTTTAGTAAATTAGTTGGTTGGCTAAGAGATACTCGTGTTGCGGCAAAACATAGTACAGAAGATTTAGTTGATGGTATTCCAAAAGATATATTAGCACAAGCATTAAAGATTGTTATTAATTCTATTTATGGTAAAATGGGAGATGAAAATAGTGATATTTGTGATAGACTTGCTGTTCTTAAAGTTACTATAAATGGACAATTATTTCTCTTAATGTGTTGTGAAGCTCTTGAATATGCTGGAATAGAAGTTGTTTCAGGAAATACAGATGGTATTGTTGTTAAACTTTATAAAAAAGATAAAGTCAAATTTGATAAAATTACTTCAGATTGGCTTGAAACAACAAAACTTAGTGCTGATTCAGAAACATATTTAAAATATATTAATAGAGATATTAATAATTATATCTATCAAGAAGATAATGGTAATATTGGATATAAAGGAGATTTTAATCCTAAATTATATGCTAATGATTTACAAAAAGGATATAATGCTCCAATAGTTGCACAAGCTGTTGAAAATTATTTTCTTTATGATAAACCTGTTCTTGAAACACTTTATGAATGTACTGATATTCTTGATTTTTGTAAAACTCAAAATATTGGTAGAAAATTTAGTGTTCAATTTTGGTATGGACTTAATAAAGAACAATTACAAAGAAATGTAAGATTTTATGTTTCTAAATCTGGTGGTTCTTTATTTAAAGTTGAAACTAATGGTCATTTAGGTAATTTATGTGCTGGTTATAAAGTTAAAGTTCTTAACACTCTTAATGATTTACCTATATCTCAAAGAGATATTGACTATGAATTTTATTATAATGAAGCATATAAACTTATTGATCCTATTATGTTAGGAATTTCTCCTAATCAAAAAGGAAATTCTCAAATGAAAACTAAATCTGGTAAATCTCTACTTAAAAAGTATAGTGGAGATTATGGTAATCTTTTTGAAAATAACGATGATTAACTATTATAATGCAAGCAAAAGATTACAATCAGGTTTTATTGAATTTAAAGGTAAAGCAAGCATTAAATGTTTACCGCCTATAAATGTAGCTAAAATTATTTGTGATACTATTTATAAATTAATTCATAAAAGACCTGATGAAAAAATATTAATAATTTTAGGAGATTATTCCTATAAAACATCTATTTTAGATGAATTAAAAAATGCTTATAATTTAGGAGAATTTGTTTTTCTTTCAGAACATATTCAATTTCTTGGAAAAACTTATGCTTATACTAATCTTTATAAATATACTGTTAATATACTTATAGGTATTGATGATATTAATTATATTAAAAAATCTTATATTGAAAGTAAATTTACTCTTTGTGTTATAACTAATCCTAAATTAAAACTTCCTTTCTATACAGGGGTTTGGAGTAAATTGCCTAATATTGATTTAGGAATTACTGATAATGATGTTATTTCAACTAAAATTAATACTCCTATAAAAGAGTATAGACATTCTTTAAACTTAAATGAAGAAGAAACTCTTCAATATAAAAAATATACTGAGTTTATTAAAGATAGTATGACTGTTTTTGGTAATTTTGAAACAGTTGAATATTGTAGAATAGGTTGTGCGGCTAATTATATGTCTGCCATGGATTATTGCACAATGATTGCTAATCAAAATGGCTGGAGTACAGAATTAGATATGTCTGTTGAATTTAATGTTCAAATAGATAAAATTTATAATCCAAATGCTATTCACGAAAGAGCTCAACTTCTTTATAATATAACAAGAGAAAGAAAAGATTTTCTTTGTTCTAATAAAAATAAAATAAATGAAGTTATAAATATTATAAAAGCAAACCCCAATAGAAGAATTGTTGTGGTTTGCAAATCTGGAGATTTCGCTAATGAAATACAAGAAGCATTAATTGCTCATGATATTCCTTGTGGAGCATATCATAATGAGATTCCTGCATCTTATATGCCTGATGAAAATGGCAATAATATAGTTTATAAATCGGGTGAAAATAAAGGTAAACCTAAATTATTTAAATCAGCCTCATTATCTACATATTGGCAAAATGTATATAATTTAAGAGGAATAAATGTATTATGTATAAAAGCTACATCTTCTATTGATTTAAATATTGATATTGATACTATTATTTTCACTACAACTCTTGTAGATGATATTTTTAAATTTAAAGCTCGATTTAGAAACTGTACTTTTCCCGATAATACTACTGAAATTCATAGAATTTATTTTGCTAATACTATTGAAGAAACTTCTATGAATAAAGAAAATCCATCGAATTTAATAACAATATGCAATAAAAGCATAACGGCAGAAAATTTGATTATGGATTCGGAAACCGGGGATATAATTATTTAATTTAATATTGGATTATTCAATAAATTTTCCTATTATTGTAATGGCAAACTCAACAAAAGTTCTTTGAAATATGGAGAATGATAATGGTAATGGTTCTGCTGGAGTTATTAATAAAGATACCCAAGAAACTCCTAAAGTAGAACAACCAACATCAACTACCAAAACAATGAGTATAGCTAATGTTGAAGATAGAGGTTTAAATCATGTTAACCTTTTTGATGAAAAACAACTTGTAGCTGCTGAAAACTTTTTAACTAAAGTTATGCGTAGCGAGAAAGGTGGAATAAAAAGTGTTAATGATGGTCTTGCTGTTCTTATGAGAGCACAAGATTTAAATCTTCCTTTTTCCACTTGTCTTGAGCATATTCATGTTATTAATGGTAAAACTGGTGTTGATATTCATATTATTAAAGCATTATTGCTGAGGGCAGCTTGTACTTGGGAAGTTACAAAAGACTATCAAGCTCTGTATGAATATACAGACGGCTTTAATGTTTTTAATGAAAACGATTTACCTGCTTATTGTGTAAGATGTAATTCTAAATCTGACGCAGATAAGAAATTTGCTGAACTTAAAGATAAAGATTCTGATGATTTAATGTTTGTTTATCCGGTTAAATTTTATAAAGATTTTAATGGTAACATATATAGAGATTATCAACTTAATTCTGGAGGTGGCAAATTTGTTATAGTTCACAATCAAAGTGAAGGTAAAGCTGCCCAACAAGCTGGTAAAATTCCTGTATTTAGAATACCTTCTGTTCCTATTGATTATGTAACAGAATATAAAATTACTCGTGTCTTTTCTAATAATCGTGTTATGGAAGCCTATGGACACTTTAGTAGAAGTGAGGCTTATGCTGCTGGATTTTTTGAAAAAGATACTTATGCTAAATATGCTCGAATAATGATTGGTCATAGAGCATTTACTCTTGCCGCTCGTGATATTGCAAGCGACGCTTTATTTGGTGTTATGGAAACTTCTGAACTTAAAGTTATAGCTAATATTCCGGTTGATGACCAAGATTTTACAGAAGTTGGTACTATAACATCAGATTAAAAACAAAGTGGACTTACACTCACAAAAAGTATTAATAAATCATTTCGTTTAACTTTTTTAATTTCATTTATTATGAAAACTACTTCTAAACTTCAGTTTGGTTTTAACGCAGTTGCTGCTGGTCAGCGTAAAGCTTCCTATGTTCCTGAGCTTGTTGCTCTTACCACTGCTGGTGGTTTCCGTATCACTCCTCCTATTTCTAAGGCTCTGAATATTCAGCATGGTGAGTATGTTCAGTTTATTCAGAATGTTGATCAGGTTGAAAAGGCTATTAATACTAAGGATTCTGCTTATGTTGAGTTCTGCCAGGCTAATGGTCTTGATGTTGATGCTCCTGAGTCTGGTGCTGCTTTCCATAAGGAATATGACCTTTGGGGTATTGTTAAGGGTTATCCTCTTTATAATTCCAATGGTACTGAGCAGACTGCTACTGAGCGTCTGAGCAAAGCTGATAAGGAGGCTTATGCAGCTAAGAATTATGATGAACTTCTTGCTGCTGCTATGGAGTCTGGTACTGATGAAATGAAGGATGCTATTGCTGCCGCCGGTGATGATAAGGAAGCTATTGTTCGCATTCTTGCTGTTGCTGTTCGTGGTGAAGAGCATACCAAGTTCTCTGGTTCTAAGACTGCTAATGCTTCTGGTATGATTGGTTCCGGCGTTGTTCTTAACTTTACTGATAGCAATGTTTGGAATCAGCTCAAAGCTGACCTTGGTGAAGATGCTCCTAAGAAGGCTCGTAAATTCGCTATTAATATCGAAGATATGATGGTTGTTGAACTCTTTGATGGTTGTAAGACTGTTGAAGTTCCTTGCCTGCCTTTCGATGTTAATGTTTATGAAGATGTCGATGCCGCTCGTTTTGGTGCTACCGAGTAATTAAATAAACACACTACTACCTATAAAATAAGCCGCTAATAATTTATTTATTGGCGGCTTTATTTTTCTTTATGTTTAATTAAACAACAAAATTATTAAAAATTATGCCTGAAGAAGTTAAAGCTCAAGCTGCACCTGCGCAAGCAGCTCCTGCAAAACCTATTCGTCGTCGTGGTATTAGCAATGAAACTGTTGGTACAACTCGACTTCGTTTTTCTCATAATGATGCCAAACCGAATGGTCTTTTTATTGGGCATCTTGATGATGTTCAGATTACTAAAGTAGATATTAAAGAAGATAGTGCTGGTATGCCTTCTTTCCGTGGTATCGAACTTTCTCGTCTTGTATTTTATTTTGCAAGTAATGAAGAAGATAAAAACAAGCGTCGTTATGTTAATCTTTCTTTCATACCTGTTGAAAGTAATGTAAATACTATTCCTGGTGGTAAAGAAGAATGGAAAGTTACTCGTATTTTCAATTATCTTAAGCATATTCTTGATGTTTATGTTCTTAAGGGTGCTCCTATGACTCCTGAAATGGAAGATGCTCTTAATCTTAATTTTGTTGATTTTGATGATAATGGAGAGTATGTTTCTGTTCCTGCTGAAGAAGTTGCTACTGCTTGGAATACTTTATTTACTAATTTCCTTAATATCTTTAACACTGCTAAAGATGGTGGTCCTGCTTGGAAAACTAAGGATGGTAAAATGATTCCTATTTGGATGAAACTCCTTCGTTATATTAAAGCTGGAAAAAATGGTTGGACTGAAATTGATAGAGGAAATTTAAGTTTCCCTACATATACAGGTGAAGGTGTTATTGAAGTGTTTGTTCAGAACACCGTTCCTAATATTAAACTTGATGCTACTCGTGAGGCAATTAAGCCTATGAATATTGAGAAAAAGAAAGAACCTAACTTTGTTCCTGGTGCTGGTGCTGCTGGTATTATGGGTGGTCCTGCTATGGGGAGTGAAATGATTGGCTCTGGCATTGGCTTCGATAATAATATTGAAGATATGCCTGCTGACATTTTCTAATATTTGTTAAGTTTGCTAAGGGCGATGGAGAACTTCAACTTCATCGCCCTTTTATGTTTTATGCTATGGGTAGAAATATATCAAACAGTAATGTAAATAAAAATTATATCCTTAGCAAAGTTAGCCAAATTACTATATTTTCTACTTATTTTAATATAGATCCTGCTACAATTCAATGGTGTATTGATACAGGAAATTTTATTAATTCTCCAATAAGAGAAGATATTCATCCTTCATTTGGTTTTAGATATAATAATAAAGGACAACTTAAAGGCAAAGATTTTGCTGGTTATTTCTTTGGAGATTGTTTTGATGCAGCTGGTTATATTATTTCTCAAATTACAGGTAGAGTAATAAATATTGCTAAAAAACAAGATTTTATTTATGTTCTAAAACATATAATGCTTACACATAAAGATATATTTTATGGTTCAGCAAAGGATGAAACGCTCGAGAATAGTATTAAAATAAGTATTGATAGAATTAAAAAGAAAAAACCTAATATTGAACTTGTTGTTAGAGATTGGAATAAATATGATGAATATTATTGGAATCAATTTAGAATTAATCTTCCATATCTTAATACTCATTTTGTTTATCCGGTCGAACAATATTACATTGAACGAGCTATTAATCCTGAACCTAAATATTATTATGATGTAAAGGATCCTTGTTATGCTTATTTACTTGGTCGTAAAAAGGGTTCTATTCCAAGCATAAAACTTTATTTTCCCAATCGTAAACATAACGAAACAAGATTTATAACTAATGCAAATCATTTAGAGGGTATTTATAATCTTTACAAAAACAATTATGATTATATTATTATAACCAAATCAACAAAAGATAGATTATCTTTAGGTTGTGTTTGGGATAGTTTATCTTTAGGTTATAATTCTACCCAAATAAATCTTGGCATTATTAATATTCCACATGAAACTTATAAACTTCGTGAATTTGAATATGATTGGCTTAAATCAAAGTTAACTTATGGAGGAAAACTTATTTCTCTTATGGATAATGATAGAACTGGATATTTAGAAGCTAATTTTCTTAGAAAAACTTATAATATTCAGCCTATTTTAATTCCTAAAGAACTTGGCGTAAAAGACTTTGCAGAACTTAGTTCTAATTACGATATAACACAAATAACTAATTTTATTAAACAAGCATTAAGTTTTATCAACAATGTTCAAACCGATAAATTTGTTCAACAAGAAGAAAATAGTAATGTTGAGCCGTTCTGATAAAAAAGATTATGGAGTATTTATGGAACCTATTGATGAAGCTACTGAAAATAATCTTGATAAACAGAATAAAATTAAAAAATCTATATTATACAAATCTTCTAAAGGTGTTATAAATGAACAAGACATTTATCTTTATGGAGAGATTGATCTTAATAATAAAGGTGATATTAATTATTTAAAGAAATTTAAAAATGCTATTTTAAATCCTTATGATATTTCCTCTTTTATATATTCAAAATTTGATTATGAAACAGGAAATGTTGAAGCTGATGAAAATGGAATTTATAAAGGATATCAAATAATGAATGATGTTTTAAAATGGTTTAAATTTAATCATTGTATTATTGGTAAACCTTCTCGAATTATTATTTATAAATATCCTATAAGAAAATATGGACTTTCTTAATAACGCTTTAATAAGATATTTAGTTTATGTTTATGATGATTCTGAAAATGTAAACGAATATGCAGGACCTGATTTAGAGATTGCTAAAGAAATATATATTAAAACAAGAGTTCATATAGAAAACCTTATCAAAGAAAAAGGTTATATTGATAAAGAAATAACTATTGTGTTAAAAGATACTTTTGAAGATAAAATTCTTTTTGAATATAATACTTTACAAGATGCTTGTTGATATTATTGTTAATACATCATATGAAAATTATGATGCTATGCAATATTATAAATTTGAATATCTTCTTCATAAAGATTATATAGAAATTTTAAATAAAATGTTGTCTAATGAACTTGATTGTATGAGGATTACTAAAAATGGACAACAAATTGTTAAAACTACTGATTTTCGTTATGAAGAAGATATTTATAAATATATTCGTATTCTTCTTAAAATTCCAAATCAATTTCTTTATAACATATATTTTGATAAACTTCAAACAATACATAATAAAAATAAAGAATTTGAACAAAATCTCGCTGAAATTATTGCAATACAAAATGCTAATATTAGTATAATTAAGAAAATTAAAAATAAAAAAGTTAAAATTCCTAAAACTGACATTAAATGGTTAATGCGAGAAACCAATAATCTCTTTACAGGGGAACAAGAATATGAATATTATAATCTTAAAACAGGTGAAGCTTTTTATGATAAAAATCCTAATTTATTAGAAGATTTAAATGCTAAAAAACCTAAAAGAACTAAAAAAGAACCTCGAAAAGATTTTGGTAAAATTATTCTTAAATTTGATATGAAATGAAATTTGCTGAAATTCTTGACAGCGATTATCAAAATGCTCTATATAGAAAAGATGTTAATGACAAAATTTCTATATGGTATGCAACTTATAATCCTTTAAATAAAGTTATAATAACCATATATCATGGTCGATTAGATGGTGAAATTCTTATTGAACATATCAAAATTACTAAAAAACAAGTTGATGAAGTTCAAAGTAGAATTAAAGCTAAAAGAAAAGAAGGATATAAATATCTTTCTGAATTAAGAGATTCAACTTCTCTCCCCTCTAAAGAAAATGTATATGATTATTGTAAAACTTATCTTCCTGTTAATAGAACTACAAGTGATGGTATAACTTTACCTATGCTTGCTAAAGTTTATGATAATACAAACAATAAACTATTTAAAAATATTGATTTTTATTATGGTCAATATAAAATTAATGGTTTGAGATGCTTTATTAGAGCTGAAGAACAAACAGGATTATTTAATAATTATCACTTAATATTTCAATCAAGAGAAGGTACTATTTGGAATAGTCTTAATTATCTTGAAAATTTATTACTTGAATTAATACCTGAAGATCTTCTTGAAAAAATGGTTCATGAAGATTATGTTCTTGATGGAGAACTTTACATTCCTGGTTATTCTGTAAATGAAATTAATTCTGCTGTTAAAAATATTGAAAATCCTTTAAATAAACTTTTACAATATTGGTGTTATGATATTGTTATTGAAGATGCTATTCAAATAAAAAGAAGTGATATTAGATTTAATTATCTTCATAGTTTTTATAATAGATTTACTTCAAAAGATGAACATCTTGCAAATAAATCTCCTTTAATTTGTCTTCCAAATGCTATAATTGAAAATTCTAATCAAGCTACTTGGGATAGAGATGATTATATCAATTTAGGATTTGAAGGTCTTATAATGAGAAATCCTTATGAGGTCTATCAATTTGGAAAGAGAAATCTTGCGATGATTAAATATAAACGAAGTACAGATGGTATCTTTGAAATTCTTGATATTTATCCTGAAGGAAATAAAAGAAGTGATTTACCTTTAATTAAGTGTAAAAACGATATTAATGATAATACTTTTGAATGTCATCTTTCTTATACTTTTGAAACTCAAGAAAATATATTAATTAATAAAGAAAAATATATTGGTAAAACACTTCATATAGAATTTGGTGAAAGAAGTGGTGTTAATCAAGTTCCTTTTCATATTAAAGAAGTTAAATTTTATAATAATGAAAGAACTTCAGAAATCTAAATGTACAAAAGTTAGATGTATTAGAATTAAAGATAATACAACTTTTATTGCTAAAAGTCTTGCAGAAGCATCTAAACTTACAGGTGTTCCTCGTCAAACTATTAGTAGAAATATGAATTGGGATGATAAAATAGCTAAAGGCTGGAAGTTTTACGATTATGGATTTATCTCAAAATAATATAGATATTTCAATTCAATTTGATATTGTTAATCCAGTAACTAATAAAAGAAAGCCAAGATATGATAAAGAAAAAGACCTTTTTCTTTTTCCTGTAAATACTAAATATAGATATTATGTTGAAGCAAGTAAAACAGATAAAGATACTGGTCTTATAACTTATTATCTTCTTTTAAGTAAAATTAAATTTTCTAATCAATGTAGACTTTGTGAAGTTAATATGTATTCAATGTGCAAAATTCATCCTCGTGGAGAATTTAAAGATTATGTTGTTAGAGAATGTAATGAAAGAGGTAATATATATGTTAATAAAGTTTATGGTACTTCAGATTTTGATACTTGGATTGTAGATTGAAAATAGCCGTCCTAAATTGGGCGGCTATTTTTGTTTCTATGGCAGCAAAGAGGTATCAAATTTTGATTTATAAACATTAAATGATACATTATTCATCCAAAGTCTATAATGCTCTGAAATTGGCTGAAATCGCTTCAAAAATTTGAAAAATTAAATTTTGAAGTCTTTTTAATTATTACTATATTTACATATATGAGTAAAATAGTTATTGGTATTGGTGGACAAAAACATAGTGGTAAAGATACTGTTGCTTCTATGCTTTTGTATATTAATCATAAAGGTCCTGCTGCTGCTAAATATAAAGAATGGGCTGAATCATGGAAAGAAGGTAGTTATCTTTATAATCAAATTGCTACTCATTTTGCAGATCCTTTAAAGGATTGTTGTTCTATTATGTTTAATATTAAAAGAGAATATTTTGATAGTATTAAATATAAAGATGATTTATATTATGATTTTAGAAGAAATGAATTTATTAAAGATATTGATGTTACATTAGAACATAATAGACTTGTTGTTACAGATTTTCTTGATTTTTCTAATTTTGCAAACAAAATTGCTAATAATATTGATGCTCCTCTTATTAAAATAAGAAATCTTATGCAAGTTTATGCTGATACTATGAAATATGTTTTTGGAGAAGATGTATTTGTTAATACTACTATTAGAAAAGTTGATGATATTTGTAGAAATTATAATTTTGCTCTTGTTCCAGATGTAAGATTTTCTAATGAGGCTGTTGCATTAAGACAAACAAATGATGTTTGGCAAGGATATATTATTAGAGTTATTAGAAAATCTGAACAATCAAATGATTTACATAATTCTGAAGTATGTAATTTTCAATCTGATTATATTATAGAAAACGATAATACTTTGTTTAGCTTATTTTATAAAGTTATTGATGTTTATAATAAAATAATTAAAGAAAATCAATGGCGAGATAAAGTTAAACGAGCTGTTTATGAAGCAAAACAAAAAGAAAAATAAAAATTATGCCTACTCCTGTTCCCAGTTTTAAACTTGTAGAACCTTCTGCTAAAGTACATTTACAAGGAGATTCTATAGATGAATATTATGCACATTTAGCTAAATGTGCTCGTGTTTGTTATGCAAGCACCAAAGTTACTAATAATTTACAGTTTGCTAATAATCTTATAAATAGTGGACATTTATCTCCATTTAGACATGTTACTAAATATTATAAAATTCCATATGGTAGTATTGATGATGATACTTTAAATATAATAGCATTTTCTTCATATTGTAATTATTTTTACAATATAGAAAATGGATATCATTATATTAGTATTAATGGACAATTTTATATTGAATATAGTTTTATTAAACATTATGATAATTATGAATCTTCATTTTCTGAATTTATTAAAGATGCTAAAAATTCTATATATGAACAAGAAATTTATAATTTATTAAGATTTACTATTATTGGTAATACTCAAATATCTACTTCAAGAGAATTTAACAGAGTTAGTCCAAATAATATTTGTGAACAATCTACTCGTTATTGTAATTTTAGTAAAGATAAGTTTGATTCTCAAGTAGCTATTTGTAAACCTCATTGGTTTGATAAATTAAACAATGAACAAAAACAAGAAGCATTAAATGATTTTGAACTTTCATCTTCAGCTTATATTCTTCGTTGTATTAATGGTTGGCCTCCTCAAGATGCAAGAGAATTTCTTCATTTATGTACTAATACTGTTGTTTGTTATACATATAGTCTTAAAGAATGGAAACATATAATAGATTTAAGATATTATGGAACAACCGGTAAACCACATCCCAATGCTTTTATTTTTGCTAATTTAATTAGAAAAGAATTAAATTATACTTTTGATAGTCTCAGTATTAATTATAAATTTTCAGAAATAAAATGAATAAATCACTTTATCAAATAAGTCAAGAACTTGATAGTATTTTTACTGCTATTGAAGATAATGGTGGTGAAATTACAGAAGAACTTGCTAAAGAACTTGAAATCAACGAAAGTAATCTTAAAGACAAGATTGATGCTTATTGTCAAGCAATAGCTATGTATAATAGTAGTATTACTTGTTGTAAAGATGAAAAAAATAGAATCAATAATATTCAAAATACAAAAAAGAATATTGTTGAAAAACTTAAATCTACTTTATTAGAAACTGTTAATAAATATGGTTATGAAGGTAAATCTAATAATAAAATTATTGATTTAGATACTCATAAACTATATACAAAAAATACTTATACCTTTGCTGAAGATAATAATAGAACAGAACTTCTTATTAAAACCGTCCTTAGTTATATAGAAGAACTTGCAGCTAATGGTATTTTTGAATCTGGACAAAATATTGATATGGAAGGATTTATTAATTCTATTAATGCTATTGCTTTTGCTAAACTTCAAGAAGGCAACACCCCCGTAGAAGAATGGGCGCCATTTACAGTTGAAGATTTAAAAGTTATTAATCTTTCTGCTGGATTTAAACTTAGTTTATTTGATATTCTTGAAAGTTATGGAGATTTGGCTAATGCTATTGCTAAATATCCAACAATTTTTAAAGATATTGATAAATCAATAGATGCTGATACTGTTAAGTTTTTAAATACTTTAGAAAAACCTATAACTATTGCATATCCTATAACTAAACAAAGTCTTATTATTAAATAATGGTTTTTAATATTGAAGAAAATGATAGTGAATTAGTAAAACATTTAAAAAGTGAAGCTAATCAATCTATAACTTTACAAGAGGGTGGTGAAATTACCAAAAAGAATATAGAAATTGCTACTAATACGCTTATTCATCTTGCTAAATATTCACAAGATGATTATAAAATAATGAGAACTGTTTTATATCGTATGAATGATTTTCTTCAATGCGGTATATTTTCACCACTCACTCTTAAAGAAGGAGAATTTATTTATATTCGTCCAGGTCTTGCACAAAATAGAAGATGTCCTTATATATATAAAGATACAACTTCTATATTTTATGAACTTGCATATACTCCTATCATTACTGAATATTATGATGCTTTTAAGAATATAAATTATCGAATTAGTTATACAGATTTACCTGAAGCCACTCCTTTCTTTAAAGGGGATTTGCCTCGATATTATATTATTAAAGGTAATATTATTACAAATATTTATTTTGATAGAGCGTATTTAAGTAATTATTGTCTTAATAACGGATGGTTTCCAAGATCACCCGTTAAATTAGATGTTCTTCGTATTTATTATCTTGGCAAATATATTGATTGTGTTCATTATAATAATGCCAGAACAAAAGCTCTTATTAATTTTTATAAATTAAGAGTTGCAGAAGATAATGATGAAGGACTTGTTAATTTTGGTGTAAAATTTAATATTAAAAAAGATGCCTTATTTAGTAAAGGGACAACCTTTTAGATTTAAAGGAGTTGCAAATGTTGAGGATTGTAAAACTTCTCAACAAGTTATGGAAAAAGCAGGTCTTAATTTTCGTGTTGCAAAATGTGAAATGTTTGCAAAAATGCCTCATATTGATGATATGAAAATTGATGGTGAGGAAAGATTTATTTTAAATACTTATAATGGACCTGTAGATATTGCTAAATGCCAAAATGCTTTTGGTATTTATAGAACAGATTTAAATATTCCTCTTGGTCTTGTTAAAGAAAGATATGAACCTGTTCAAAATATTGATGCTTTTAAATTCTTTGATGATGCCATTGGTAAAGATGAAGCTATTTGGCAAACTGCTGGTGCTTTTGGATATGGTGAAAGAATTTTTGTTAGTGCAAAACTTCCGGATACTATTTTAGTTCATGGAGATCCTGTTGAAAATTATCTTGTATTTACTAATAGTCATGATGGTTCTTCAGGAGTTAAAATTCTTTTTACTCCAATTAGAGTTATTTGCCAGAATACTTTAAATGCTGCTATTAGAACTGCTCAAAATTTTGTTAGTTATAGACATACTCAATCTGTTCATAAAAATATAAGTATGGCTCAAGAAGTTCTTGGTATTACTCGTAAACAAATTGAAATTGTTAATGAGGCTTATAATGCTATGAGTAAGATTAAAGTTAATGATGTTAAAGCTGCTGAACTTATGGCAAATGTTATATTTACAGAAGCAGAATTAACAAGAATTAAACAAACTGGTCATACTATTGATGAAGTAAGTAAACGATATTGGAGAGCTATTGATGATGCTGAAATTTCTACTCAAAAAGCTAACATTCTTAGTAAAATGATTGATTATTATCAAGGTATGGGCGTTGGACAAAAAGAAATTATTGGTACTGGTTGGGGTGTTTATAATGCTATTTCCGGATATTATTCTAATGTAGATAATACTGAAAAAGAAAAACGAATGGATACTCTTCTTTATGGAGATAGAAGTCGTAAAATTGCTCAAGCTGGTAATTTAATTTTAGGATTTACTGCATAATATGGCTATTACTAAAAAATTAATACATGATTTAGTTACATTTACTAATAATTATATTGATAATCCTAATATAGTAATAGGTATAAGTTGCTATTCAAATAGATATGTTGTTTCTAGAATTGAGGTATGGAGTTTAAAATATTCATATATTAATAAACATATAGGCTCAATTAGTTGTCATATTCATAATGAAAAAGAATTTATAAAATATAAACAAAATGTATTAGAAAAATTACCTAAATTATTAGAACAATTAAATAATAAAATAAATGACATGTAGTATTGTAAAAGTTTATAATAATAGTAACAATGAACTTCCTGTTTGTGCAACAAGCGGAGCTGCTTGTGTAGATCTTAGAGTTTCTTCTATTGAATATAAACCTGATAGAATTATTTGTCATACAGGCATTCATGTTGAACTTCCTATAGATTATTGTTTAGAAATTTATCCTCGTAGTTCTATTAGTAAAACAGGATTTTATATCCCTAACGCTCCAGGAATTGTTGATTCTGATTATAGAGGAGAAATTACTGTTGTTTTTAGACATGTTCATAATCTTAATAGAGAAGAATTTCCTTATAAGATTGGAGATAGGTGTGCTCAAGCAAAATTAGTTCCTATTACTCATATTATATGGAGCTCTGTAAATTCTATTAATGATTTAAGTGAAACACAAAGAGGAGAAGGTGGGTATGGCTCAACAGGGAACAATTAAAAGAAGTGATTTATCTTTTTGTGGTTTTGATGATTGGTGTAGAGCTGTTTATAAAGATAAAAATGGTAAATATTATAAAGATGTTACTTTAAAAGGTAACGAACATTTTATTCCATCTGTATTAAATCATGCGGTAAATAATATGTTTGATGGTGAACCTGATATGTCTTATAATGTTATTGATTAAATAGTTCTTTTAATTAATACTCAAAATATTTATAGATTTAATGTTGTGAGTGTAAGAAAATCTCATAAAAATTTTGAGTTTTGATTTAAATAGAGCCGTTTTCAGAGGCATAAAGCAGTTTAATGTATAGTTATATCATTTAATGCTATAAATCAAAATTTGACCATATAGAGGTGGCAAATTGAGGATATTTGAAACACAAAAATAAAGCCGGAAGATAGGATTTTACTCCTGTCCTCCGGCTTTTTTAATAATATTAACTACCCTATTATTACCTTAACTAATTTGAACATTAGCAAGTTTATTAGCCCATTTTTCAGTATAAAAATTATAATAAGATTTATTAGATTTAGTAATAATATGAATCCAAGCATGAATAAGACTTGGTATAGCAATAACTATAAGATAAAATGGTCCAAGAATTTTAGATTGAATTGTATGTCCATATTCATGTTTACGAATAATTTTATCTATATATTGTTGTTTACACATGAATACATAATTACCTAAAGTAAATGAACCAGATATATTATCAAAATAAATATAATTTATATTGTTTTCTTCATGTTCAACAATAAAATGTTTATTATACCATATTAATATTAATATCCACGCTAATAATAATTGTGGTAATTGCCAAATTATTAATAATGTTTTTATAAATTTATTATTTTCCATCAATAGATTCATGAATTGTTATTCCAATATTTTTACCAACATGAGTATTCCAGTTACTATCATTAAGACGATAATAATGATTATTTTTAGCCATATTATCAAATCTCATAAATTGACGATAAAGAGGAATATTTTTGCGAATTATAACGCCAAGTTTATTTTGACCTTTATAAACACCACGAGTATAATTTGGATTAAATTCGGGATCAACCATCCAATTCCAAATTAAATCAGTAGCTTTAGCCAAATCTTCAAGAGTAGAAATGCCAACAGCAGGCCTTTGCCAATCAGTTTTAATTTCAGAAATAGCTCCACCTGGAACAAAATCATACATTACACATTCTTGATAAAGTCTATCAGATAATTGTATAATAGAAGCTAAAGTATTGGATTCTTTAATATCATCATCATCCCAAAGAGCATAAAGAATCATAACCATTAATATAGAACTTAATATTCCACAAAGTGGACCAAGATTTCGTTTAATAGCATTTTGTTTATATTCAGGAAGAAGTTGATAATTAAATCCAATATCAAGTAAAGAATTAATAATGCCTTTAGCAGTATTTAAAATTGATAAACAAGCATTTGCTAATGTTTTTTCATTACTAACTTCAGTAAGTTCAAAACCTTTATTAAATCCTTCTTTAGTTCCTATATCAGCACTTAATAAATCAAAAATACCTTGTATAGAACCATAATCTTGAGTACCACGAATTTCATTGAAATATCCTTTACGACGCCAATGTTTCATAATACCAGGATAAAGATGTTTACGATATTGCATAACTAAAGCACCCCACCAATGATGTTCTATTTTAGCAGCACCAAGTTTATCATAAACACCATGTATCTTTTTATTTATAAAAGTTGCTTTATTAGCAAAAGAAGCAACTTCTGCATTAGTAATTAAAGCATTATCGTTTAATACTTCTCTACCGGTTTCTTTATCAAAATGTATTTGACTTCTAACAGTAGGAAGTTTTTCAAAATCTTTAAGATATTTATCTTTAAGTTGTTTTCTTTCATTAATATAGTCTTGTGCTAACTCTTTTTTATCAAAAGAAGCAACAAAATCACTTCTAATAAAATCACTTACAATATCTTTTTGTAAAGTTTCATATTTATATGCTTTATCTTTATTATTTTTAATATCTTCAGTATATTGATTAAATGCAGTAGCATATTTAATCCATTTTTTAGAATTAAGTATATTACTAAACGCTAATTCTTCAATATTGCTTGTATAATCTTGAATAGAACCTATAACAGTTTTACCTTTATAATCAGTATAAACTCTATTAGATTCAAGTAAAGCAAGAAGCATAGTATTTTGCATCATATGCTCACCGCTTGTCATAAAAGAATAAAGAAGTTCATTGGCTGTTTGAGCAGCATCAGACATATTTAATTCTCTACGAGTTTCAGGAGCATATAATTTTTGATCAAGTTCAACAATATTAAGCATTTTAAATATAGCAGAAGTTTCAGTAGAAGCTCCTTCAGTAAAAGCATCATTAATATAATTAAATATATGAGAAGTATATTCTTTAAAAGCAGATTTTAAATATTTACCATTTATATAATCTCCAGCAAACATTTCTTGAAGAATATTCATACCACCAACATTAACATTATTTATGCCACTAAATAAGTTTAATGCCATAAATTTTGCAGTAGTAAATGATTGAATACCTCTTGCAACTTTTCCTAAAGCATTAGGTTTTCTATATTCTTCAAATAAATATCTTCTAATCCAATTAGCAAATACATCAGCAGTATTTCTTTGATTAGATTTTAAATAAGCATTATAATCATCAAGAGATTGTTTTCTATTTAAACTTATACTACCAAGAATACCTCTTGCGCCATTAACATAATAAGCATCGCGAGTTCTAATATCATCAAGAGTAAGATAAAGTAAATCTTTCATACTTGCACGAGCTTTATATTCACTGCCTTGCAAAATAACAGAACCAAATACTTTTTTCCAATCTCTATCAAGATATTCATTATCTCTTTCAAGATTTCTTTTACGAATTTCTTGATTTTCAGCTTTAACTTTATTATATTCATCAACAAATTCTTGTTCAGTAGCAAATTCAAGACGACGAGGAAGAGGTTTAACTTGTTCAAAACCTGAAGTCTTTAAAATATCATATAAACTAAATTTAGCATCAAAATCCTTATCATAAGAAATAAAATCATGCCAATCACCATCACCACCATTCATTATACCACCAAATCCTAAAGCATTAAGGACTTGTTCAGTATAATATTTAGCATCAGCTTTTTCTTTATAAACACGAGGAGCAAATCCTTCTTTAACAAATCTTTGTTGTTTATAAGTAATTGCATAATCAGACATTATTTCACGAAGTCTATTTATTATAGCAACTTCTTTATCAGTAAGATTAGAATACTCAGAATTAAGATATTTAGAAGTGGTTATAACATCACCATTCCTATACCGGGGTTTGAAATTATCTCCATTTTCAATATAATTCTCATTTATAGCATCATCTTTTATAACTTTTTCTCTATTTTCAAAAGTAGCATTATGAGTATATTGTTCAGCCAAAGAACTGCCTGCTTTAGGTTTCATAGAAGTCCAAATACGAATAGGTTCCCATTCATGATTATAAGGATTATAAACATGATTAGCTTCATACCATTCGTTATAAGCATCTTCTCCTTTTTCTTGAGCATCTCTTTTTGCTTTATAATAATATTCGGTTAATGTATATTCAATATTATCATTTAAAAATCTACGAGCTTTAGTTTTTTTAGCATCAATATATTTTCTTGCTTCATCAGTATAAACTTTATTTCCAAATTCATCTACTTTTTGATTAAGTTGAATATAACCATAAATAAATCTGTTACCAATATATTTGCCTTTTTTATCTTTTCTAATATTTTGTTTATTATCAAAATCAAAGAATATTTTTTCAAGATAAACAATTCTTGAGCCTTTAGCTTTATTAATTAAAGATTCATTAGCACGAGCTGCAGCAGAATTAATAACATATTTATATGGTTTATCTTCTTTAGTAGACTCTTCTATATTTCTATTACTTCCTGTACTAATTGCACGAAGTTCATCAAAATAATTAGCAAGATTTTCAAGTTCTTCATCACTTAATCTACTATCAAGTAGTTTAGCATTTAAATGGCCGTTTTCATCAAAACCCCTTTGGAGAAGTGGATTGATTTTAGCATAAAGTTTCCATTTAGCAATACGAGTATCACGACTTTTTTCATCATCATCAAGAAAATATTTACGATAAAACTCATCAGTAAGAATAGGAAGATTATTTTTAGGAATATCTTTTAATAAAGCATTATCACTTTCTATAGAATCATGATTTTCATTATAAGGAGAATTTATAAGTTCTCCGTTTTCATTAACCTCATAAGGTGTATATTTTTTATTCATTATATCTCGTATAATACGAGCTTCTTCCAATGAATAAATAGTACCGATTAAAGTTCCATTAGCATCATATCTTTCTGCTTTATCATATTTATTAATTATTCGAGTTATAGCAGGCTTATCAGCATCTTCTTTAGTTTTAAAAGCAGCAAAAGCTTCTTTTATTTGTTTCCAACCTTCATCGCTAAAATTATAAGAAACATTATATTTAATCCAATCATAAGCATCTCTATATTCAGCAAATTTATCTCTTAATTCAAGAGGAGTAGATTCTGAATATTTTTCTTCATATTTATCAAGAATTTTTTTATTTTTATCATATCTATCTGCAAAATCTTCAGGCTCAACATAATCGAAATATTTAGCATTAAGATTTGCAATATCTTTTCTATATGTATTTAATGCTGTAAGTTTAGCAAGTTCTTCTGGAGATTTCTTAGTACCATCAGTATTATATTGAGAATTAAGAGATTCTAAAGCAGCATTGGTTTTTCTCTTATCATCTTTTTGCTCAGGACTAAGTTCATCAAATTTGCCAAAATCGTTTCTTAAATGATCATTAAGTTCAAGATATTGTAAATATAAATCTCCAGCATTTTTAAGAACAGATTCTCTAATAGCAATTGATTTTCTATAATAAGCATCTTTTACAGGTCTTTCAGTATTTTCAAGAAGCCATTTATCTCTTTCAAGTAATGTTTCTTGATATTCTTTACTATATTTACCATAAAGTCTTAAAGTATTTCTAAGTTTATCTTGTAAAGCTTCTTTATCTTTAATAAAATCATCTGTATAAGGTCTAACAAATTTACCTTGTTTATCAATAATTTTATCTAAAGATTCTTTAAGCTTATCAGAACCCATTTCTTTTTCAATATTATTCCACCATTTATTAAAATCTGCAAGAGTATCTTGAGCATCAAGTTGAGCTTTCTTTTTAGCATCTAAAGCAAGTTTAACAACTACTTGAAGCTGTTTATGATTTATATGGCAAACATCTGCAATATTTGTATCAAACCAATCAGTATCTCCAAATACATCAGTAAGATTTACATAACCTCTTTCAATAAGAGGATTATTACTATATGTTTTTGCTAAAAATCTATTATAAAGTAAATCAATAGCAGTTTGAATAGCGGTATTATTTCTAACACTGTTTATACTATTTTGAATACTTTCAATTGCATTTTTAGTAGCAATATCTTCAGTATCAAAAGCAGATATTTCAAATATTTGATAAATAGGAGCACCAAATAATTTAGCTTTTATAAGAAGATTATAAAGTTGAGAAGCCTTTTCAGGATTTTCTGCAAGTTCATCATAAAGTTCTCCATCAGTAATATCATAAATATGACCACCAATTTCAAAATTTTTCATTCTATTAAGAAGTTGGTGAGCCAAATCACTATAATATTCTGCTCCTACTTCATAAATGTTTCTTTCATATTTTTTAATGGCTTCTTTAGTATTAACAGTTACTCCTTTTCGAGAAAGCAAACTAATGGCTCTTTTAGCGTTTTTATTATTTCTATATGTAGCTTCAGAATTTAATTCATTAGCAATAAGATTTGCTATTTCATCAACAGAATCAAATTTTGTAGTAAACGAAGTATTTCCAACAGGATATTTAATTGGATCAATAGCAGAAGCAAGTTCATTACCACTTCTTTCTATATCTTCAATATCTTCAGTTAACTCAACAGTAGGATCTAAAATATTAATAAGTTTTATAGAATAAATACCGTCTATAGTATTATTTGCATTAAAATGAAGTTTATATTTATCATCTTTTTCTTCATAAACAGATTTTAGATAAGGTGTTAATTGAATTGTTCTTTTTGGAGCATCTTCAGCACCAATTTGTTGTTTATGATATCCAACTAATTGAGAAGTCTTATATTTACCATTTATTCTAACAGTAACAAGTTTATCATCAATATTAATGGTTTGAAGAGTAGAATTATTTTTTAAACCAAGTATTGTATTAGCTAATTGACCTCTTAATTGGAATACACCAACTTCATTTGCAGAACCAGATTTATACCATTTAATAATTTTATCAATAACAGCTTGAGCTTGAGCTTGTACTATTGGTGTAGTATTATATCCTTCAGCAAGTCTTGTTAAATGATCTTCATTATCTTCTATTACAGAAATTTCTCGTTTATATTTAGGAATAACATAATCATCAATTTTAACATCATCTTGATTTCTAATAGCTTTATAAAAATCATAATTATAAAATTGATTATTGTTATTATTTAAAGATATGCTTTGAGTTTCTTCAGAATTTAAAAGATTTAAAGGAACTAAATCAAAAGATGAAATATAAAGATAACCTCTTTCATCAGTACCGATATTAGGAAAAACTTTATAAAGAACAGGTTTTTTATTATCTATTGAAACTCTAATATATTTAGTTAAATCAACATTAGCATAAAGATCCTCTCCAGTAGCAATAGTATTAAGAAATAGTGAATTTATAAGTTCTTTATAAGTATCATTACAGTAAATAGTTTTCATTCCTGTATCAACATTTTCATACTTATAAGAACAACTTTCAAATAATTCTCCTAATTTAGTATCAGTTTGTTTTTTACCATTTCTTAATTTAATTAATTTAATATATTCACTATGAGAACGAACAAATTTATCAGAAATTTCTTCAGAATTATTATTTAAAACTTCAATAAGATTTTTAGATAAATCTTGAACATTAAATATACCAAAATCAGAAGTTTCAGCAAGCAAAACATCATTAGGAATAACTTTAGAAATATTACCTTTTCTAAAATTAAGTCCTTCAACCATAACTGCATATTTAACTAAATCAACAGCAGCAAGTTTAAATAATTTATTATCAATAAAGAAGGTTTGTCTAAATTCATTATAAAGATTTTCAATATCTCTATTTTCAATATTTATACGAAGTTTATTTGTAGAATAACCTTTTTCTTCAATTTCACCTTGATAAAACTTGCTATAAGTAATATAATTAAATATACCACAATCATCAGAAAATCTCTTCTGAATATATAATACCTTCTGTAAAGGGGTTAGTCTTTTAAAATTCTCAAGTTCTTCATCAGTAGGATTATTAATATCTTCAATAACTATATTATCTGGAACTGTTTCTCTGAGTCCAGTAACACGAAGATATTCTTTTTTAAGATAATCTGTAACATTATCTTTCATGAAGTCTAAGTCATCTTTAATGTGACCTGTGGAAGTAATAGTTTTAGGATTTATAACTTGAGAATTAGTATTATAAAAACAAGTAATTATATATCGTTTTAATTCTGCATATTGGTCGTCAGTTAAATCTTTACCAATTCTTTGTATAATTTTATTTGTAAATTTATCAAAACCATCACTTTCAGTAAAGAATAATTGACTATTTATGTTTGTAGAAGTTATTGTAGCATATTTCATAAATGCTGCAATATAAGGATATACAGAATCTTTAACGGAAATATTATCTTGTAATATACCAGGATAAAGTGCTTCAACAAGAGTTTTATTTTCAACTTTAAGTAATCCGCCTTTAGAATAACTTAAATCATTTATTGCAAGTTTTTTAGCATTTTCAACAATTTTCTTAGTAGAATGAATAGTTTGTTTAGCACCAAATGAATCAGGCTTACAAACTTGCATAATATCTTCAATTGCTTTAGATGTTTTATGAAGTTTACTGAAAAACATTAATACACCAAAATCATGAACAAATTGTTCATCTTTATCGGTAATTTTGTTTTCAAGTCTTCTTTCAAACATATGTTTATCAAGAATAATATCAGAAGCATTTTTAATACTAATACCCCAATAATTATAGAATTTATTTTGAAGATTTTCATCTTTTTGTATAAATTTTATTATATCTTTATTACTTGCATTGTTTTTAAATGTAAGTCCATAATCAATAGCAAGTTGTTTTATAGCTTCATTTATAGGATTTGCATTACTATCAATAAAATTACTATTTTTAGCAAAATATTTATTATTGACTAATGTAATTGCAGGTTGATATAAGAAAGAAATAGCTGTTTCGTAATCAATACCAGCATCAATTAAAGTTTTAAAACTTGCAAAAGTATAATCAGTTTCATTAAACAAAGCACCTTCTTTAATAGCATCAAGAATGTGTGCAGTTGTTTGAGAAGAATAAGCAGTTAAAAGAAAACCATCAGCATTACGATTATTATTGGTCCAACCAATAGTATTATGAGTTACAACACCATCTTTATAATCAGTAAATGCTTTTTTAAGGTTATCTTCATTATATTCATTTAAATCGTATCTAACTCTAATAGCTATTGTATTATCTAAAGTAGTATGAGCTAAATTATTAATTGAATTAAATGTATCTCTATTAACAGAAAAAGCTTTAAGTTTTCTACCATCAATAGCATTCTGCATAAATCTATATTGAGTAAAAGGATTATAAACAGATTGTGCAGAATCTTTATTTACATATTTATCATATTTATTTTTAGCTTCAGTAAGAATATCAAAATTAGAACGAAGTAATATTTCTTCTTGAACAGAAGGATCAGAAAGAATTTTAATAAAATTATCTAATATTTTATTATTTCTTCCTGCTCTATCTTTTGTTTTTTCTTCAGGAAGTCCAAAATTATCAGAATCTTCTTTTTGGTTTATAAATAATTCTTTAGTTATAGTATAAATAGTATCAACATCAAAGTCAGAACCTGTTTGTGTAACCCATTCATAAGGTACAACCATTGTAGAACCTTGAGCTTCATCAAGAAAATCTACAACTTGAAATACAACAGTAGATTGTTTTCCTTCAGTAGGAATACGATAACCAACAAATAAATCTAAATCTTGAGAACGAAGATATTCAAGAGCTTTTTCTTTTCCAAGACGATTTATTAAATCTTTAATTTCAGTATTCCAAGGAGCAACAATACATTCACAAACAGTAACTTCTTCATCATTTTTATTAGTGATTTTTTTACGATATTGAAGTTTTCTACTAAAACCGATGTTACTTACCTGAACAGCATGAAAACCAGGAAGTGTTTGTCTAAGTACTGCATTATTAAATATAGATTGTGCAATAGATTCAAGTTTAGATGAAGCAATATTCATCCAATTAGGCATTTTTACATTGCCGTTTTCATCAGGAGTAATATAGTCATAAAAGTTACTATTCATACCAAGTCGTTGAGCTTCTTCTCTAAATCTACGATAAAAAGCATTAAACTTAATAGGAGTACCATCTTCATTAACTAATATTCCATTAGATTCTTTCCATCCACAATCTTTAATTAATGTTTCATAAGATTCTTTAATATTTTCTACAAAAAGATTTTGTATAGTATTAATAGCTTCTGCTGTTTTATTAGTAACAGTATCATAAATGTTGTTATCTGTTTTAGAAAATAAACCAGAATTATCAGTAGCAGATTTTATTTGATTAGAATTAAATGCTATAAAATTATGTCCTGCTTCATTTTCTTTAATAGTACCATTATCAAATACATTTTTAATTATAATACCATCATGTTCTTTCTTTTTTAATTCTATTTCTTCTATAGCTCTTGTAGAAAAAGTAGCAATATCATCTATATTTAAACCTACTTCTTCTGCTTCTTTTATTGCCTCTTCACTTAAATATTCTGGAGCAACAATTCTATCCCAATTTTTATATTCAGCATTAATTATTTTAGGATTTCTTAAATTAATAAATAAACTATAAACTTTATATTTATACTGATTTTCTTCTTTAGCTTTTTTTAATGCTTCTTCTTCATCATAACCAAGTTTTCTATATTTATTATAAAGTTCTTCTTCGGCTATACTTTTTGCTTCACTAAGACTTTCTTCATTAATACCCCAACCATCATTTTCAAAAATATAGCTTTTTGCCATATATTTATTGTTTGTGGTATAAATAGAAGTAGTATCAAATGTATCAAATGTTTGAGAACTACCATGATAAACAACTAAAGGTTCACCATTTTCATCAACAACTTTGCTTGCTTCAGAAGGATTGTTTTCCCAATCACCAAACCAATTTTTAAAAGCTTTAGTTCTAACTTGTAGCCATTGTTTTTCATTAAGATTAGTAGGTTTACCATTTGGTGCTTTCATAAAAGTACCATCATTAATAGCATCTTGTTTAATTCCAGCAATTTCTTCCTTTAATTGGGCTTCAACAATAGCTTTAGTATCAACTATATTATCTTGAATTTTTTTCATTATTTGGATACCAGCTTTATTCTCTTCATCCATTATATGATCAACAACATCTTGTTGTTTAAATAAATATTGATAATAATAATTTTGAACACCCTTACCATAAGTTATATCTTGTTCAAAACCTTTATCATTATATTTAAGATTTCCATTTTCATCAAGTTCATTAGTTTTACTCCAAAAATCAAGTATATCTGTATTACCAGCTTTTGAAGTTTCTTTAGTATTTACTTGACCAATATCATGTTTATCCATAATTTCTGCAAGTTTATATAAAGAAGAATCTTTATCAAGAAATTGTGGAATAAGAACAAATTCAGCATTTTTAATTTGACGAGGATAATAAATACCTGTAATAGGATCAAAATATTGGTCATAATAAAAATTCTTTTGAACTTGAATTTTCTTTATATTATTATAATCTTCTTTAGTTAATTCTATATTATTAAGAAGTTTATAAGGAAGTTCACCATATTCATCAAGTGTTCCATCAGCCCATTTTCTTCTTATCCATTCTTTTAAAGTTATATAAGATTGAGCATCATTAGCTGTAGTTTTAGCACCATTATTATAACCAAAAGCAGAAGCTATGTTAGCAGCAACTTTATCTGCAAAAGCTTTACTAACTTCTTTTTCTAACTTTTCATGCATATTATCATAGATAGCTTTAGCATTATCATAAACAGTTTCAGTATTATTTATAGTAACTGCTTGCCACCCATTTCTTGCAACTAAACCAGAATCAACTTGTTTACCTTGATAAATAAGATTTATCTTTTTTTCTTCACCATTTTGATTAGTAAGATTATAAAGATGTCCTCCTATAAACTTAGCATTATTTACAGCACCAGAATATGCAGAACCACCAGCTTGAACTTCTTTATCTCGTTTTAAGAAAGTTTGAGCATTTTTATAAAATTTACTATCACCTTCAAACAAATCATCAAACTCCATATAATTAAGAGTTTGATTAAGAATAGCTTCATTAACTTGTTCTTGAGTATAAGTTTCTCCAATTATATCTGCATATCTATTAGTTTCTTGTCCAATAAATTTGATATAATTATCTAACCATTGTTCAATAATATAGTCTAATTGACTATCATATATTAAATTAGGTCTAAGTTGACCATTTTCAACAGTAAATATAGGATTAGTTTTATTAAGATTAAGTTTATATTGGCTACCATCTTTGATAACTAAATTATCTTGACCTCCCCCATAGAAGAATGTATTCAAAAGAAGTTTTCTGGCACTAAAATCATTAATATCAAAAAGTTTGTTAAAATTAAAAACAGCTCCTGTTAATCTACCATTTTCATCAACAAGATTTCCTTTGTAATGATAAAATTGTGCAAGACCATCTTTATCATCTCTTAATATAAATTCTCCATCTTTATATTTAAACAAATCAGTTAAAGCAATTATAGCTTTATTAAATTCACCTTTAACATTTTGTTTAAATCCTTGGAAAATAGCATTGTTTTTATTATATCTTCTTTGTATTTGGCCATCATTATAACCAGCAAGATTTATTTCATTTATGTTTTCTAAAACAAAATTATCAAGCTGTTCTTGAACTGGAGTAAGTGTTTCAGTAATTAAACCAAATTCATCTTCAGTTTTAATTTTGTTTAAAGATTGAATACTTACAATTTCTCCACTAAATCTGTAATGCTCGGATGTACCTTTAAGATATATAACAAATTTAGAATCTTCTGTATTATAAATTATAGGTATAATAATTTCATCAGCTTTCTTTAAATATATTTGTTTATATCCAGCAAGATGTAAATTTTTAATACCGTTATTTCTAATAAGATCTATTATAAAATTGGCATTGTTTCTACTAACTATATTATTTTTATAATTCTTTAAATAATCAGTAGGACTTTTTGCTATTTGTTTAGTAATTTTAGAAGTATCAGTATTTTCAGTACCATAAGATACTTTTAAATCAAGTTTATCTCTATAAGGGTTTAAAATGTTATCAAAATAAATTGTAGCAGTATTATCATAATTATATAAACCTTCATATTTAAATTTAGGAACTTGTATAATATATTGATTAGAAGCATCAGAAGGAATCCTCATAAATATATTTGCCATTGTATCCTTTAATGTATCTTTATTAACAGAAGGATCAAAAGCAATAGGAGAAAAATAAGCATTGATTGTAGTAATAAAATAATCGCTACTACTCATTTTTTCATAAGGAGTTCCTTCACTTAGATCATTATTTCTAACACCATTAAACAATGTTAAATTTATAAGATTTTTAGCATTAGGATTTATTTTAACAGTATCACCATTCTTTATAAATAATCCTTCTTTAAGATATTTATTAGGATTATTTGGATCTTTAATTCCATAAAGAATAGTACTATAATCATGAAATCCAGTTAATTTATCTACACCTTTTTTACCAAAGAAATTATATAAAATCTTTAATCCTCTATATTCATCAATATTACCATTTTCATCAATAGCGGTATTAAGAATTTCAATAAATCTTGTAAGATATGATGGTTCTATTAAATCAGAAGAATTATTATTTTCTGAAGTTCGAGAATTAAATTCACAATCACTATCATTAACAGTAGCAAATATTTTTGCTAAAGGTGCAACTTTAGATTCAAAAGATGAAAAATTAATATTTCTAATATCAAAACTTTGATATGAAGGTCCAGAATAAATTCTACCTTCATACATAGCAGCCATTTGGTTATCTCTAATTTTACGATTTTCTAATCGTACTCTTACATTTTCAGCATCTATATCATCCTTTAACTTACCAGCAGCGTTGTTAAAATTAATTAAAGCAGTTAAAAGGTTATTAGTATTAATTATGTTTTTATTAGGATCAGAATATAAATAATTTTTAACATTTTCGGAATCAAACCCAGGGAAATATTTTTTAACATAATTAGTTAAAAAAGGAAGCATTTCTTTAATAACATCATTAAATACTTCACTACCTTCTTTATTTCCAAAAGTTCTTATTTGATTCTTATATGCTTGTAATTTAGCTTCATCATCTAAATCAAATTCATTACTACAAGTAATTTTACTTAAATTAGAAAAATGAGTAAATAAATTATAACCAACAAAAGCTCGCTTATTACTTTGATTTAAATTAAGTTCTCCTCCATCAATATTTAAAGTAGCTTTAGGAACTACAAATTTATCAAATGTAGTAATAATAAAGTTTGCAAACTTTTCATCAGCTCTCATATCATCAACCATTTTAATAAGACCTGAAAGAGATGGAATATTGTTTGCAATTCTTTCAATACTATTTATAAAACTATCAACAGAAGTATAATCAGCAAAAGTAATAATATTTGCTATAATATAATTAGCACCAATAGTTTGTCTTACACCGAGTTCATTAGAAGTATCATAGTCATAATCTTCTTTAACTGCTCCATTATCCTCAGACCTAACTTTATTAACAGAAGATAATTTGTAAATAGAACTTAAATAAGTTTTAAGCCTGCCATTAAAGTATTTAAGATAATTACCATATATTTTATCTGTCCATGTTTTAGTAGATTCATCAACAGATTGTTCATCATCTAAAGCATTTTCAGGATTTTCAAAATCAGCCTCTTCATTGGAAGGTTCTTGAATATTTTTTCCTTCAACAGCTTTAGAAAAGGCTTTAGAAAAATCAAGAAGTTTAGGTTGTCTAAGAACATAAGAGAACCATTGATTATCATCAGCAATCAAAGTAAAAGCAAGACAACCATAATTATATAATTTTATTTGATTAGTATCATTACTTATTATTTTTCTTCCTTCAGAAACAGCAAGAGCTTTAGCATTATTATATTCAGCTTTAGCTTGATTTAAATTAGTAGAAAGTATTTTAAATTGATTAGATAATTCTTTTTTATCAGCTAAATATTTTTGTCTATCTTCATCTTTAATAATACGAGCATTTTTATCAAGTTCCTTGCTTTTTAATATAATATCTCGTATTTGTTTAGATAAAGTATTAATTTCTGTCTTATATTTACTTATATTATTTGCAGCTTCAATAAATTTAGCAACTCTTTTATCAGAAGCAATATCTTCAGATTCAATATAAGTATTAACATTAATTAAAAAATCATTTATAATTTTATTTTTAACTTTATCCCTAATATCTTCAGCTACTTTTTTACTATTAATATTTATATCGGTGTTATTAGATGCTTGACTATAATAGGCATTTAAAATTAAATCCCCTGTAAAAGAGAGTGCTGTTTGGCGAACAGAAGTTGAATTAAAATAACCTATACTATCAATATCTTTCTTTTTAGTAAAAGTACTAACACCAGGATTAACAACTCTATTATAAGCTCTAATCCATTTTTTAAATTGATTTTTATCAGTATAACCTGTTTTACGAGGATTATATCTGAATACATCTTTTACAGGATTATTTTTATCAATAAATCCTGAATCTTCATTAAGCCATTGAATAAATTTTTCTTGATTAATAAGTCCTGCAATAACATCAGCTTTATTTTGAGAGCCTGTAACTTCTTTTATAGCTCTGTAAAAATCGTTTCTAATGTTATCAGTTAAACCATCAAGTTCGACATGAAAAGCTTCACATCCAAGAGTTTTACTCATATTTGCATTTGTTTTAAGTGTTTCACAATAAAATCTATAACAAATATAAAAAATGAAAAATAATAAAAATTGTCTGAAATGAGCCGATTCCAGCCCATTTCAGACACTTATAATATGTAGTTGAATAACTTATCGACAAAGATGCTTGAGGCGTCCGTTTGCCACCTCTATTGCTATTGTGGGGCGTTTATCCGCCGGATATTTATTTAGAAATTCGTTCATATCATTAACCATAGAAATTTCATTAGGATTAAATCCTCTATCTTTATCATAAGCATTAAGTTGTACTTCTTCAGGTGTAAGTTTAACAGATTCTTTTAAAGGATTTATAGCACTAAAATTAAAATCTTCATCAATAGAATTAAAATCTTCTATATTCGCTGAATCCAAATCTGCTATTTCTTCATCACCTTCAATAAAATTACCATCATCATCAAATAAAGGTTTTCTATCAGAAACTTCAGTATCATCCTCTGGCATTAATTCTTCTACGGGGGTTTGCTTATTATCTATGATTTCAATAGTTGTAGGAGTAGTATCTTCAGTCTTTTCTTGCTTAGTTTTACTATTGGCTTCATCAAAAGTATTAACTTCAGTAGGATAACCTAAAGCGTTATAAAAGCCATCTAATATAGTATTTTTCTTTATATTTTGCAAGCCAAATAATTCAGAAAGTAAATCAATTATCCTTTGGAATAATGATTTGCGTTTTGTAGTAATGACATTATCTGGACGAATATAATCAATTTTATTAAGATAATCCATTAAATATTTATTAGATATAACTTCAGCAGCCCATTCATTTGCTAAAGTTTCTCTTTCATCATAATTTTCAGAAATATTAAATTTACCATAATAATCATTAAACTGCTTTGCAAAAGTATG
>Ga0247611_10001998_pt1 | contig 34671 bp, 33 predicted proteins | sample 177DNAGHGhighgp2_FD_192422 | JGI IMG/M metagenome (GOLD analysis project Ga0247611, IMG submission 192422) | Sheep rumen microbial communities from Palmerston North, Manawatu-Wanganui, New Zealand - 1770 DNA GHGhigh gp2 | ecosystem: Host-associated > Mammals > Digestive system > Stomach > Rumen... | reverse complement strand
CTAAGAATTTTACATGGATAAAATTCTCAAACAATATCGATGAATTTGATTATCCTACAACTGATACGGTAAAAGTCGGATTATCATTCAATAATCAATGGCCACAAGATTCTGGTAAATCAATAACTAATGAAATTACTTGGTTTACATTGAAACAACCTAAAATGAAATATTACAAAACTTGGGGTATTGATTTAGAGGCTGATGGTACACATATATGGGACAATTGGAAAGTTGATTCAAAATTCATATTGAATAATTATTATAAAAATTCAACTGAATATAATGATCCTGTGACTGGAAAAGCAAGATTAGATAATTTATATTGTGACATAAGTCATAAATATCCAAATGTTAAAATATATGATCCTAACAATACACAATCATATTTTACAAGTAGCATAACCTTCAAATTTGATGGAACAACATTAAATTATATTGAAGGTAATTCAGACTATCAAAACAACTATTATTTGAATAATGAGTTTGATTGGACACCTTATATAAAACAGGCAATAGAAAACAATAATGGTAGTATGATTTTAATGCCCAATAAAATATATATTTGCAAATATTGGGGAGAAAATGATTTGTTGAATAATAAATCTAATTTCATTATAGATGGACAAAATTCAATAATATATGTTTCAACATTAACTAATGGATATGTTAAAGATGAAAGAGGAACTGGATCTTCAGGTAGCTCATTATTGAAATTATATTATACACATACTGGAATAATTAAGAATATTTCATTTAAAGCTATTTTAGATAAAGATAGTGGAGCACCATCAGGACATTACAGATTCTCATCTGCTTCATCAAGACTTATGGGATTTAGTTCTACAAGAAAATCAAATGATGACTATACATTAAATAAGAGTGTTTATGATATTCTTATTGAAAATGTTTCATTAAAGAATATGATTCCATTTGATTTCAGAACAGGAAATAATATAAACATATATAATATGAAGGCTGATTCTGTTTGTTCAAATATGAATATTTATAGTCAGTCAACATACATATATAACTCATCATTCTCACAACATGGATTCTTAGGAGATGGAATGCATATGCCTTATGGAGGTCCTAATAATAAGCATATTGGATTGAAATGCTATGATACATTCTTCAATACAGAAGGTCCATTCACATCGGTAACAATAACTCTTCATGAGAATGCTAATACATTATCTGAATTCCATAGATGTACAATAATATCACAAAAAATGTTACATGGTGCATTGGGACAATTCCAAAAATTTTATAATTGCAATTTCATACAAAATTTTTCTGGGGCATGTTTTAGTAATGCAAATGAAAGAAAAAACTATATTTTTTCAGCTTCAGAAAACTTAGGAACATTAGAAGGAGCTCATTCATTATTTGAAAGTTGTACTTTTGATATAAACAATCAAGGAATGTTTTCTTGGGGTGTTGGATATCAAAGATATTGGTTCATTATGAGAAATTGTACAGTAAATAGAGAATTATATAATGGTACACAAATATTCAGAGGTGATTGTAAAGTAGCAGGATATGGAAATACATTCAATCTTCCTCAAAATACTTCTATACCTTCATCACATGAGTTGATTAATTCTGTAAGTGAATTGTCTTCAAAGACAATAGACAAATATTTGGAAGATTATTATAATACAAATTCAGTATCTATATTGAATGAGATAAATTTCAAACAGACTATCAATTCATATTCTTCAGCATCTACAACAAATGGAACTAGTTTATTGAAATTATATCAATGGTTTGTTGGAAAATATACTATAACAACTTCAGTAATAAATTCATTCATATATGCAGTAAATGATTTGAATCTTACTGATGACACCGTATTGAATAATATAAAGACATCATTAGAAAACAATTATACAGAAAAGATTTCTTGGAAACTATTATCAGTATGTGAAAATCCAGCAAACATATGTTATTATAAAGAAATACGAGAAATATATGAAAGCTCAAGTCATCAAAATGTACAAAGTAGTCAAGCCGTAGCAAATCAACAACAGTTTGTTACAACCAATGTAGACTCATTTAATGAAGATTATGAAATGACATTTGGATTGATTATTCCACAAAGACCACAACCTAATAATGGAGCTGTAATATCAAATGGACAGATATCTCCTAATGCCGCAATAGTAAATAATAATTCATTAATAAATAACTCATCTGTTGTATCATCTAATACTCTTATAATAAACAATAATCTTAGACCAAAAAATGCAACAAATGTATTACAACAATCACAAATTGTCACAAACATAAGTAATAGGCTAATTAGAGACAATTTGAATAATAAGAATAATTTTGTTGTTGCAAATTTAAAAGATATGGAAATGACAGATAAGAATAGTTTCTATACTTATTTGTATTGTGATACAGACAATGAATTGAATAAATACTATATAGATGTAAATATAAAACAATTAAAGACTAGTACAGGAAAAATAAACAAATCATCATATTATTTGGGACATAGCTATATGTCATTGAATTATATTAATAGATTGATTGACCAAAAAATGTTTGAACAATATGGTATGTTATTGAATCTTAAATATAATACTGATAAAATATCATATACATTGACTTCATCAATAACAAATAATGTAACAAATAATTCAATAAATATTATAAATGATGTAAAAATATTCAATGTCAACTTACATTATCAAAACAATATGCCTATAAATATCATATATGATGATTATGATATCAAAGATTTAGTATTTAATGATATAGATTTAGATATAGGTGAATTTGGAGGAACAAAATATATAATGTTATGTACAGATTATTGGGAAACTATAATAACTTCACCAGATTTTCAAAATATTGATAAAAACAAAATATATCCATTAATTGAAAATGGAATATTATACAAAGTAGATAATCCAAAATTTATATTGGGATATCATGATGTAGTTGATAAGTATTCTAATTATTTTTCAAGAAAGTATAAGATATTAGGAGATAGATATAATACTAAAATAAATTTCATAGGTGATTTAGGTAAATTATTTAATATAATCAATTATAACAACAATTTAGATTTAATGAATACTATAATTTGTGCAGATGATATTAAATTCAACAGAAATAATAAAGAAAATTATACAATATATTTATATGAGTTGTATATAACAAGCGAAGATACATATGCCATCAAAAACATATCTAAATCAAATATGCCAAAAATAATATTGTAATATATTGAATATGATAGATACAAAAAACATATATGAAAATAATTCTATAATAGGATTAAATTTAGGTTTGTCAACATTAACTCATAAAGACCTTTTGAATTTGAATTCGAATGAATGTTTGAATAACAATTCATTAATATTTTCATGCTTTGATCCAAACAATACATATAATATGTTGTATGAAATATCTAATTGCAAAGAAAACTATAATAGTTTAGTATTCATAAATAATGAAAATAAGATATTTCCTTTATCATTTTCAATTGTTGATAAAAACAAATATTTCAATACATATAATGGTGTAATATCTATAAATATTGACAATAATTCAATTATTGAAAAATATGAAAGTTTATGTGTAGATATCAATAAAATAAATAGAACAGGAGTATATAATGGAACATTCATTAATGATAATTATAATACACAAATAAATGATAATGTATTGACAATAGTTGACAAATATAGTAAAATATTGAATAAACTGTCTTCAATTGATACTGAAATGTCAAATATTAGTAAAGATTGTTTAAAATTAATTAAGAATGTTACTAAATTAAAAGATTTCAAAAATATCAATGTATTCAATTCTTTCATAATTGAATATAATAAATCTGAATATCCAATATATAGAGACAATAAACATGAAGAAAAGTTATTGAAACAATTCAGATATGATTCAGAAAATGACACATATATTCAATTAGAATCAAAATATACTTATTTTCCACAATTTTATATAGATAAAGATGTATATGAATTCAATATCATATTACCGTTTAAGTTTGAATATAGATCAAAATATGAGATAAATGATTATTTGAATTATATAAACAAATCATTTATAGATGTTAATATTTCAGAAATAACTTATAGACTTAATGGACATGTTAATGAATTTTATAATTTTTTTGAATATCCAATAAGCCACGGATATACAGATTCAGAAGTCAACAATATAATATCTAAAAAGAATGACTCGTATTCAGTTATATACAATAAATCAAAAAGCTATATATTAGACTATAATATAGAAGATTGTGAATTGACTGAAAATATGAATATATATTATGGAACATTCTATATGGTTCTTAATTTTACAGTAAATGAATATAGTTTCTTTAAAAATGTGCGAATTGAAATTACTCCAAACTTTATGAATTTGTCTGAAAACTTAATAACTATTCCAATAGTATTAAGATTTGCTAATGATAAGATTGAAGATGTTTCTACATATGATGTCATATATCATGATTATGAAAATGGTTTTAATTTTGAAGGAAAAGGAAATAGATTAGGAATGTGTTGTATAAATAATAATTTTTTCAATAAAGAACATAGAAGAAAACCATTATTTATGTCTATGAAAAATAATTTAGCTGTTAATTTAGATAATAATTATGGTTTACAACAACTAAATTTAGTAAATATAAATAAATACAGTCAATCTCCATCTGAATCATCATTTGCAAATTATAATAATGATATTAAACAATTATTACGTAAAGTATTATGTAGCACACAATTAGATGTTGATTCTTATATAAATGTTACATCAACGGCAAATAGTCAAATATATTTTAAAAAATGTTGTCTTAATTTTTGTTATTGTAATGGGGATAATGAAATGAAAAGAAAAAACATAAATGGAGTATACGTATATCCAATAAAAAATATTTTATCAAAACAAGAAGAAGACAAATATTCAGCATTATTGATTAAAGATTATTATGTACTTAAAGATAATGATTGTATGCCCAATGTAAATGGATATATTAATACTACAGATAAACAATTTACTTTAGATCCAATATATACAGAAGATTATGTAAAAAATAATTTAAATTTACTTGTTAATTTTCCACAAAATATTGAAGATGATATCAAAGAAATATATAATGAAAATAACTTATTAAGAAAAATGTTTCCTGTTATATATAATATTTGTGGAGATAGTATGTCTAAAGGTGACTATTATGTTCCGAGCTTAATAGAAACATTATTGATATTCATACTATTGAATAGTACAGTAATGTATACAAATAATATATTAACATCAAACTTAATTCAATCTACAAGTGGAGATCCAGACAAATTGTATTATTTTGGATTATCTTTTTCAGGATATAACAATAATCAATTCGCAATAAAATGTAATTCATTAGATACAAATAATAGTTTCTTACCTGTATTTAAAATTCCTGATTACAATGTATTAAGTTCAAAAAACTATCATGTATTTTTTGATGAAGATGAGAATTGTGATATAGTTGATTATTACTCACAAATAATAACTAAGAAAATAATATTGAAGATGCAAACAAATATAAATAGAATAGATAATTCATTCTATATATATGCAACTGATATAAACAATATATATAGTTTAAATGGTATAAGATATGATTATGCTAATAAAGAAATACAATTCGATATACCTATTGAAATATATAATGAAGTAAAGAAACTAAACAAAATAAAATTGACAATACTATATAAAGATACAGAATCAGGAATGAATATTGTTAAAATTAATGATGAAAGATATAGAATATTGTCAAAGATAATAATAAAAAAGTAAACTTATCATTTTATTTTTAATTAAATTTCAAATATTACTATATTAATAATGGATAATAATATCATAAATAAAGACATTGATAAATGGATAAAACCATGGAACATAAAACAATTTGACGAATTATCTATTAGAGACGAAAGATATTTTAGCGTACTTATAAAGGGATGTTTGAATTGGTTGAATACACATATATTGATGTATGATAAACCAATAAAACACTTCATATTAGATACGGGATCTTCTTATTTATATGTTGAATCTAATGGATATGAATTTAAATGGTCAGAAACAACAGGTGAAGATTACATTTATATGGAAATGCCAAGATGTATATGTGAAGTTGGTGATATAAACATACCTACAGAAGAACTAACTAATCCATTTATTAGGGGAACTTATGAAAGAAAATCATCTAAAACAGGAAACTATATTGGATATAATGCTCAAATGAGAAGACTTCCAATAGAATTAACTTTAACATTAAGATATGTATTAAGCAACTTTAATGAAAGTCTTGTGTTAATTCAAGAGATATTAGAAAAGATGATTTTTCAAAGATATTATTATATAAATTATTTGGGACAAAAAATACATTGTTCAATTGAATTTCCTGCCAATGAGCAAATACAAAGAAATAGAATTGATTTTGACTCAACAGAAACAAATCAAAAGATTATAGAATTACAAATAAAGATTGACTCATATATTCCTATAATTAATGAGAATACAGAAATTGAAAATTCATCAATAATAGATAAGTTCAGATTAGATACAAATATTTTCTATGATGATGAGAAAAATATTACAGATAGAGAAAATTCTATTGTAGGATATTAAAATTATTAAGTGATTAAAATAGTATGTCTAAATTAGGTGATGTAAGAAAAATGTATGGTCAGGATTTTGGTATTGTTGTAACAAACGCAACAGCCAATATCATAAATAACTATACAACATATTTTGGAGATAAAAAACTATTAAGTAATATATTATTGATAAGTTCACCTGTAGGAAGTGATGGTAATGACATAAAACGTCCATCATTATTTGCTACAGATTTTAATGGAGAACCTTTACAATTAACATATTCAATATCGTTAAATAATGGATTGATATTAGATGATGATATGAATGTGAAATTGAATATTGACAATAATACATTACAAACAAATAATAATAAGTTATTTGTTGATACAAATAAATTGAATATTATTGGTGTTAATAAATTAGGTGTTGGAAAAATATCTAATGAAAATGGAGCAGTAGTAAGATCTAATAATATTCCAACCGAAACATTTATAGATACAACAAATGATGGAATATTATTCTTAACTAATTCATTTTTTGATTGGTTGCAAGAATATATATTCAAACAAATAAATAATGCTATAGCTCCATTAGTTTCAAGTAACTTATCCGCCGTAATACAATATAATGGTGTAAATTATTACAGTGGTGATAACATATTCTTAGAAAAGAATACTGATTTTGTAAGTATAGTAATAAATTATAAATCATATAGGGAAGATGATTCAACAGAAAAAATGAGAATTGAATCAAGTAATTCAGTTCTTCCTATAGTTGATTTAGAATCAGAAGTTGAACCCGAAATATTAGAAAATTCGTTGAATAATGTTGGCAATGTTCAATTATATAATTATGTTGCATCTACTGAATTTAGCATATATCCTAATTTGAATATGGATGAATATGGAAACTCATTTGATACAAATTATATAATTTACTTACAATCAAATCACTGGGATGAATCAAACAAATCTATATTTACATTTACAAGTAAGAAATATGATAAGCCTTTTAATCTTGAAATTGAATCAAAAGAAATAATAATTCAAAATTTATATAATTTAAAGAATTCAGATAATCAAGAAGATAGAAAATATAGTTTCAATATTATAAGAAATTATTTCTATGATAATTTATTTCCAAACAATAATTTTAGTAAATACAATATATCATTTAATTTAAAGATTTATTATGATAGTGAGAATGATGGTAATTTGTTGTTTGATAAAGATATCTTTAATGAGTTAAGTACAAGCAATCAATTTAATGTATCATTTGATATTACTGATGATTGGTTCAATTCATTAGTTTATGAGTCAGGTAATGCATTTATAAAAGCCGATAGTTTTTCAACAAAATATATATTGTTATTGACTATAACTTTCCCAAATAATTCTATACAAAGATTTAAAAAGGAAACAAATATGACTTATGATCTTACTAAGACAGAAGATATATTATTGGGAACAGATCAAGATAATTTATCATCATTAAAGATAGGAAATAGTAATTTAAGTACAACAAACAATAATGAAATTTATACTATTGATTTTAACAGTATAAATTCTTTAACTGATAACAATCTTAACTTAATGATGGTATATGAATTGTATAAGAAATCTAATTCTACTATAAATGAATTGTCTAAAGATGATTTAACTGTAAAATGTCAATATTCAGAAGATGGTCAAGATACAGACATTCAAGATATGTATTTAAATAATATTAATATAAATGATGTTGATATTTCAAGCAATTCAAATTATTTCAATATATCAATTAATTCGATTATATCAAATATAAATAATTTCAAACATTTTGTTTATTCTAATGATTTGAAATTTAAAATAATGTCACAAAAAATTGAAGGTAAAGAAAAGACATTTACATTATCATTTGATTTTGATAGCTTTATTGAAAGTAATATATTAAGACATCCTGATACAAATACTTATATGTTAGTACAAGATCAAAATACTTACAGTTTATATATAAGTCAAGTTGAGTATACAAATTTAATTAAAGTGAATGATATAAGTATAAGTGGAAATACAACAGAAACAGTAAATGGCACTACATATAATGTATATCAATTTACTTCTAATGAATCATATGTAGAAAATGGAAATTATACGTTAACATTAGAATTTAACAACTATAAACATCAAATTCAATTAGAAGTAGTAGTAATTAGCAATACAACATTTAGTACATTATATTCATAAAATATGGGAGTCTTAAGACTCCCATATTTTAATATTACCATTTGAAAAAATCAGATAATTTATTTTTTGTTTTCTTCCAAACATCTTTCCATTTATCACTGTTATAATCTACACTAATGTTTCCTAAATAATAAGGATTGTCAACATTAATCATACTGTCTTTTATTATAGATTCAGAAAAATCAATTAATGACTTATATGCTGTTGTATCTTTATTGAAAAAAGAATTATATACTGCATTCTTAATTCCATTGATTCTGTTGTTTTGATCATTTTGGGCATTTATTGAGTTCAAATCACTATATAAAGAATGATTAATCAATCCTGTAAGATTGTAGTTATTTATGTCTCTATAATTATCTTCACTATCATATATGAATCCATCTGAACCATACATCATTTGACTCCATTCATTAAAAGTATGTTTATAACATCTATCATAATTTATCTTTATTGCACCTCCACCCATTTTGAAAAAGTCAACATTTGTTAAAGAAGATGGAATATAGTTTGCAAAAGATGCCTCATTTATTTTACAATTTTTTAATGTATACATTTGGAAAGATAATCTGTTCATAGGCACATTATCTTTTCCATTCATTGTTTTATAATCAAATGTTGTTATGTCTGTATTTCCTGTTAAGAATGAACTTACATTATTTATTGAATCAATAACTTTATTTATATTTTTGTCTCCAGTAAAATGACCAATTTTTGAATTCTTACCTGATAATATTATGGCTGTTTGAAAATACTTTATAGGAACATTCATTATACATATGCACATATCAAACTTAAGAAGATTTTCAGGTAATATTTCTCTATAGTAAATATCATCCCATGTAGCTAATCTGTACATATCTAATAAAGTATTCAATCTCATATCTATAGCATCATTATTACATATCAAATCAATGTATTTCTCTTTAGTAAATTCCTTTGTATCTAATGCATTCAATTGATTTACTCCATTTATTCCTGTAAAGAACCAAGGACTTACTGAATTGATATAAGATAAAGTATATGTAAATTTAGCTAAAGCTAACATTCTATCCATTATTTTGGCATGACTATAATGATTTCTTATACCAGCTAAATATCTTATTGCAGATGTCTTAGGTAATACATTATTCAATATTCCTCCAAACAATCCTTTGAAGTCATCAAATTTAAAAAATATTTTGAAATAAAACCAACCTGGTTCACCTAACAAATTATAAGTTCCTTTTTGCCATAAAGCTCTTTCATTAATGAAATCTTGAACACCGTATTGAGGAATATAAAAGTCTAAAGAATCTGGAATTGGACGAGGGTCCCATTTTATTGGTTTTTTATTATTTTCACCTTTATAAATATCATCACCATCTTTACCATAATCAAGATCAAACTTATTATTTTCTTTAGAATTTTGATCCCAATCATCATATTGACCCCATTCTACCCAATCTTGATATGCTGCATACTGGGCATCTGTCATATTTTCATAATCTTGTTTCCAATCTTTACCCAATTTAGCAGCATCTTTTTTTCCTTGTTCAGACTCTTTATATTGTTTAAATCGGGCTTTTTCTTCTGCTTCAGCAGCTTTTCTACGTGCCTCAAATTCTTTTTGGCGTTGTTTTTCGGCTTCAGCAGCAGCTTTTTCTTCAGCCTGTTTCTTTTTTTCTTCTTCTGTTAATTCTTTTTTTTCTGTTTGACCGTCAGATGATTTATTATCTTTATCTGTACCGTAAACAATATCTTTTTTCTTATAAGTCATTTCTTCCTAATTTATACTTATATTTAAATGTGTCTTTTAATTTTTCTTCATAAATAAGTGAAAAATCTATCTTATCAAATGGAACAGTAAATGTTTTATTTGTGAATTTATTCTTAAATGTTATATTTCCTTTGATATAATCTATAGTATCTATCTCAACATGTTTTTTATCTTCATCAGATATCAATAAATTAGATACAAGTTTTTTAGATATATTATTTGTATTATATACATTGTTCCAATATAAACTTAGTCCATGTTTAGATACATTGCCATTAGTTTTATTTATGAGCAATAAAGATGATGGTTTAAGCCAATCTGAATTGTCTTTCAAATCAATAATCTTATATCTATTATTGAATTCATTTACAGAATGTATATTTTCTTCATCATTCAATATATAGTTTTCTTCTATGAATTTATTTAAAGCGTCATTAAACAATTCATCATGACATTTCTCATAAATATCATTTATGTTATCAAAAGCACTTATAGGTATATTGTTGTTATATAATATGTTTTGTAAATTCATTTGATTTGTAATTATTTATTTATTCTATTCAAACTATTTGTAGAGAATGATTTCTTTATTAAATATAAATATTGTATTATTTTTCTGTTTTCAGATGCATATTCAAATTCCATAGAATCTATATAATACATTCCAGGTATATATGGGTTTGGCTTACCAGTTGCATTGTCTTCTATTCCTTCATCTATATCTGCATATTCTTTATCTTCTAAGTTTTCTTTATAATTATTCATTTTGATAGTATTTCTATCATAATCTATGAAATTGACCCAAACTAATGTACCTCTTTCTAAACCTAAGTTATAATTTTCTAATTGAATTTTTATTTTTCTTGCTCTTATCTTATTCATGTATGATTCATTTTTGGCTTTTTGATTTAATATATTATTTTCACTAAAATCAATTCCAACAAAATTCATTCTTAGAAAATTATACTTATCTGCATTTTCCATTCCATCTAATGAGTTTTCAACAATGTCAAATTGTTTGTCACCAATGATGTTCTTATTACATGGACTCATTAAATAGAAATTCTTATTAGATGTTCCATTATCATATATTTCTGAGTTATCTATAATGTTTTCAATCTTTCTAAAGAACATATTATGAGGAATATTATCAAATTCTTTATTTGTCAATATTCTTAAACTCAAAAATGGTTTTACATCAGGACCCCCTTGTACATTAGAATTTCCATTACCCATATTGAATATGCATAAATCATTAGGTTCTATGTCACTATTCATTACTCCCTTTACATTTACTAATACAAGATATCCAAATAAATCTATCCATGCATCAAATACTGAATCATCATTTCCACTTATAGCTATTTGATTTTTTATGAATTCTAAATAGTTTTGTCCTTGCATCAATCTTGGCATAGCATCATCAATCTCATCACAATCTTCCGTACAAGCAAATCCTAATTTATTTTCTAATGCTATTTCATAACATAACTCATATGTTGTAAGATCTTTTTTAGAATTATGAGTTATTCCTTTTACACATGAATTATTCAAACTATTTATTTTCAATATAGCGTCATATGAAATATAGTCATTATAATATTCCATATTAGTTATATAAAATGGTAAAGAAATTTTTTTATAATATCCATTTATAGGTACAGTTATTACAACATTGATTTGATTATTCATACCATAATTGTCATTAGATGTTATTGTTTTGTTATCATCCTTGACACTTAAATGAATTGATGGTAAAAATCCATCATACATTATTTTCAAATAATCTAATTTATTTTCATTAATAATAGTTGTATTTACTTTTACTAAAGGAACATTTATAGCATCATCTTTAACTCTATTCATCATGTCATTCTTATCTGAACCAATGACATTTGTTGCATCTTCAAAATAAATTCCTGTTATTGGGCGATCAAACTTAGGATCAAATTCAACTTTTGGATCTGTATAGTTGAATGTATCTGGATTGTTTTTATATCGCTCAATCATTTCTTCATAATTAAATTCGCTTGAATAATCAACACCATTTGTTGCCATAAACATTTATAAATATTATAAATTTTAATAGAAAATCATACCTAAATTTCTATCTATTACATAGTTTGAATCTCCTTCTGTTTGTTGTGCAGGACTACGTTTAGCTGTTTTTTTCTTTTGATCTCCTTCTATATTTGATGAAGATATGCTATCATCTTTATTCGTTATTGTTTCTGTTTTAGTATTTTTTCCTTTAGTATTCAATATGTTTATAATACTTTCTATTGTTGGTATAAATATTATCATTCCTTCATTAAGTTCAAATGGGTTTGAAATGCCATTAAGTTTACATATTATGTCTGCGTATTTATCATCTCTATATATAGCCAATGAAATTAAATCAGGCCTTGCTACATAATATTCATTTACCATTAAGAATTCACCCGAATATGACTTAGATAAATCTATTGTTTTATGTAATAAGTCAATTCCGGTTTCTCCATTCAATTCTATTTCAGGTTTATTGTCTAATATATAATAATCTAACATAATTTATTGTAAACTTGTTTTTAAGTTGTTATTTTCAAATGCATTAATGATATCATAATAATTTGTCAAAGGATTATTATTATCTGCTCTATAATAATTCTTATTATATTCATATACAAATAATTCATAATCTATGCCATCAATTGTAGTTGATATAGTATAGTCATTATTTCCATTTCCTAATCTATAAACTAATGATAATGCTACACGTGGACCTTCAGTTGTGATATTGCTTATAGTTTTATAATTTTGGTTACCATAAATATTCTTTGTATTAGTATTTGGGAAACTTATTCTTATAAGATTATTTGAAATGTTTTCTTGAAGTAATGAATCTATATCAGCATCATTCATTTTAAATGTATAAAGATCATAATTGATTACTAACTTATTTAATGTAGAATCAGTATGGTCAAAATTATATTTATTTATTTCAAATATCTTTATTTCATCATAGTTATTTACTACATTTGTAGTTTTTGCTATAGGATTTATATAATACATATTATTTGATTGTGTGAAATTTTGTTTTTGATTATATATTTCTTTAATCAAATACATATTCTTTTGATCATTCCATTCCCAGTAACTACCTATTGGAATATCATTTGAGCTACCACTAATTTTTATTATATCACTTAAATAATATTCTGAATTTATTGTAACTTTTATAGTATTTGAAAATCCTGATGGCGTAAGAGTATTTCCTGTATATTCACCTCTATTAATCTTAAAGTTCATTTTAGCTTCATTAGATTGTCTAAAGAATGGAGGATCATTATATAGATTCTCACTTAAGTTTATATGTAACCTAATATTCTTTACATTTGAGTCATCATCCCAACATTCTTTAAATGCCACATATTTTGTTACATCAGCAGCATTATTGAAGTCATATTTATGTGTTTCTGTATTTGAAGGTTGAGTATTAGCTGGAGCTTCAAATGTACTTTGTTTCAATACCATATAAGATATAGGAACATAAATTGCGTTATTAGTATTTACATTATTGTAAGTATTTCGTGATATAGAATTTACTGTTGCTGTATTATTTGATTTGTTGAAAGATATTGAATTATAATGGGTAAAATAATTTTTCTTTACAATATCAAATGCCATTGTACTTAATAACTCATTATCATAGTAATAATAATTATTAGTATTATCTACATCATTTACATATTTTAATAAATAATCAGTTTGAGGTATTTTGAATCCTAAGAAATATGTTAAGTTATTTTCATCTATATCATATATTGAATTATTTATTTTACCTGTTCCATCATTAGTAAGTATTCTATTACTTGTCAAATTATAATGTTGTATTACATATAATTGATTATTATTAATGAATGAATTTCTAAAATATGTATAATGTACTGATTTATTAAATCCATTAAATGAATAATTCTTACCTAAGTTATAAATATTGAACAATGATTGTGCGCGTACTCTACTTTGATTAGTATTATTTTTATCATCGTACAGATATGTATAATTATCATTATTGACTTTTATTGAAGCATTATTGAATGAAGTGTATTTATATATTTTTGTTGTTTGATTATTTATTTCCTTTTCTATTGAAGTCAAATAATCATAAGTATAAATTCCACCAAACAAATTTACTAAAGGAGAAGAAGAATTATATGAGAATTCTATAGTATTTGTATTTTCTTCTAATTCAGTTGTTGTTAAGTTTGATGAATTATCATATAATTTTGATGCTACATTCAAATTGATATTTAATTTTTCTCTTGTCCAAATATTGCAATATGATAATACATCTGACATTTTCATCATATCTGATTTAGAACTATCCCATCCAAGAGTGTCAGTTAATACTGTTTTCAAATTTCCATTAAAGTCATCTATATTCTCAACTAAATAATTTGAACGAGTACCTCCAGCCGAAAGACTTGTAGCATCATAAAAATCAACATAATAATTGAAATATGTATTATATTCATATTGAGCATCTTGATTGTTTAAGAAATGTATGATTGGATCATGAACTTTATTTAAATTGATAGGTATACGTTTTGAAACTTCTTTTACTTTTGATGTTTCATTGATTCGTAATTCTAAGTCAAATTTTATTTGCTCATAATCATCATCTAACTTATGATTCAATATTACTTTATTATAATCGGATAAAGTTATGTCATTATGTTCAATTATTGATTCAACTTCAGCTGCAACATTATCTATGCTTTCTTCTTGTTTTATCAAAGGATTTACGTCTAATGAATATAAAAGCTTATAAGGCTCTAAAATTTTCTCATATATTTGTACAACTTTCTTATTACTTGACAAATCTAAGAATTGATTGGCAATAGTATTGTAATATTCATTAAGTTCACTTGCACTTTCAAAATTATTGAATATACGTTTTGTTCCATTCAACATAGAATAATGATAAAGTTTAGATGCTTCAGTATCATTAGTTATGTTTCCATAATATGGAATATCCATATACTCGTCATCATATTTTATGTCATTGTTTGGATCTGCAATCCAATCTGCTGTTACTTCTATTGTTGTTTGAGAATCATCAGGTATATTATATCTTTTTGGAGTATATAATATTGATTCATTTATTTCATCTCTTTTCAATATAGGTAAATTTCTATCTATAGTATATATTGTTTCATTTATTGAGTTTTCTTGTTTATAATAATAAATTGTTATAATTGCTTCTTTTGCTTCAAACAAACCATCAATTTTAGGGGTTGCAACCTTTAAATTGAATGAAAACTCATCTTTAAAATCTATCAATAAAGGATAACTTGCAGTTGTAACTAATCCACTGTAAATATTCGTATTTAAAGAACCATTGGCATTCAACTTACTAATATTATAATAAGATGAATAATTTGATAATGTATTTATTACAGAAGCTTTATTAGATGACTCTATATGAATAACGTTTTTAACATCATTATCTAAATAATACAATATATAATCATTAACATTTTGAGTCATTGAACTTAAGAATTCAACATATACTTGTTTGAAACTATCAAAATTATACTCATTAGATACAATTTCAGGTAAGCAATATGTTTTTTCTGATTTTAGTTTCTTATTATCTGTATCTACAAATGAATTTGGTACAGAATTATTGCTATTTATAAAATTATCAAAATTGAATCCTGGATATACATATATTTTCTTAGAACTATTTAGACTATATCCATAAAATGTTACATTCAAACCATCTTTTGTTGTTTTAAAACTATTTACATTATTGTCCGTCAAGTTTTCATCAACATATGCAGTAATTCCATTTTTATTTCCAGTAATTATAATTTGACGTTTTATTGGATAGTCAGAAGCATCTGCTGTTCCCCTATTGAATTCTGTGCTTATACCAAATCCTGCTTGAGCTAACTCAGTAAAATAATTATTAGGATTAAGATAAGTTACTGTTATGTCTTGTGTATTACCCTTTTTAAATGCATCATCTTGAAGTTGGTTTATTGACAATAGATTTTCAGGTTCATTTACATTACCAATAAACCAAATATCTATATCTGTTCCGCCTCCATATTTGAGTTTATTTATTTCATTCCAAAGATCTTTACAACTACATAACAAATAATCAATAACGTTCATTAATTCATATACATCATTTATATGTATTGGTGTATCATTTGGCCATCTTCTATCACTATCAAATGATCCCCAATTCTTACTTGATACAGTAGAATGAGGAAGAAACAAATTTTCCCAATCAATATCTTTTGATGACATTAATTTATATGTATGAGTTCCATTTATATTTGACAATATATCAGGAATTTCTAATGTTTGTTTCCTGTCAGATGAATTGTTTTCAGTATTAGAGTATTTATCTAATATTTGATCCTCTGTAAGATTATTGATATTATAGTAATATAAATCTTTTAATATGTCTGCAACTTTATAATTAGCCATTTTGATTCTTATATTCTTTTTGTTCTTTCAATATGTTCAATTCAAATTTCAACATATTATATCTTGTAAATAAATAATCAATTATATTCAACAACTCATATGTATTGTTTATTTTCATATTGTTATTTTCATATAATCCTCTATTAAATATATAATCTGAATTTTCTTCAGAATAATCATTCATTTGACCTGTTGTCTTATTTATTCTTGTATATGAGAATGGTTTGTCATAATCATCTAATTGGTTATATAGATTAGGTAAATAAGCATTATCCCAATATAAATCTTTAGCTTTAATCAGTTTATAATAATCTTTATACTTATTATATTTTGACTCATCAATTTTTGGTTTGTCTGTTACTGAATTTATGTTAGTAGATATATATGTAGAAAACGCATGATGATTATAATTTGATGTCACTGTATCAGGAACTTCTATCCCATTAACAAATATATCTTCATTGAATTTATAATAATTGTCAACATCTTTATTTGACATATTACTATAATCGCTAAGATAAATTGACTTTATTATATTGTATTTATAATTTTCCATTCGTCTATACTTATATTGCTTTCTTTATATTTATTATCCAAGTATGTTTTCCCAAATATTTTTGGGGTGATTGATAAATAAAATATTTTACATTTGGTTGATTTGAATTTGGCATAAATGAAATCTTATCCCAACTATTTGTCTTTATTCCATTATAATAAAAATCTATATTATACTCATTTTTTAGAATAACATAATCATAATATAAATCAGAATTATCGAAATTTAATTCAATATCTTCATTCAATAAGAATGACTTGGTAAAAATATTATCATTAATCAAATTTCTTAATGCATTATCTATATTTGTCTTATTTGAATCATAATCATAATAAAAATCATAATTATTCAATGTTCTTAAATTATTGTTTATTGATGAAGATATATATAACTTATCTACCCATTTCAATACATTTTCAAATTTTTCTTCATATATCACATTATCATTTCTCTTTATGACAATATATAAGTCCTTTGATTCTACTTCATTATTAGATATAGAAAAATTATTTGTTGTATTTGATATTTGTACTTCTCTTTCATTATTTTCATCAAAATATTTATAATATACATTTATATCATCAGGTAATTGATTTCCTGAGTTTAATGTTATAAGTATTTTTCCAGTAAAGTTATTGTTATATTCTACATCTTCACTTAAATTACTTAATTTGATATCTGTTATATAATTTGTTAATTGCTTATGTTTTGGTGTAAATAAGTAAGAATAAGGAGAATTATTGTTAAGGTCAATATAGTTGTATGATGTCAATGTTCCATATTTGTTATAATCATTTCCAAATACATTATACTCATTCTTATCATATATTATTTCAATATCTCTTTGTGTATCGTCATTTTCTTCATTCAATAACTCATTCAAATGTTCTACATTAGTTTTTAATGTATTTATATCATTCATATAAGATATATACTCCAGTTTGTCTTTAAATCCTACACCACTTGCTATGAATGTGTCATCTACATACAATCCATATTCTGATGGAAATAATCCACTACTTCCATTTACATTATATGTTATAGTTAAAGCACCTAAAGTATTTATGTTATAAGGATTTTCTGAAACGTAAGCTGAAAAATCTTTTCTATTTATATTGACTAAATTGTTTGCCATAGTTTAAAGAGATATTTTTATTCACCTTGTGGCTCTAATATTGTTAATTTATCTAAGTAATTGTTCAATGAAACATAATCACCATTTATTGTTACCTCTATCATATATGTTTTTGGATCACTGAATAATGAGTCTTTTATGTCAAAATACAATGATTTAGTTATAGTATTTATTGGATTTTGAATATTGTTAGTAGTATTTCCAAGACAATACTCAAATGATAATTGTACTGACAAATCTTTTCCTGGATCAATGATTATGTAATTATGAGGATTTACGTCTGTATAATCAATTGTTATATTGTTCTTATGATCAATATTTGGGAAGAAGAATGCTCCATTGAAATCTATAATACTGTTATTCAAATAATCTTTACCATTTTCAACAAAATCACTAATAGATGTATCTTCATCTAAGAATATTGTCTTTTCACCATTATTGTATTGTATGTCTTCAAATTTCATTAAATAAATGTTCTTACCATCAACATTAATATAATGATAGAAGTTGTTCATATTCTTATTAGTATAATCAAACTCATTAGAATTATTTATCTCATCACTAATTACATAGTTTGTAACAGGCTCTGTTGTATTTGATGAATCATAGTAAATTCCTTGCCAAATATTCTTACTTAAATTTATTGAATAGAATCCATGCTCTTTATAAGGATATAATATTTGACTATTATCATATCTCATATAATTGTTATATACATAATCCCAAACTAAATTTCCTCCAATGTTTGATTTGTCTTGTAATTTTTGACTTTCATTATTCATATAAATGTCTGCTTTAGTATAAGGATTGTTTTGTCTGAAATAAATCCATTGACCTAATACTTGAGGAGCCATTTGCTTATTTACTTGTAATGGAACACGTTCATAATCACCAATACTTGTTTGATAAGCTTTTCTATTGTCTTCTAATAAGGCAATATCTACATTTCCTGGGAATTGTGAATAAAGCTTTATTGGATTTTCTCCAGTATTCTTAATGATTATTCTCATTGGTTTGTTTACAAATCTGTCTGTCAATGAAGTATCATTAATGTTTACTTTATTCAATGTTCCAGAGAATAACTCAATCATCTCATTATCAAATTCTAAGAAAACAGAATATTTTCTAAGCATTAACTCATCAATCATATCTTTATATTTCTCGATATCTGATGTCATTTCTGTCAACTTATCTTTCAATGACAATAGATTGTTTTCAGAAGTATTGAATCCGGAATAGATATTTTCTGGCATATGATAGAATACTTGAGCATTTGATAATATCTTATTATTGACATGTTCAGCATATCCGTCATTTATCAATGTTTTATTGAATGCAGCAATTATAGTATCATCTGCATTCTTTGTAATGATTTGACTTATTTGAACTAATTCTTTATATTCTTCTGGGAAATTTATTGTTTCTTCGTCAGACCAAGGAGTATATAAGTTTATGAATGGTTGACCAATATTGTACTTATATCTTATTTTAAATGTTACTTCCTCATTTTGAGATATTGGAATGTCAATTTGGTTCCATTTTATAATATTGTCTGTATTGTTTGTTGTTTCCCATACAATATTTATGTTTCCTAATGTATCAAATGATACTAGTCTTTCTTTATCTGGTGTTGTATATTTATTCCAATCAGTAAATGTATTTGTATCTATTGATGTCAATGAAGTTGTTGTACTTACTGTTGACTTGTATTTATATTCTACTTCTAATCCTATTATATTTGTATTAGGATAATTTTCATTAATATATTGTTCAATAACTGATGTATTCAATACACCTCTAATTCTATATTTCAAATCTTGATCATATTTCATTATAGACTTAGAATTTATTGTATCAATAACATTATTTATTTGAGTAGTTATTTGCGTTCTTTCAGTATAATACTCATCTAATTTCTTCCTTAATGATAGTTGAGAATTTACTACTTGTTGTGACCAATCAGTATTAGTCAATGTATTATATATCTCATCAATATTTGTATTTATTGAAATAAGTCTGTTATTCAACTCATTCTTTTGATTATGAAGATTGATTATTTCTTGTGTTACATTATCATCAATCAAATGTTTGTTTATAGGCACAACTTGAAGTATGTCATTAGTATTGAATGAGTCATTGACTAATGTCTTTATGTCATCACCTGTTTGTAAGTTTTCTAAATCATTAAAACTATATTCTGTTAAGAATGGATTGCTTAAGTCACTAAAACCACTTAATATATCACCAATATTCTTACAATAAGTATTATAATAATCTATATAATTGACTTTATTTCCTCTATTATCATAAATATAGTTTCCAAACTCATCCATCATATAGATCTCTTTTAAGTTCAAAAATATACCATCTGACAATATACTTCTAATATTGTTATATATAGTTCCTATGAATAAACCAATATATTGGTTTTCTTCCAAAGGTATTTGTATATAATTGAAATCAGAATAATTGTTATTGTAAATAGTAAAAAACATTGAACTATCTTCTAATGAAGATTGTAATGCACTATGCCCAATATACTCCTCAATTATTACTATGTTCTTTTGTGAATCAACTTCTTTTATTCTATAAATAGAATTTGAATCATTCAATGAAATGAAATCACCAACCTTTAATAAGAATGTTATACTCTTGTCTTCTTGATTATGATATTCTAAAGTATCTAATCTAATCTTATAATGAAGCTTTTCTTTTCCATCCAAACTTGTATCTACCCATGGATTGTCTACATTAGATTCTGATACTAATTCAACTATATTGAATTTTGAGTTATATAAGTCTTTTTTTACAGGTAAGTCTACAACCGAATCATAAACTTCATAATCTTTTCCTTTTACAAAACTATATAAAAGACCTAATATTTCTTCATTAGTGACAATTCCCGAATCATTTACTGTATCAAATAACTCTTTAGTATAAAAAATGTATTTCCTTACAAATATCTTTTCAATATTATTTGTCAAATTATCAACATTCAACTTAAGATAAGTTTTTGGAGATACTAAATCTTTGAAATAATTATTATCTGTAAATGATGTTACAATATTTGATGTCACAATATCAGGAATTTGTGGAGATGCATTAGCTTTAACTAAATGGAATTTATACATATTTGAATTATTTTCAAACCATGCATCACCAGAATTTGGAATATCAAAGAAATTATTGAAGCTTGCAGACAATTCTTCTAATTTGTTCTCTAAGTAAATGAATGATGGAATCTTTATTTCAGATACTTCACCAGTTATTATGTCATTTATAGGTACAATAACTTGTGGAGAAGAAGTTGTCAAACTTTGATTTATAGCTGTTAATAAGTTTGTACAATTATTATAAAGATTTACAATCTTAAAGTAATATTCTTTTATAGTATTAGTTGAGTTCATTCTAATAATTAATTATTTTTTACTGTCCAAGTTAATTTACTATTATTGACTATTTCTGTCAACTCATAAATTTTTCTATCATATTCATTGAATTTTTCTTCTAATGAATTGTTTATATTATTTATATCATTTGTAAGATAATCTATATTATTGACACTTGATACATTATTCAATGCACTTTCAATTTGATTTATTTTTGTCTTAAGAGTAGTTATCATTTCATTATATTTATTCATCAAATCTATGACATTTGTTTGACGAGACAATATTTGAGCAAATGTAAGATATGCATCTTTTATTGCAGTAGAATCATCATAGTTATGAATTATGTCATATGAATAAGGAAATGGACTGAATTGCATACTAATCATTAATGACCAATTTGGTGCATATCCTGTTATGTCTTGTGCTAATGAAATAGTATTATCACAGAAATATATTCCTATAGGAACATCATAATTGTTATTGAATTCTACAACATCATTGTCTTCATTCAAATTTGAAGTTTCTTCATTATCTAAATATTGTATCTCATATAAAGGAATTATAATATTGAATTTTAATTCACCTGTTATACTTTCTTTTCTTAAACTTATTATTGAAGATGTTGTATTATAATTGTTTGTATTATCTGTAACTGAATCAAAAATCAATGTCCTATTATGAATATCATATCCTTCAATATTTTCATTATTATTCCATCCATACAATGAAGATGAAGATTGATCATATCCTATATTGTAATTTGATTGACTATTTGCAATAAATGTAGGTTTTTTCCTATCTTTTGGAGATATAGTACATATAATGTCTGTATAAGTTCCATTATAATCCATTTCAACAATCTCACTAATGAAAGTAAATATATTGTTGTTTATATCTGTTATAGATATATCGTTTTCAGAATTGTCTGATGATTGATCTTTAACATATTTTGTTATACATTCAATCAAATATCCTAATGGATTCATCAACTCATCTTGTTGATCATTAGACAATTTATCTCTTAAAAATGCTAACTTATTTTCATAATAATTTTCTAAATAGTTTTTGACAAATTCATCTTTATTCAAATTAGGTATATATGCACAAATAAATCTACTTGGAAACAATTTCATATTTGTAACAAGTATGTCTCCTGTCAATGCATTAGTATAATTGCTAAATGTTAAAAATTTAGAGTCATTATTATTTGAACTATTGTGATAAAAAATATTTGTTTTTCTATTCATTAGAACATAATACATTATAATTTTATTAAAAATAAAAAAGATAAATTTTTTAAACGTCATATAGTAAAATTTTTTAGTTGTATTTACTATATTATTTTATATTTAGTATTTAAAGTTCAACTTAATTAAATTTTTATGAAAACAAATGTAAAGTATTTGAATAAAGCATATAATATCAATCCTGATAAAGGTACTGTATTTTGTATGCTTGATTTTATGATTGACTTAAACAAAATTCCAGGTATTGAAATGTTGGTTCATAATGATAATTTTGTTCTATTTATGAATAAAATTACTGATGAATATAAAGGATTTGCAACATTTGAATATCGGGATTGCTTGGATGATTTTGGTAGAATATTGGTTAGGACAACAGATATAGCCAAATGTTCACCTAATGATAATTTCAATGCAGAATTAGGTAAGAAAATTGCATTGACTCGAACACAGAAAAAAGCTTTTCAAATAGCTAAAGATTTTTATTGGAATATATTCAGTATTTTGATGAAAGATGTTGACAATATTGTAAGACTTGGTGTAAATTGTGATTCATCTGCATATATATGTAAAGCACACGAATATAAATTAGGATAATGAATAATATAGTAGTTTTTGATTTAGAAACAACAGGACTTGACAAATCGAAAGATTTTATAATTCAATTTGCAGCAATTAAAATAAATAGAGAAAATAAGTTAATTGATAGTTTCAATACTTATGTTCAACCTGTTGGTAATTATAATATTTCTATTCAGGCATATCTTAAGCATGGATTAACTCCTGAGTTTTTAAGTGATAAGCCTTATTTTAAAGATGTTGCTCAAAAAATTATAAATTTCTTTGTGGGTTGTGATTTATTGACTTATAATGGTTGTTCATTTGATATTCCATTTTTGAAGAATGAATTTGAACGTATAGGTATTGATTATGATTTTACAAAACATAATTGCTATGATGCATTCTTAGAAGAGAAACGTAGAAATGGAAATAAATTGGAAGAAACTTATAAGAGATATAAGGGTAAAACTATGGAAGAAGCTGGTTTAAAAGCTCATGATGCTTTATCTGATATAAAAGCTACTTATTCAATTTTCTATGCTCAACAAAGGAATCAACCGTATGGTCCAGAAAAAATGCTTGGTGAAGATAATGCTTTAACAATGATGGATTTTAAGGGAGAAATTGTACCATGTTTCAATATTGGTAAATATAAAGGATTGTCTATTGCATTTGTAAATACTTTTGATAAGAATTATCTGGCATGGTGTTTATCAGATAAATGTAATTTTGTTAAATCAACCAAGAAAGTAATTGAAAATATTTTGAAAAATGGCTAAAAGAGGTTATTTTTGGTTTTTATTGGGATTAATGATTCCAATTTTGGGAGCAATATTTTTAAGTTATTATTTATATATAAACAATTTATTAAATATTAATATATGAAAAGATATTTATTAATTTTTATAATGATGTTTGCGATGCTTTTTGGAACAAACATTAATGCTAATTGCCAAACTTATTACTATAAAACATATGAGTTTGCTATTAAGTATAAAAGCTCAAATGGTGTATGGGGAAATTGGTCAGATTGGCAAAAGTCAAATATGGTATTGACTATTGATCTTGATACAGATGTGATTACAGTATATTCTGAGAAACGGCAAATATATCGTGTTCTTGAAGCTATGGGAACATATACTGATGAAAGCCAAGGAAAACAGACAAAGTTCTATGTTATTGACCAAGATGGTGACCTTGGATATGTACGATTAAGAATTGAAAAGAATGGTAATTCTCAAGTTTATATTGATTTTAATGATGTGATGTGGGTATATAATGTTAGACGAGTATGAAAACTATTAAACGTATATTACTTAATTTAATGGTAGGTATACCATTTACAGTATCTACAATATTATCTGTGAAAGGTTATTTAATATGGGCATTAATATCTTTTATAGTCTCATATGTTCTTTTAGATATACATACATATTTATCAAATAAGTATAATTTAAATCCTTTTTGAAAATGATAGACATTAATAAGAAAATTATGGAGTCTATGAAGGCTCATGACAAAGTAGCATCAGAAACATTCAAGCTTCTGAAAGCAAAGATTTTGGAGTTCAAGACAGCAAAGAATGCTCGTGAATATAATGATTCTGAAGAAATTACACTTATCAATAAGATGATTTCTGATAGAGCAAATTCCGCTGAAATATATTTACAGAATAATCGTAAAGATCTTGCTGATGCTGAATATGCACAGATGAAAGTTTTGCAAGATTTGCTCCCAGCACTTCCAACAAAAGAAGATATTGAATCATATCTAAGTGAACATTATCCAAATGGTATTGAAAAGAAGCAGATGGGTATTGTCATTAAAGAAGTGAAGAATGCATTGCTTGGTGCAGATGGTAAATTAGTTTCAGAATGTGTAAAAGAAAAATTGATTTAATATGCATAATGATAAAGATTTAGATTATATTGAGCCATACGATGAAATTAAAGAAAAATGTAAGAAAAATAAAGATAATGAGTATAACGTAAGTTATGAAGAAAATTAGTGAACTTTTTGAAAGTAAAGGTGATAAGATTGATGAGCAATGGATTAATGATGAAAAACCAGTAATGACAAAAGATGGACGCCAAGTAATCATTACTAAGGTTGATTATAGTCAAGTTCCAAACATAATTCACGGTCAAGTAAAAATGCATGAAAAGACATTTGAATACCAATGGGATGATATTGGAACATGCATAAAAGCTTTAGACTCACTTGGAAATCCAAAGAAGGCTGATGAAGCAGATATGTTAGTGAAAGGAATTTAATATGAAAGTTGATTTGAATGATTTAGGAAGAGCTGCCTATAATGAATTAATTAGACTTAAGTTTATTGATGATATTGAAAAAAATCAATTGAATGAAAATGATTTATCTCTCATAAACTATAAAATATACAATAAAATGGGAGACAATTTGTTAAGCCAAATTATTAATTATAATGATGAGTTAGATCCTAATGAATTGAAATTTGATTTTGATAGGACAATTGCTTATACTCAACTAATATTGAATTTGGCATTATGTTATGCAAATGGTATGAACTTAAATGATTATTTTAACTTAAAAGTAAAAATATGAATGAAACTTATTTAGATTTGAATAGTATATCTAAACAGTTCTCATCAAAATATTTTGATAATAGAATTGAAGATATAAAAATTGATTTGATTCATTACAGTGATGAATTGAATAGAGGAAATTTAGAACAATATAATATTATTAAAATGTTCGAAGCATTAATGGGATATTGTGGAAGTAAAAATATTGATTTAAATAAGTATTTTGTATTGAAATTTTAACTATAAACTTTACTATATTATATATAATTATATTTAATTTTTTAATGTTTAACTTTTAAATTATAAAGAATGAAACAAACTAAATTGCTTAAATATGAAGATTTTGAAAATGATATTTTCGGAACATTTTCTAATGACAAAGAGAGATTGAAATATATGAAGAAAGCATATGCTAATATGAGTTTAGCTAAAGCATTCGCAGTATATTATGGAGAAGATATTAGTGATGATCTTAAAAAATCAGCAGATGTAAACACTATTGTCAATATTGAACTTGGAAAAGTTTATGTAGGTAATGTTGAATCTTTTACAAAATCTTCTATGACTTTCACAATTCCTGGAGTAAAAGAAGAATTATTTTCTAATGAGAATCTTTATCCTTATTTTGATAGCATTAATGATTATTTGTTGACACATGACAATAAGATTGCTTTTGAGGTAAGAGAAAAGAAGAATAATAAGTATTATGTTTCCGTTATTCAGGGATATTACAGAATTTGGACAAATAAGATTTTGAATTCTATAACTAAGCAAATTCCAATTAAAGTTCATATTGATGAGCTTGTAAATGGAGGTTATATTTGCCATAGCCAAATTGATGAGTTGAATGAGCTTACAGGTAAAAATTATACTCATTCAGTATTCATTCCAGGTTCTCATATTGTACTTAATATTGAGCATGATTTTGAGAAATGGATTGGAAAAGATGTTGAAATCATTCCACAAAAATTTGTAGATTTCAATACTGTTGGATATGGTCCTAATAAGCTAATACAAAAATCTTTGGTTGGATCTCGTAAATTGGTACTTCAAAATGAAGGAGCTAATAATCTTTACAATATCTATAATGATTATTTGATGAAACAAAAACTTATTGAAAGTGGTGCCAACGTAAATATTGAAGATGTTACATATGATGGTATTGTTACAGGTATCATTAATTCTTCAAAGAAGACAGGTGTATTCATTGAAATTGATAACCAATATATTACTGGACTTATGCCATTGAATTCAATGGATATATTCAATTATAAGCCAGGTGATTTTGTAAAGGTTAAGATTGCTAAGTTTGAAACACAAGAAGGAAAAGAACCTTTTATCGTCAATAAGAAGGGTATTGTTGTAAAAAGTAATACCAGAGCCGTTTTTGAAAAGGCGTAATATTTGTTTTGTAATTATTTAATATTTTAAATTTTTGCGTTATATTTTATAATGAAATATGACGCATTTTTATTAATCTTTTAAAACTATGGATAAGAAAATAACTTTAGAGAAAAGATGTCCAATTTGTGGAAAAATGAATGAGTTTCACTGCTTAGAATCAGAATATCAAAAATGGTTGGATGGTGAACTTGTACAAAAATGTTTTCCTAATGCTACACCAGATGAAAGGGAACTTATGATTACGGGAATATGCCCAGAATGCTGGGATAATATGATGTTTAATTGATAAAAGGTAGGACTTAAGTCCTACCTTTTATCGTAACAATATTTGTCATAATCTTCTTTTAGATAATCTAATCTATATCTAAAGAATTTTCTATTATTACAATTATGATTATAAGGAAAATTTGAATAAGGTGTTTTTACTTTTGAAAATTTGTCTTCAAACCATGGACAAGTACCATCATCAGGATTCCAAAACATACAGTTCCAACATATTCTAAATGTCTTATCTATTCCTAATTTTGATTTTGGCTTTAATTCTGATTTCTTAAGTTTTTGTGACATAATTACATTTTGATTATTCCTGGCTGTGGAAGCCATCTTCTATATTCAGGTGTCATATCTCTTTTTTTAGTTTCTTTTTTTATTGGATCTTCTTTAATGAACTCAACATAATAAAAACCTGAGAATTTCCTTGATGTATGCTCACTCATATTGAATAATACAACTGGTTTATTGTATTTCCAACACCATTCAAAATCATTTTTTGTTCCTTTTGATTCACCATCCCATATAGCCAAGCAAATATCGCAATTCTTTATGATATCTTCATTACGAATATACCCTGCTTTCTTACCATATTTATCCCAATCAGGTAAGAATATTTGTTTTTCAATTCCTAATGAGTCTGCCCATTTTTCTCCAAAAGTATCAATTCCTTTGGCTCCACCAGAAATGACTTTAATAGGTTTCCCAAAAATGAACTTATAAGCATTCAAAATTCTGTTTACAAATTTCTCATCAATAATGGACCTACTTCCTACTATCGCAACTTTCAATCCACTATTTTCGTCTTTAAACTTTTCTACATTTTCTCCCAAATATGTTATCTTTCCAGTTGACCAATCTATATAATATTGTGTTTCTTTTGTGTTTATCATAGATTAAAAAACAAAAGCCTCAATTAAGAGGCTCTTTATTTGATTTTTTTATAATTCTGGACTTACTGCCCCACCTCCATTGTTTGATTTAGAAGGATCTAACAATTCAATTCTTTCAATCAAAATGTTATGTTTAGAAGCATTATCATAAATTTCTTCAGTTAATGTTGCATACTCTTCTCGTAAATCCTTAAAGAAGTCATTAATCAAAACAACCATTTTCCACTCATCATATCCTTTGAACTTCATATCACCTAAATATCTTAATGTTCCATCAAACATTGGATATAATACTTTCTTAGGATTCTTTGTAGGATCCCAAAACTCATACATAGTAATAAGACCTACTGTATATTGCCAACTTGCTTCTTGTTTGTTCAAGAAATAACGTATAGCTTCAGCTAATTCCTTATATCCTTTTGTAGGAAGTTTGAACTCATAAGAAGTTATTTTTGCATTAATTTTGTCTGCTTCTTCAACTAATTGTTTTTCAATTTCAAGAACTTCTTCTAAAGATTTCTCATCAATTTCTTTTTTGTAGTCTTCTAATTCTTTTTGTTTTTTTAATTGATCCATTTTAATGTTAAAATATATTTATACAGTTGTAATAATTCATTACATATAGAATTATAGCGATTATTCCATAAAAACTAAGATGTTTCATCATTTTCTTAAAACATGTAGCCATATATTTACGAGAAATCATATCAAAAACTACTAAATAGTTGTCATGATTTTTTGGTCCTACATGAGTTATGTCTAATTTTATGTATGTATACAATTTTTCTATGCGAAATATTGAACCTACTAATTGCATTTGGCGATAAATCCAATTTCTTACATATTCAATATTGTTTGTTTGGCTTCCATCTAATTCAATTATTATACCTGATACATCAAGATTACCATCTATATCTATGTTTGGATTTATGACACCATATAATCTGCCTATCCAATCTTTACTTAAGTCACATTTCAAATATTTTTTAATTGTATTTTTGAATTCATCACCATAAAACACATCAGATATCAAATTATAATCTTTATTGTAATAGTATAATGATTCAATAAAAGATAAAATCTTATAAATTAAGAATATTGAAAGAAATTTCTTAATTAGCTTCATTAAAATATTATCATAATATTTATTTTTATATAAATATAAAATAGTTAAAAAATTATTGTATATTCAATAAAAAAATAAATAAAAATATTGAATTTTTTCAAATTTTATCTATATTATTTTTGATTAATATTAAAACTAAATAATACGTTTATGAAAATTTTTTTAGAAACTCAGGAAAACAACAAAACAAAACTTGATATTCAACCTAACACAATAAACTATATTAGTGTTGAAGATTTGAAAACTTATTTGCAAATAGCAAACAAATATTTGTCAGAGGAAACAAAAGAAATTATTAATTGGCTCATTGTCAATAATAAGACTTATTTGCATGATTTAGATCCAAGCATGGAGGCTGAGAATGCATTAGCTGCATTCTATAATCGTGGTTTACCTAAAGAGGAACATCTTAGGGAATTGTACAGATGTATCGGTAAAGTAAAGATTGCTGACAGAATATTGGAAATTCCGGTATTCCAAACAAAACAACAATTTGAAGATATCATAAATAAGAAAATATCTCCTGATGAAGTATTGCTTGATCTTAAGACCGAAGCAGGAAGAAACAAAATTGTAAAGCAATACACTCCACTTATTCATAAGATTGTAAGACAGTGGATTGGAAAATCTAATTTGTCTGTAGATGAGCTTTTCTCAATTGGATTATTGGGAATTACTTATGCCATGAACTCATTTGGAAAAAGAAAGACAAGAGATGCTCATGGAAAATGGGTAGAAATAGGAGATGAAGATTCTCGTTCTGCACAATATTCATTTACTCAATATGCTGCTTACTTGATTAATAATTGTATTCTTGAGGAGATAAAGACAAATTCTCATTTGGTAAGAATTCCTCAATCTCGTCAATCTGCAGAAAGAAAAGAAAAAGGATATAATACAAAATCATATTCAGTTTCAGGAGACAAAAAAGTTGGTTCTGATTCAGATAGTCATTCTAAGACATTGTTTGATTATGTTGACAATGGTGAGAATGGATATAAAGACATAAATTCAGAAGACTTGGAGAAACTTTGGGGATATGTTTATGGTAAACTTGAAGCTGAATTCAGTGAAAGAGACTTGGATGTTTTCTATTCTATTTTTGGTCTTAAAGATCATAAAAAGATAAAGAGCAAGGATATTGCTAAGAAATACAATATAGCTCCTTCTATGGTTACTTCGCTTAAGACAAAAATTATAAGATTTATCAAAAATGACTCTAAGTTGTGGATGGTATTCAGAGAAATCTTAGATATTGTAGGTGAAGCAAGACAGGACAAATACAATGAGGAAGATCAGTTTACTGAAGCTCATACATTAAAAATAGACAATAATTCAGAAGAATGAAATCTTTAATGCAATTCGTAACGGAAAAACTATTAATAAATGAAGAATTCAACTCATATAGATGTAAGAATTTGAAAGTATATTTTGATATAAAATATAATGATGAAAATGTAATATCTTTCAAAATTCCGGAAACATATTCTGAAAGTGATTTCCAAATATACATTCAAGACTTATACTTAAATGATTTGCCTGGAAACTCATTTTCTACTAAAGAGATATTGAAGAACAATAATTCTAATTTGTTTGATACAAACTTCGAATATGATACATATGAGAAATCTGATGATGAACCTAAAAATTTCATAGATTGGAAAGATGATTATGATGATCATATAACAAATGATGATAAGTTTGCTTATGTGAAATTAGAAAACCTACAGTATATTATGCATTTTGATACATTTGATTTGAATTGTGAGTCAGAAGAAGACATTGAAGATTCATTGAAGACAATATTCGAATCAATGAACATTGAAAATGATGACAAAATTCCATTCGATTTGATTTTAAATAATGATAAAATGAGTTATGAATAAATAATACTCATAATACTATATTCAAATAATAGGGAAGAATCAAATCTTCCCTTATTTTTTAACAAAAATATTATACAACAGTAATGAAATTCAATAATAAGACAATATATATAGGTTTATTCTTTATACTTTACCTAATTGTTGCATTTAGCAGTTTCTTTCATGCCGTATCTTTTTTCGCATTAGCTAATGTGTTATGGATGTCAGTAATATTGGCTTTTGCATTTGAAATTGGACAAGCAGCAGTATTGTTTAGTTTGTTGACATCATCAAAAGACAGAAGCAGAATAATGCCATGGGTATTGATGACAATGTTCACATTAGTGCAAGTAATTGGTAACGTATATAGTTCATATAAATATATCATACAAAACTCATCTGAAAATCTAAGATATTTCAAGGAACCAATATTTATTTGGACAAGTTTGCCAGATGATCAGGCTAATGTCATAATAGTTTATCTTGTAGGTGCATTACTTCCTATAGCATCACTTTTACTGACATCAATGATCACAAATTATTTGGAAGACAATAAGAATGAAAACAAACAAACAATAGGTACAGACACTGTACCTGATGGATCCATAAAAGGTCCAAAAGGAGATCAAGATAAAATTGAAAATGAAGAAACTATTATAGTTCCTGAACCATCTCAAAAGGGTCCAAATCCACCAATTATAATTAATTCACCAGAAGAATTAGATAAAGTTTACAAAGAAGAATATGAAAATAAAGAACAAACAACAGAGGAAGCAAAGAATATTGAAGAAGAACCAATTAAGACAGAAAATAATGATGAAGATGAAAAAAATATTTCAGAAGAATCAATTGTAGAAAATAATCAATTAAATGAGAATTCTCTAAAAGAAGCTGAAAATTTAATGAATGACTATCTTACAGGATTATCTAAAAATGAAAATGTAAAAAAGTCACATTTTATTAATAAATAATTGAATTTTTCAAGAGTTTAACTATTTTATATTTGAAACAAATATAAAGCTTATTGTTTCACAATAAATATTATGTATGTAATTAATAATTTAAATTCTTTATAATATGAGTGTACAATACATTTCTACTTCCTGTATCAATGAGGTAATGAATGCTAAAGCTAGCGAAAAGGAGAATATCGAAATTGGTTTGGCTGCTACAATGTTTGTTGGAAGTGACAGATACGCAATGGTTGTTACTGAGGTTCTTGGACCAAAAAAAATCAGAGTCAATCACATGGATGATACAGATTACAACTCTCTCAATGAGGATGACAAAATTCAGAAACTTTCTATGGAGCGCATGACAAAATATGCCATTACAACAAATGGAAACAAACATTGGGAAGGTATGGGGAAAATCTATACTCTTCGTAAGAATGGACGATGGATGCCAGAAGGTGAAAGTCTTTGGGGAACATGCTCAATCCATCTTGGACATGCAAATAACTATATGGATCCTTGTTTCTAAGAAAACTACAAACATAAATAAAGGAGCTTTTAAAGCTCCTATTTTTTTGTAGTTATATCTTATCCCATTTTGGTTTTTTGAATTTTGCTCCTCTGGAAAAACCATTTAATGCACTTCTTCCTTCTCTTCTAATCAAATCATCAATATAAGGTTGCCATTTGTTCAAATCACCAACATTTTTCAAACTTTTACATTCTTCAAACATATATATCATATTTCTCATTTTAACCAAATTCCAATTAGATATATCACCTATATTTGTCAAACTATGACAATCACTAAACATTAATGATGCATGACGCAATTTGTCAACATTCCAATTATTCAAATTACCTACATCTTTCAATTTTGGACAATTAGAAAACATAAGCTCAGTTACTTCTAAGTTTTCAGTATTCCATTTTCCTAAATCTCCAACTGACTCTAAATCTTCACAATTATTGAACATTGCATTCATAGTCCTACAACTTTCAACATTCCATTTAGATATGTCAATTTTTTTGATTCCATCACAACCATTAAACATTTTGTCAAATGAAATTACTCTACTTACATTCCATTCATCTATTTTTATCTCATCAAATGGAGCAATATCTAATCTTATATTCAACTTATAAAACAAATTAGTGAAATTGTCTATTTTAGATACATCAATATCATTCAAATCTAAAACTTTCAAATTCTTATACTTCGCATCTTTGACTTTGTCACACATAATTTTAAACAAATCATCACAGTTTGCAGGATAATACAATAATTCATTTTTCTTAAGTTTTGAGTCGTTGTTTAATTTTAATCGTTCATATATGAATGTATTTAGATTTTTCATTCTGGAAATATTTATTTTTATGTTTAATATAGTTTATAACTTAAAATACTTATGTATGATACGAGTAATTCTAAAGGTATGTCGAGCACTTTATATAATATTTATTCATACCAATCAGGATATTTATTTAATGATTTAGAACCATCAAACATATTTTTTATTCTTTCTATATTACTATCATTTATATAAGTTTTCCAATGATCTATATTTCCTACATCTGTAAGTTTTTCACATAATGAAAACATATTTCTAC
>Ga0247611_10001997_pt1 | contig 34674 bp, 41 predicted proteins | sample 177DNAGHGhighgp2_FD_192422 | JGI IMG/M metagenome (GOLD analysis project Ga0247611, IMG submission 192422) | Sheep rumen microbial communities from Palmerston North, Manawatu-Wanganui, New Zealand - 1770 DNA GHGhigh gp2 | ecosystem: Host-associated > Mammals > Digestive system > Stomach > Rumen... | reverse complement strand
GCATTATGAGCGACAACGCAATAATAATCGGTTATGGGACAGTTGGTAAAGCTACCCAGAAAATATTGAAATGTGACTATGTTGACAAAGATGACAAAGATACTGATAACAAGTACACTTTTGCCATTATCTGCGTTAAGAGGGAAGACTTGCCAGAAGCTATAGAAAGGGCAAAGCATTATTCTGAAGACATAGTTATAAGGAGCACTATTTCACCAGATGAAGCCCATCTGTATTTGGACTATACATTGTGGCCAGAGTTTAATGTCACCGAAACAAGGGGCGTAGGCTCTGACCTTTGGGTAATGACAGAAAATCCATCTTTCAGAAATTATCTTTTGCACAATTACTATGAAAGTCACGCAATCTGCAATGTAGTTACTCATAAAGAAGCCGCATTGATTAAAGTTTGGAACAATTACAGACTAAAGAAAGAGGCGGAATTAGCTCTTAAATTAGAGTTTATCTGTCGTGACAGGGATATTTGCTTTGACCATATAAGAAATGTCATTATGCAAGATACATGGCATCACGACAACTACATTGATGCAATCGTCAAGTCGGAATGCTTTGATTTGGCTGAGGACATAGTATCTCATCTATAAACAAAAGAGCCGCCCTTTTACAGGTGGCTTCATTGGGAACTTTGTGGTAATCTTCATCTTGTAAGGAAAGAATAAAATTCTAATATTTTATGAAGAAGTATACATCATCAGAATTAGTAGAAATGGCAATGAAGAGAGCGGATATTACAAATACCGATTTCTTAGACCATGATGAAATAACAAAATATTTGAATGAAAGCTGGAAAACAGTTTATCAATTTCTCATCAACAAAGGTGATAAACAATTTGTAGAGGAAGCAAGATTAAATGGTGGTAGCTTTGGAGGAACAGTTGAATATGACCTTCCAGATGATTTCTATCAAATGCTTTCATTGAGAAATAATAGCGGTTTCTGTATTCCAAGAAAATCAGAAAGTGAAGGAAATCAATCTGGCACTTATGAAATTGTAAATGATAAATTAAGACTTTATGGTGCTACAGGGCCTTTAACACTCACTTATTATACAACTCCAGTTTGGATTACATACCCTGATAAAGAAATTCCAATAGATAGTTTTCCATCTAATATCACTCCAACACTTGTTTACAAGAATTCAGTTGGTTACATGGAAGATAATGTTATTAATGTCAAGAATATTTTAACAAAGGAATTAGTTGCATCATTTGCTTCTGAAGATGGTTATAATATTTTAGGTATTGGCAACGGTAGTGTTGTTACTTATAAAATTGGAACAGGTTCAAGTTCTACAATCTATTATAAATGGTATGATTTTGATGGAAATGAAATTGGAAATACAAGTGAAACATATCGAGGTCTTCATCCTGTAACTTATAAAGGAATGCCTTGTGTAGTAACTTATAATAATAGTGAATTAAGGAATATAAGATTTGCAGGTGATACAATAAAGACACTACCTAGTCTTATCTATTCACCTATGTTGACAGGAACAAACATATATATAGACGATGAAATTATTTATGATGTAAATGGTGGAAAGGGTAGGGTTTATAAATATGCGGAAAACAATCCTAACGCAATAATTTCACCTGATTACATGGATAAAGTTTGGCGTAGAGACGGAAATACCTTATATACAATATATGGTCATGAAGTTATAACTTGGAATTTTGAAACTGGTGAATATAATAAACTCGATTATGTTAATCCAAAAGGAATACTTGAATATGGTGTAGTTGAATATACTGGATACAACACATTGAAATCTATTGAAGAAGATACAATATTCAATTTCCCAAATGAACTATATATTTCTTTGATTGCTGATGATTTGGCAATTAGATTTATGTTCAAAATGAATGCTGAAAATTCTGGTTTAATTAATCAGTATGAAGTTGATAAGGCAGCTTTCAAGAATACACTTTCACAAGATGGTTCTTATACAAGAATAAGAAATGCATACAGAAGATAATTATAATTGGGGTTGATTACCTAAATTAATAACTGGTATTCTAACCCCATTATCAACTATATAACCTTTATTCCTTACATATTTATTCATATCACTGACATTCATTTTCAAATTATGTTCATCATGATAATTTCTTGTAGTAGTTATAACACCGTTTGGTAGCATAATATATAAAGCCCACCTATTAATAGCACTTTCAGAAATCTTTGACTTATGTTCGTTAGTTAGATTAATTCCTTTCTTAATTTTGGAAAGTTTCTTTCTTTGTTCTTCGGTAAATTTATAACCATAACCAGGCCTATGCAAACGATTATGATCTTCTTTTCTCATAAATATTAATTCAGATGCTGGTCTCATATAATATAATTTAAGAGCTCTTAAAGTTTTGGTGTCTATAAAATCTTCTCTATCTCTTGGTTTTCCCCATTTGTCATGAGTTTCAAGTCTATGGTGACAAACCCATAATTCTCTACTCTTTACTGCTTCTTCATAATTTTCAATCAAGCTAATATCTTCTCTGCAATAATCATTTGGACAAGCTCTACAAATCATCTTTATAACTCCCAAATATTAGAAAATTCTTTTACTATACAGACCAGTTTTATTCTAATAATTTAGATATTAATTAGACGCAACTATCCGTCGGTAGGTAGTAAGGAATTAAATTTATGGCAGCACAGGCTATTACAGCAGATCAGAGTATCTTAAACATCCTTAAAGTATATTATAAGGATGGTGTTGAGAACCTGATGTTTAGAAACTCACCACTCTTGAAGAAAATCAACAAAACTCGTGTTGAAGGTAAACAGCAGAACTTTGCAGCAGTTTACTCACGCGGTGGTGCAGTTGCAGGTGACTTCTTGATTGCAGAAGCTAAAGCAGCTGAGAATGTAAGAAACGCAGAGTTCAAAGTAACTCCAGGTCAGCTTTTCTCAGTATTCTCTTACAATGCAAAAGAAGTTCAGTCTTCATTAAGCAAGAAAGGTGCTTATATGAAAGTAGCAGGAAACAAAGCATTTGCAGCTACAGAAGCTTTCCGAAAGACTTTGGCATCTGCTTTGTACGGACGTGGTTATGGTGAAATCGGTGTTGTTGCTGATGCAATCACATTCACAGCTAATACTCCAGTTGATCTCCCACTCACAGACGATGCAATGATGAAAGTAGCAGTTGGTTCAACACTCGTATTGAAAGAGTCAGTTGCAGCTACAAACAACCTTATTACTCTTGATGTTACATCTCTTGATGGAAATGTTGCTACTGTAACTCCAAGAACTTCTTACACAGGTGTTGGTGGAGAAATCGTTGCACTTGCTGGTTCTATGGATGCTTCTGGTAGTCCATATCTTCCAATGGGTCTTGATGCTTGGCTTCCAATCGTAAATGGTCGTGCTGGTGCTACTTGGGCATCATACATTCAGACACCATTCTTCGGAGTAACTCGTTCAGTTGCAGTTGATGGACTTGCTGGTTCATTTGTTGGTATTACTGCTTCAGAATCTAAGAAAGCTACTGTACAGAAACTCTTGAGAAAAGTTCGCAGATATGGTTCAAAAGCTGACCTTATCGTTATGAACGACAACGACTGGCTTGCTCTTGCTGACGAAATTCAGTCAACAAACACATATTTCACACAGACATCAAGTTCTGGAAGACGACAGGCTAATGTTGGTTTGAACAAACTCACAGCTGGCTTCTCAACAAACTTCATTGATAACATAATCGATGACCCATATTGTCCACAGGGTAAATTCTACATTCTCGACAGTGATGTTGTTGAATTGTGGTCTTACACAAATGCTGAGACAATAAACGACGGTGTTGCTGGTAATGAACCAGGAAAACCAGATGCTGAGGAATCAAACAATAAGGGTAAAGAGAATGACCCATACAAATTGCTCATTGATGACTTCATCACAACTGAGCCAGGAACAGCTACATCAGATGGTCCTGCTGTAAGAGTTACATTCCAACTCTTCGGCTCATTCGTAATCCTTGATCCAAGTGTTTGTGGTGTTGGTATCTTCTCTGATGCTGATACAGATACACTTCTTGGTTACAAATAAAAGTAAATTACCTCTTGGGGCAGTTAAAGGCTAAGCCCCTTATCCAAATTTTGTTTTCACGGATTGGGAATTTCCCAATCCGTTTTGTTATTTCTAATATTTTATGAGTAACAATAAAGCACAGAAAACACAATTACAATTCCCGCTTTTATATAATTTAGCAAAAGATACACCACATGTTGATAGTACTTTCAGAAATGTAGAGGAAATAAACGCTCCTTTATTGAATGATATGATTATGCCTGTTTATAACAAAGCAACAGGTAAGAAAGCAGTTTATGATAGTAAAGGAAACAGATATTATTATAATGCTTCAACTCACAACCTTGTTAAAGAAGCTTTAGATGGCACTACAACGGAATTGCATAGTTATTATAGTAATAATCTCGAAAAGAATAATATTACTGACCAAATGCAAGGAGTAGTTTCTCTTGATATAAATGGTAATAATCAAACTATTGTCAAAATAAGAGAAAATGGATTAACAGTTGATATTGATGGTAAAGTTTCTTCTCATAATTTTCAAGTAAATCTTACTTTACTTGAAAACTCTCGTATTGTTGAAGTAAGAACAAAATATTTGGATGATGATAATGTTCTTACTGTAATTTATTATGATTATCAGGGAACTGAGAAAATATATGTTTATAGAAACGAAATTCTTATTATAAACAATCAGAATGTTACTTGGTACAAACAATTCCCTACTTCAGATGGTACTATTAGTATGCCAACAACAGTTCCAATTGGTGGTATTGCACCTTGTATTCATATTTCAAAGCCTGTTAATGATTATTATGTAATTTCTCTTACAGCAAAAGCTGGTTCTGTAAATGATTTGATTGATGGTTCTGTGTTTGCCTCATATATCATAAATATTAGTGATAATTCTATAAAGATTGTAGGATTTGATATTAAGCCAGGAAATCCTTCTACTGAAAGAACCACAGAAACGAATACTACAAGAGTAATGATTACATCCAGCACATCTGTTGGACAATCTATTATTAAAGTTATTTCAGCTGATGGTCAAAACTGGTATTATTACAATAGTAATGCTACAAATCTTACTCAATGTCAGAAAATATCATTTATTCCAAATGATTATGATAGTAATGGAAAATATATAGTTGGTACTCAATATTTGGCACCTAATGCTACTTCAAACTCAAGTTCTTCTTCAAATACAACTACTGAAACTACTTCATCTGGTTCTACATCCACTTCTACATCTTCTTCTACATCTACTACTGTAGCTGGAACTACAGCTTATACAATTTATCAATTTACAGTTTATACAAAGACATTTAATATAGACTTTAAAGGTGATGGAAACTTAAAATACAGAGTTCCCGCTTATGGTAATAATAATACAATTAAAGTGTATAATTTAAGTAATGATGAACTTCCATCAGCAGGAACAAATACTACTATAGCAAGAGGAACAAATGGCACTAATTATCAATCAATTAAAGTGTATAATACTAATGTTGGTGCAACTACAGGAAGAACTTCTGTTTCGTTTACTTATAGATATTTATCTGGCCAATCTGAACCTTATATTGTCCCTGAAAAGACTTGGAGATTAAGCGGATACAACTCAGTTACATTGGAGCAAGTATTTAATGCGCCTTGTAGCCTTACTGATTATTTAAATACTCAAGATCCATTTGTATTTAGTTATACAAAATATGTAGATATATATGGTTATTCTGTTTATCCAAATATTTGGCTTGATGACGGAAGAAGTTATGCTTTATTCTCATTTGATCCAAATAAATGGAGCAATGATAATTCAACAGCTTATTGGAGTTCTACAAATGGTAATTTTAAAATTAAAGGTAGTATGTTCCTTATAGGTACTGGATTAACATGTTCAGGTAATACTTATTATGTAAATACAGCTGCATCATTTAATCCTTCATCAAAAGTTCCTTTTATTAGATCAGGCTCTGTTTCAATCAATCAGAATTTCTTTGATTTAACCTTGAAATTTAATAACGAGTCTGCTACAGATCCAATGCATTTAGCTCAAGGGGTTGCTGAAACAGGTGGTTCTAACTATCTAGAAATGAATGTAAACTCAGCATCAGGTGTAAGATTTAGTCCTGGAACCTCAAGATTTACTTCTTTCAACTATTATTCTTATGCTCAATATGGAGACCCAACTATTTCAACAACTGGTGAAGATTTAATGATATTTACAGTTGGTGGTTCAAGAGTAGTTTTAGGAAATGCATTTTCAGATAGTAGAACTGCTCCCAAATGGAATTTACTTTACAATGTAACAACGGCAGGAACATCATTTGTTCAGGGAATTTCTATTTCTGAAAGTGCAGAAAAGATAGGAACTTTGGTAACTCCTTGGCAATCTATACAGGAAAGTGCTTATATAACATTTGCTCCTGGTAAGGTAATTTACAAAGATAAGAACAATGATTGGTGGGAAATAAAGATTACTGGTGACGTGCCAGAATTGTTCACTATTTTGGATGATAGATATATTGTTGTAAATACATATGAATATCTTAACGCTTATGATTCATTTGAAGAGAGAATGGTTCATTATGCTACTGATTATAATGGACGATTAAAACACGGGCAGAATGGTGAACATTACTGGAAAGGAGCCATTGCAACTTCTTCGAAAGATTTAAGATCATTCCCATACATAAGAACTACTGCAAATGGTATTAATCCTCTGTATTATGTAATGCCAAGAAACCCTTTGTGTGCTCCTATTTATCCATTAGTTTCTCGTTATAGAGTTAAGGTAGGTTCTGAAATAGCACCAGAATCTGCTACAACTTCAGGAGTAGAAGAAATAGATATTTTCTGGTCAAAACTTGCTCAGAATGCATGTAAATATAGATATTCTATTAGAGAAAGTTCACAACTTGCTACTTTCATTAACCATAATCTTCAGGATTTATATTATCCTGGTTCTTCTTCTGCATCTGCTTCACTTACTCCAAATATGTTTACTAAATATTTGGATGGTGCAGGAAACAATGATATGGTTATTGAGGATTTTGATGCTTATGTATTGACATATTACGATAGTCAGGCTTATTTATTATATTCTGCATCTACTCAAACTACCAATCAATTCGGAAGAAATGATGTATTCTTTGTAATTCAAGGACAGTTCTACGGAGTAATTGGTGATAAGTTATATGCTCTTTATTATAGTAATGGTGCTATTTCAAATAGAGATGCTATTGTTGATTTGGGTTCTATCAAATTTATTGGTAATAATCCAATGATTGCTTTCTGGTGGGATCCAGTTAACAGAACTATTCGCTCATTTACTGGTGATAATAACCTTGACCAATTATATTCTGCTTCTAAATTTACAGATATTGATGGAAAAGGTTGGTATGATAAAACTACTCAATCAATTTTCGTAAATACAGACATTGGATTATTAGTATTTGGTCCAAGAAATACATATGTTCTTGATAAATTCCAGAATGTAACAAATGTTCAATTCTCAGAAGATGGAGTTACTCATATTACATCAAATGGTGAAACATATGATATGGTTTACTATAAAAGAGATGGATATGAAATTATTCCAGTTAATATTGAAACATCATTCTATGGATTAGGTGCTAACGAATATACAAATATTGATAGATGGGATATTACATTGTTTGATCCTACTGGTGAGAAGAAATCTTCAACTATCAAAGTTGGTATAAGAACATTAACTGATGTTACAGTAAAATCAGAAGAGAAAGAATTAAAGATTAATCCTAATGATTACGACAATTTCAGTAATTCAGTTCTCATTAGATATGTACCTAAATTACAGAAAGGTCAGGGAATTAGATTGTATTTGGAAACTCCTCTTACAGTACAGAAAATAATTCCTCATATTGCTGATGAAGGACATGGAACTCTTACAGCTAACAGAAAAGGATTGTAATCTAATATTATAAGGAGAAGCAATAAATGATAGACACAAGAGGTCTTACAGGTAAAGAAATCTATGAAAAGTATATAAGTGATGGAAAATGGAGAAATTATTCAGATGCTGAGGTTGCAGATGATTGGGTATCTGCTGAGTTCGACAAACTTCCTAAATACCTGCAAAACATGGATAGTATATATGGCCTTTATAGAAAATATTTTGATCAGAAAGAGGCTGAGTGGTATGCTTCATCAGAAGAAGAAGCTGCCAAAATGCTGGAAGAAGCCGAAAAGAAAGCTGCTGAATATGATGCTGAAGTTGCCAAGAAATCTGAAATGGCAGGTTATACTCTTGATGATTTGAAGAAACTTGGAGGTAAGTATAGTTGGATTCTTCAGGGTATGTCTTCTGATGATGTTAATAGTTATTATAACGGTTATATCAAGAAGAATACTAAGAGTATGACCACTAACACAGACCTTCCCGAACTTGAATTAACAGACACTGGTCGTCAGGCTATTTGGGATTATCTGCATAAAGAAGAAGAAGAAGCAAAAGCAGCAGAAGATGCAGCTAAAGCAGAAGAAGAAGCAGTTAAAGAAGAAGTAACTACTGATACTAAAGCAGATATTACAGAAAAGCCTAATGAGGAAACGGAAGATACATCTGTTAATACAAACAATGATATAACCAATGAGACAACAGGAAAATCAGAAATTTCAAGTGGTACTGAAACTGCTGACTTTACAGGTAGAGAAACTCAGCAAGCTACTCAGCAAGCAATGGCTGATAGTGCCGATGCTGCTCAAACAGAAGCTTATCAGAATTACTTAGCTAATGCAACTGCTGGTATAAATAAATCAAGAGCTGGAATGTTAGCTTCACAGGGAGCTGATCCAACTCAAAATGTTCAGTCTAATTATAATGCTAATAGACAGTTGGGAACTTCAACTCAAAATGATTACTTGCAGAAGATGTCTCAAGCTAATGGATTACAGCAGCAAGCAGACATGTTGAAGAAAGGACAAGGATGGAATGTTGCTTCTGGTGCTTTACAGGGAATAGGAGCAGGTTCTTCATTTGGATTATCTATGGGTTTATAATTTTAATTTCTAATAAAATATAAGAGGAAATGTAATGACACCTAAAACAATTGACGAATGGGCAGCTGAAAATGGTTATGAGAAGAATAAATGGGGTAATTACCCAAATGCTGTAGTTGCTGCTTATGAAGATTATACAAAGAATTTCAAAACTGGTGATTTACCAAAATCTCCTAATGTAACTAATCCATTGCCAAATCCAGAAAATTATGCTAATGAGCATAAAATGGATAATCAGAAACAATATGAACATGATGTTCAAGTTGCTAATCCAATAAGTGCTTTGGCTCGTAAAGAAGAAAAGGATAAAGAAAATCTTAAAGAAGCTGCTGATTTGGCTGGTATTGAAACCGAGGAAGATAAAGATATTTTATCTGGAATAAAAGATTTGTTTGATAATGGTAAAACTGCTCTTGCAGATACTGCCAATGTAGAAAATACAAGTAATAGCATCGGTAACGAAAATACAAATAAAGAAAGTGAAACAGTCAATGGAGAAAATAATAGTAATATCAGTTATGGTGGAGATAATCCTACTACTAATGCACATACTAATCATTATGCTCCAATGAGTATAATGCAGGCTTATTATGCAGGATGTTTTGGTGATCCAAATAGTGAAGAAGCCAAAGCAAGCAGAAATTATTTCTTAGGAGATACAATTGCTACATTTATAAGAAACCTTGGAAAAGATGTAGGAAATGTAGGTGCACAATATTCTGGTGGAGCTATTGATAATAATCGAGATAGTTCTAAATGGGATGCAAGGAATGCAGAAATGCTTAAACAAGGTGCTTCAAGTGAAGCAGCTACTGTTCAGGGTTCTGACAAAGATATCGAAAGACAACTTCAGAAGAATGTTATTAATAGTGGTAAACTTTCTAATGAGCAGAAGCAACATATTCTTTCTGCCACAAGAACTATTTCTGAACTTAGAAACAAAACAAATGACCCATCTCTCAAAGCATTGTATGCTGGTCTTGAATCAACTATGGCATCTGGCTCAATGGATGGAATTGGGTTGGGAGCTCTTATTGTAGGTGGTAAACTCTCAGATATAGAAGGAAAGTGGAATGAGTGGAGTAAGGTTAACCCGAATGCAAGCAGTTTTGACAAATTCTTGCATTTCCTATTAAAACAAACTCCTCTGGGATAAAACACAAAAGCCTCCCTTATTTGGGAGGCTTAATTATTAAAGAAAATTGGCAAAATCTTGTATTAAAGTTCCATACAAAACTCCTAATATTAACATTCCAAAGAACATTATCTTTATAAACGCTTCAAAGCGCTTCCAATACCAATCAATAATATCATGTTTCATACTTAATCTCCATTATTTATCTTTATTTGTTACGATAAATCAACTTTATCAGAAAACTATTTAAAGTTATGATTACATTATTGATATTAAATAATCTTCCAAAAGTAAAGAACCACAATATCCAGATAACAAAATTAGTAATAAATACCGAAGGTATCAACAGCAATGTTCTAATAAAACCAATAATAAATTTCATAATTACCTCCTTTTATTATCTTTTCTGTTTGGAAAGAAAATTTTCTTTCCAATTTTCTCAAACACCATAATATCTAAAATGATGAACGCAATCAAAATAATAGTTCCCATGTTAATTCTCCTTTTATTTTAACTTTACGAATTTATTATAAAACAAATTAAGAAAATTTTCAAGACTAAAATTTCTAATATTTTATATAGGAGTATAATAAGAAAGTGATTATAGGAAATACAGAGATTACAAGAGAAGATATGCCTTCTTATGTATCTCCATCTAAACAGCCTTTTCATAGATATCAATCAATGCAAGATACCTTAAATAACGCTCTTGGAAATGTTAACTTTGGTAATATGCAACCTACTCAGAAAATAAATAGTACTATGGAAGCACAGTCAAATCAATGGAGTAATAATAAATGATTAATCAGAAATATTTAAATGATATAAATTTTCTTGAACAAAGAAATGGAACAAGAAGAGGAAAGTACAGAAGAAATCTTCGTGCTTATTATCATACTTATGGATTTGGAATGACCAACATTGATGACACTTCAGTTGCTGGATATTATGCAAATTCAAAATATGATATAGAAGAGGACACTTCAAGTGGTATTCAAGAGAATGTTATTAAGTCTTGTATTGATACTTTGGTATCAAAGATTGCTTCTCAGAAAGTAAGACCATTCTTCAACACTGTTAATGGTTCTTTCAGAGATATGCAAATTGTAAAACAGTCTCAGCAATTCTTTGATGATTTATATGATGATAATGATGTAAATTCAGTTATTGCTAATGCATTTAGAGACGCTTGTATATTTGATACTGGTGTAATTTATATTGATCCTATTGGACATACCATCAGTCGTGTATTACCTTGGCAGATAAACTTTGATAGCAGAGAATCATCTTACGATTGTCTTACAAGAATTGTTTGGAAGATGGAAAATTATCCAATTAATTTGCTTCCATTCAAAGTAAAGAAATACGAAAATGAACCATATCAGGGAATTACTTATTATAGATATTATAATACTAACGATAATAAGTTAGTTCATTATATACCTGAGCTTGATTATTACAAAGAAGAGAAATATGATAAACCTCTTCCATTTTATTTTATTAATTATGACAATCCAATTAAATCTGGAACTACTATGTCAATCGTAGACCAATTGTGGGGACTACAGGAAGCTATTGATGCTATTTTAGTTAAGATTAAAGATGCTTCTCAATTAGCAAATCCTTTGAAATTCTTCGTTCCAGAAAACAGCACTATTAAAGTTAACAAACTTTCAAATCGTGTTGGTGAAATAATTACATACACTGCTTTGCCAAATCAAACTACTCCTCCTATTGTTACTGCTACTGAACCATTTATGGATCCACAATGGGTTCAATTGCTTGATAAATTTAGACAAGATGCTTATGAACAGTGTGGTATTTCTCAATTGTCTGCTACTTCACAGAAGCCACAAGGTTTGAATTCAGGTGTAGCACTTTCAACAATGGAATCAATTGAGAGTGATAGATTTGAGATACAGTTAAATAACATAATTAAAGCTTATAAAGAAGTGGCAAAATTATGTATTGCATTGTTTGATAAAGATGAGGATATACTTCCACCAAATAGATTAAGACAATCAATTAAGTGGAGAGATATTGTTGAAGCTCAAAATCAGTTAATTATACAATTCAGTGCAGCTGAATCATTATCCAAAGATCCATCAACTAAAGCACAGCAAATAATGATGCTTGTTCAAATGGGACTTATTCCACAATCAAGAGCTACTTCTTTGATGGAATTGCCAGATATTAATACTGGATATTCTCTTGCTAATAATGCTATTAATGCAGTAATGACTGTTATTGATAATTGCATTGAATTTGGTAATATGGACATTCCAGATTATATACCAACAGGAATGCTTAAAGAAGAAATTATGACCACTGCTCTTTCTCTTAAAGCAGCAAATAATGAAAATAATAACCGTGATATTGAAAGACTTATGGAACTGTATCAGATTATTTTGAATAAAGAACAGAACAGTCAGACATCTGCTGAAATGGCTGCTGCTCAAGAACTTAGCGCTCAATTACAGCAAGAAATGCAAAATCCATATGGACAATTTGCACAACAAATTAATCAAGCTGTTGATGATATTTCTAATAACATAGGAGAACAAAGATAATGAGAACAGACGAAGAAAGAGAATTACTTTTGGATAAATTAGAGAAGTTTATAAATGATTATGAAGCCGCTGATGCTAAATTTCTTGATGACCAGGATAAGAAGCACTGGAATGAGAAATTTGGTGACAGATTTGGTAAATATTCAGACAAACTTAAAACTCTAAATGGTGATAACTTTGATATTATGGAAGCATCTCGCAAAGAATATCATGACAGTTATGGCGATTTCTCAGATGATGAATATGCTGATGCTCTTGAAAATAATATCAAGAAAGTTCTTGAAAGAATTTGGCCAACTGAACCAGAGAAAGCAGAGGAAGTTGCTGAACAGATTACTGAAGAAGTTAAAGAAGCATCAGATAAAGCTCCTAAAGGTCTTACTGAAACTCATATTGAAGCCGAGGATAAAGATGGAGATGGAGAAATTTCTAAAGACGAAGTTGAAACTCATACAGTAGAAGAAGTAGAACCTGAGAATAAAGAAGAAACCTCTGATGAAGAAAATGAAGAGAGAGAGGAAGATGCTGTAAAAGCAGATTATGATGAATGGGAGAAAGCATTTAAAAGCATTCCAAGGAGAAAATAATATATGGCAGCACCAGTAATTGCCGCACTCATAGGAGCAGCTGTTGGCGGTATTGCAGGAGGAATACAAGCAAAACTGTCAACAGATAGAAAGATAAATGCAGCACAGAATTATGCAGATGCTATAAAGAAAGCAACTGAGCAATATTCTGGAAATGCTGCATATAATGATATTTCTCAGAAAGGTTCAGCAGAAGCAAGAACTCAGGCTAACAATTTTGGTCTTATGAATAATCCTATTTCTGGAATTGCAATGAATAATGTGAATGCTGGAAGTAATGCTCAAAATGCATATCAAACTGGTCAAAATGTTGGTCGTTCTATGGAAACTGAAAACCTAAATGCTAAATATAATGCAGCAACAGAAGCAGCAAGACAAGCTTATGAGAAAGAAAACAAGGAGAATGCAGCTAAAGACCAAATGTTCCAAACTGGTATGAATACAGCATCAGGTTTAGTTAATATTGCTAATCAATTTAAAGGAAATAAACAAGCAGGAGCAAATGCATAATGGATAATTTAGAAAACAAAATAGAGAATTATGTAGAAGAAAATCCTGAAGAAGCTAAAGAGGTATTTAAAGGCACCTCTTTAGCTAATGAAGCTAAACAAATTACTGATGATCCTGATAAAAGAAATAATGAAGTAAACAACGAAGCAGTAGAAGAATTTGTTGGATTACTTGGCAAAAGACCAAATCTTCATGGCAATGATAAAGCAATAGATAAAATGCAAGAAAGAATTGATAATTTAAACAATTCTAAAGATGAAGATTTCTTAGGCCCAGATGAATATATTGATGAGAATGGTAATGTTCAAACTGATGTAAATTGGAAACCTGAGAATGCTGATGAAGATTTTGCTGGTCCAGATGAATTACCATCTTTGCGAAATACAGAAGTTGCTACAATACCAAACAATGAAGTATCAGAAATTTCTCAGGCTGACGAAAATTATACTTCACCAGAAGTTGAATATTCCATTGAAGAAACAAGAGCACCTGGTAAGCCTAAAGAAATAGAAGATGATAGCCATATAGTTGGAATTAATTTACCAAAATTAAAATTTTCAAACACTGGAACTACATTTGATGCTCCTTCTACAACTGATGTAAATAATACAGAACTGAATAAAGAAAGATTATCAACTGCTGGTGCTTCTACTCCTAAATCAGTGTTAGGAAATATTGGTGCTTCTACATTATCTTCAAGCAAAGTAGCTAATGAAGAAAATAAAGATGAAAATGGTAATATAATTGGAAGTTCTGCTTCTAAAGCTCCAACATATGATAAGAATTCACCTGAAGAAATTTCCAAAGCAATAACAATGAGAAATGCTTCTTATCCTCATGAACAAACTAATATGTTTACTCAAAGAGGAATGATGAATGGCCCTAAAGTTGGTAGTATAAAATCTGGTAGTGTTAAATTACCTTCAGGTGAAGTAAAGAAAGAACCTTCAAAATTAAATGCTCCTAAAGATGATTTTAATTTAATTTCTTTGAAGGATAAAATAATAGCAAAATCAAGGCAATGGCCTGATGCTACTTTGAATACTGATGATTTCAAAATTAAAGTAGTAGACAACGATAAAGTATTTATAAATAGACAACTATTAGAAACAGCAGTAAAGAATGATCCACAGTTATTAAAGAAGATTTCTAATATTGTATGAATAACTTTGGATTATTAAAAGGTAATTTATCCTCATTTACAATATCAAATCCTACTTCTTACAGAAACGAAGTAAATATGTCTCCTGAAGAGTGGAATGAGAAGCTTCCACAAGGTTATTCTATTCCAGATGAAATTCAAGAAGAAAGTATACCAGTTAGTTCAACTGCTATAAATTCTGCTCGTTATGTTCCAGAAACAGATTCAATGAAAATAACATACAAGAGCAATCCTGATAAAGAATATACATTTAAAGCTGGTGGAGAGCAAGGAATTAAAGAATGGGTTTCTGCTCCTTCTAAAGGTAGAATAACAGAAGAATGGAGAGAAACTCATTATGATCCAGATTGGAGAAATCACTAAGGAGTAGAAAGTGCGTAATATTGTATTAAATAATAACACTTCTTTAAATGATTTAAATAATGCTTTGATTTATTTAAAGAAACAAACTTCTGAAATTAAATCTTATATATTACCAACCATTACAGTAAGAAATACATCAGGTTATGCAAAGAAAGTAAAGAAGGATATGATGGAAGTAACTAATTATGTTGATACTTCTATTGCATTGGCAGAAAGTGTTTATGATGTTGCAGTTCAGCAAGGAGAGTACAATTTCTAATGTTACCACAGAAAGAAAGTAAAGAGCAATTAAATACATCTATACTCGAATTAATAAGGGATTTACATAATAATATTGATGCAGTTGATAAGAATATTGATTTATTAATTTATGTTTATCTTTATCAAAGTTTGATGAATACTCAATTATATTCAAAGGTATTACTCTCAGTTAAGAAAACTCAGGAGCTTGTTGACAAGTATGGCAAGACTGGCAAATAATTACGAAACAAGTGTTATAAATAAAACTTTAATCTCATTACAACCATTAATTTATAATTTGGATATTGATGTAACTACTGAAAATTTATTTTATTATTTAATATTTTCTCAGCAAATGACTGCTGCTATTTATAAAGGAATTTTGTTAGGACTTCTTGATACTTTAAGAGAATTACTTGAAAGTGTTAAAGATACAAATCCAAATACTACTGAAGTTATTATAGCTGTTATATCTGAAATTGAACATGAAATTGAAGAAATAGAAAACCAATCTTCTGACAGTGGTTCAGATGATAGTGGTTCAGATGATAGTGGTTCAGATGATAGTGGTGGAGGAGATTCTGATTTTGATGATATAAAATCAGAAGTTAATGAAGAATATGATACCAGTGAAGATGATATAAAAGATTTAAGAACAACAACTAAAGAAGCAGTAGAGAAAATGGACGAACAAACAAAATCAGAAGTCAAAGAAAACAGTGCTACTATTGCTAATGCTAATATTGGTTCTAATCCAGAAGTTGCAACAGCTATTACCAATGCAGTTGCAGAAGAAACTAAAGGTACTGATAAAATAAATGATTTGTTAGACACTATAGTAAATAATACTCCTTCTGGTGGAATTACTGCTGAAGGAGCTGCTGCTGCTAGTGTAGTAGTTGGCGCTGCTGCGGCTGCTGCTGGTGCTGCAGCTGGTGGAGCCGCTGGTGCCATGATTGGTGGTGGAATAGCTACTGGAACTGGTGCTGCTGTTCTTGGTGGAACAATTGGTGAAACTATTGCAGTTAGTGTATTTGGAGCTGGTGGAGGTGCTGCTGCTGCTGTCGGTGCTGCTGCTGCCGCTACTGCTGCTGCCGCTGCTGGTGTTGCTGTTGCAGCTGCTGGTGTTGCTGTTGGTGTTGCAGTTGCCATAGAAGCAATTGGTGATAAATTAGGACAAGAACAGAAAGAAACATTTGCAAACCAAGTAGAACAAGCAGTTAATCAAATGAATGAAGATATAAAGAATGGTATGTCAGCAGATGAAGCTGCTCAGAAAGCACAAGATTCATTAAGGCAAGATGAAGCAATTATATATGCTGCTGGTGGTGCTACAAGAGAAGAAATAAACAATCTAAATGAAGCTATTCAACAAGCTGCTCAGGAACAAGCTTCTGCTCAAGCAGAAGCAGAAGCTACTGTTTCTACTAACACCGAAACTACTCCTTCAGATTCTTCAGGAACTTCTGATACTGGCTCTGGTGGTGATTCTGGTGGTACAGGAGACTGCGATGGTTGTGTAGACTGCGATGGTTGTGGAGCCTGCGATGGTGGAGATTCAGGCGGATGTGGAGCCTGCGATGGTGGAAATTCAGGCGGATGTGGAGCCAATTGTGGAGATTGTGGAGGCGATTGGGATTGCACAAGTGATTGCTGTATTTCAGGAGATTCTTAATTCATAAGTCTCATTAATTTTATATAACAATTCACACTTTTCATGAATAGTTCCCTCTGGAGGATTTATACAGCATCCTTTACACAGAGAACTGGTTTTATATTTGCAATTTTCGCATTCTTTAAATTGGAAATTACATTCTTTATTAGCTACTTTACCCATTGAATCTATAAGATTGCAAAATGTATAATTACCAAGAGTATCTATATGAGAACTCCAATCTCTAGCTCCTGTTGAGTAAATACCACACCCATTAACTTTATCACTAAAACTTGGTTTCTTCATTCCACTATTTACATATCCTTTCGGTAGATTAAACATTGCATTAACATAATCATCTACTAAATGTGGTTCTTCTTTTGTATTTCTTATTCCAAAATCTCCAAAAGGTTTTCCTTTTAACTCTTCAAAATACTCACCATTTCTAAACCCAAATCTATTTATAGTTTTACTGTAATTCGCACCTAACATTGGTTTAGATATTCTTATAGACATATTAGGTGTTCTATATTTATCGAAATACTCAATAATTTTCTTAAAATCGCAATTATAATAATGAGCAACACAATTTACTTTAACCCTAGGTAGTCTGGCAATATTATCTCGAAATTCTATCAAAGGGTCTATTGGTAATCTCAAACATTCAGCTACTGCATCATGAGAAAGCTGGATTATTATATCATGTTTTATACAAAAGTCAATAAGTTCTTTATTTCCAAGTGGCATTCCGTTTGTAGACGACATGATAGAAAATTTTAAATTATATTTCTTTCTTAACATTTCAAGAAATGCAACTGTCATTTTAAATGGAGTAAATGCAGAAAGTGGATCTCCTCCCCAAATTACAATATTTAATTTATCTCTTCTGATGTTTGGATGATTTATTAATGTATTCTCTAATTTTCTAAAATCTATTTTAAACTCTTTGACTGTTTTACAATTTACTTCGTCAATAAATTGATTTCTGAAAATAACATCTGAATTATTGGCAGCAGCACAATAAACACAAGAACCAGTACAACTTCTTATTCCAGCCATTATAATATCAATTGCATATCCTTTATTCATAACTGAATTCTTCGCCATGTTGTAATCTTACCTCCTCATAATTCTTTCTTGAATAATCTATTATTCTATTTCCAAGAATATCACAAGCTGCAACTTCTACATCATTATCAAAATCTAATGTTTTATCATTAATTTCATCTTTGTATAACCACATACCTGCAAATGCACAATAACTTCTTAACATATTTGGCCTGAAGTGATCTTCTTTAATTCTTCCCATTAGATAAGTAGTGTATTCTATAATAATATCTGATGCATTTGGTCTATTAACTCCTCTGCATTTACTTAATACAGCGGCTTTACTTGCTTCATAAACAAGCATAAACATTCTTTCCCATGATTTCTTATCTATATAACCACTCCTTTCCCAAGTATCATAACAATTTTGAAATTCTTCTTCTCTTGGGTCAGGAGCTTTACGCTCCTTTCCCTTCATTTATTTACTCTCCTTATTATCTACTTCTTTAATAAGTTCTTCTGGCTCAATATACTCAACTTTAGCACCAGATGGGCCAAGCATTGAGAAGTAAAGAAGATCATTTGTACGACATTTCTGCTCAATGTTATTATTATAACTATATCCAAAAGCTTCTGGTTTTGAATGAGCCCAGATAACTGTTGTCTTTGTAAGACCTGCAGTAAGATGCTGCAATGATGAATCAATACAAATAATTTCTTTTGCATCTTTAGCAAGCTCATAATAAGCAAGATAAGGAATTGTTGCTTTTACTACATAAGGAGCATCAGGTGTTGGTTCATTAGGCAACTGATAAAGTAAAATAGCAGTCTTTGGATTCTTCTCATGGTAAAGCTCAATAAATTTCTGTGCTTTATCCAATGGATAATGACGCTTAAGTGGCTCATGTTCATAATCGTATGGAACTTTACTCCAATCTGGTTTACCATTCTGGTCTGCAGGAACTTTTACCAATGGACTTTGACCACCTGTAAATTGCATAATAACATAGTCTTTAAATCCATTCTGTTTAATAAGTTTCAAGAGACCATCAACTTGTGTTTTAAGAGTTGGATATTTAGCATAAGGATCAAGAATTGATTTTACTTTTGTTCCTTTCTCTGTATCAGTAAAAGGAATATTCATAAGTTTAGCCCAAGCCTGAGAATAGTTAAGCTGCTTCTTTACAAAACCATCCATATCATATAGACGATGTAAAACAAGCTCTCCTTCATAGGTATTAGCGTCGAAAATAAAATCCTTAATTTCCTCTGGTTTATAAACGCCATCCACATATGGACAAGCTTCATGTAAATCAAAATATGGACTACAGACATAAAATTCATAGTCCTTATTACCATTGTCATCACCTTCTGTTTTGATGTAACTGATAAAAGAAGCAAGACCGAAATTAAGTCCTGTTCCACCCTGAACATTAATGTAGAATTTCTTACTCATTATTTTCTCCTATCTATAATTAGCTTTCTTGTTATTTTATTTTACTAACATTGCTATAAATAAACTTATTGTCGTTATCATAAAACTGCAACAGCCTATTTTCCATATTTTCGTAGTTTTCTCTAATTTCTGATACTTGTTTTCTAATGTCTGATACTGTATTGATTGATTGGTTGAGTACTTCACCTATTCGTTCAACATTTCTGTAACATTCATCAATCGTATCGAAAGCTTCTCGTTGTCTGTTTTGAGCGAATTCAAGTTCTGCTCCAATGTAGTCAAGTTGTTGTCGAGTGTTTCCCAATTTATGTGAAAGGTAGGCTCCGCACACAATTGAAATGATAAAATAAATACCAGCAATAATATAAAGAATTTTCTTAAGAATTTCATTCATGTTCTTCCTCTGGATTGTAAACACTTTCCATATAAACATTTGGAGAACCTGCTTCAAATGACTGCATTACACCATACATATTTCCTTTAGGATCCAAAGGAAGCAATTTTGGATAAGCATTTCCTTCTTCATCCTGAACATCTGTAAACAAACAAACTAAAGGCATTCTTATACCTAATTCGTCATAAACTAAACAAGTATTTGCTTTAAATAATTCTTCTTTGCTTTCATCTCCATAAATAGTGAAAATATAATCACAAAGCTTTTCAACTGTATCATAAGAATTTAATATTTCTTTATGTTTGCTGATACTATTAAACAATTTACGGTTTGCCATTTCATTCTTTCCACAAATCATACCAACAGAAGTAATAATTGAACCTATCAAAGTTGTATACAACTCATTTGGTTTAATATTCTTCTTAATTTTACGAACTCTATTACTCATATATTCCTCCTTAATTTATTAAACTCCAAACACAAGCTAACATTACCATAACAATTATGCCTAATTCCATTATTCTTTCTCCTCTCCACAGAATTGCATCAAAGAATTTCTAACAATATTTTGCTGAGGATGAACTCTTAATGATAAAGTAGTTCCATCAGCAGTTCTGAATAATGCTGTTAAATCTTCATTGCTATTTATTTCTGAAATAACTTTCTCTAACAAAATAGTATCTGCTTTAGAATTAAGGAAGAAATAGCCTTGCTTACCTGCTGTTTTCTTATTTGCCTCATATTGAGATTTCCACTCAAAATATTCATCGGTAAGCAATTCTTTCATTTTAGCTTCCAAAGTATTTATTTTACTATCATGTTCAAGTAACATAGCTTTTAATGCTTCATTTTCACATTTAAGTTCTTTATATTTTCTACCAAACATAATTTACTCCTTAATAAATAAATTTTCTATAACTTACTAATTTACCTTTTCTGAAAGTTTCAGAACCTTCCCAAGGGTCAAATAACAATCCTTTATTATTGCAAACAACAAAATGTGATTTACCATTGTAAGTAAACTCACAAATAAATAATTCTCCTTCTGGAAGTTGAATAAGAGAAGTTATTGGAACTTTCTCAACATCTTTACTTCCAAAATAAAATTGAGGTTTTGCAACAAAACCATTACTTGTAATATAGCCTTTAACATAAGCATCAACTACTTCTTTAAGTAAGATTTTGTAATCATTTGTCTTATGTTTTAAATAAGCTATACAAAATGCATAACAAGCACCACTAAATAAATCAATGCTCTGTTTCTGTATATTCATATTATTCCTCTACTACTAAAACTTTCTCCATTTTGTCTTTGTCTTTCTTCTTAGGTTTACTCATTAGTTTATTAACTAATTTCTCTAATTCTTTCAATCTATCATCAACAACAGACATATCTTTATAATAAGTATTAATATCTACATAATTAATGTTCATATTAATCCTCCACACCATAAACATAATTCTTTGTAATGATTTCTTCTGCAATTTCTTCATAGTGAAGAATTGGAAGTATATCACTTTCTTGAACTAAACCATTATTCTTCAAATCCAATGCTTTTGCAGCAATTAATCTAAGTGTTCTTATTATTTCTTTAAAATCAATTTCATTCATCTTTATTTCTCCTATATGTTATTTAGCTTTCTTGTTATTTTCAGAAAATAAAGAAAGCCAACTATTTGTTGGCTTAATGAAATTATTTATAAAATTTGTTTATATCTTTTAATTTATATCCGTCTTTCTTTAAATTGTCAATTATAGAACCAAACTGACTTTCTTTAATTATTACTGGATGTGTAATTCCTTTATCAGTAATATAAATCTTTCTGTATAATTCTCCAATTCTTCCTTTACTATGTGTATCTCCTCTATCACCTTGATTACATTCAAGTTCTTTATTAAAGTAATTGGAAATTTCATTCTTTCCTTTCTGTATTTTACTTTCTCTAATCAATTGTGTTACTAATTTTGTCATTTTCTTCCTCCTTAACTTCTTCTTTGACTACTTTATTTAAAGCATCTATTAGATCTTTACTAACTAATCCTTTAATAATATCTATATAGCTATCTTTATTTTCTAATTTTGACTTTAAATCTTTGTTTTCCTCTTCAAGTCTTACGATATAATTATTTTCATCTAAATCATAGTCAATCATATCCCTCATAAACATTCTCATAGAACTTATAACTGCAAGTCTCTCCAATTTGCTAAGTCTACCGATAGTTATTGTTTCCAAATAACTGATAATCCAATCATGTTCTTGTTGTGTCATATTAGTTTCCTCCATTTATATTATTAACTTTATTTTCTTTATTTACTAAAATTGAGCAAATATTTTCAGTATAGTTTTGAAGTTCTGTCAATGTATCAATTAAATCATTAGTTTCTTCTGGAATAAGATAAGAAAGTTTTGAAAGTTTTGAAGTAATGAATTTTACATCGTCTCTTAATGAAGCAGCATATTTAGTTGGATTCTTTATTTTCATAATTTATAACTCCTATTTGTAATAAATCAATTTTAAAGCATCGAAAATTAATTTTCAAGTAAAATTACCAACTAATTAATTTCGATGCGCCTACGGGCCTATAAATGCCATTTCTGCGTGTTTTAAAATCAAAGTTTTACTAATTCTGACTTTGGAATAAAACAAATTCTTTGGTAATGACCAGCAGTAGTTGGTTCAATAAATTTTGTTCTTAGTGTTGGAAGTAAGCTAATTAATTTCTTCTTTGGCAAGGCTAAGAAAATTTCTTTATTTGGATCTACGAAAACATACAAATCAGTATTTCTATTATCTATAGTCGAATACCAAGTTTTATTATCATAACTTCTATTGGTTGATAGAACTACATTTTGATAGTCATCAACAAAACCTTTAAGATCAACATTAATTGAACCTTTGTCACTAATTAATTTTATATCACTACCTAATAAATTATCCGACGAATCGGTTGGATTAATTTGATAGTTACATTTTAATTTTGGTATGATTAGTTTAATAAACAAATCTAAATTAATTTGTTCTTTGACTAAGTTTTGTTGATAGGATTTATCTCTATTCTTTCTTTCATTTAATTGGAATTTAGTTAACATAATTTATTTTACCTCTACTATTAACTTTATTTTAGTTGAGTGATTTTGTTTTAACTAATTCCTTCAAAATAAAGAATAAACCTCCAAACACGCGAAGCGTAGCGGAGCGTGTTGCTCGCGAAGCGAGCCAAGTTGGAGAGTTTGTTTAGATTAGCAAAGTTTAGATTAATAAAATTTAGATTAATAAAATTTGGAAAATAAATTATGTTTTGAGCGCGCTTTTAGCGCGCTCAAAACATTTGTATATTATATTTGTATATAAAGGGACGGAAAATTGCCGAGTTACAGGACGGAAAATTGCCGAGTTGGAAACTAAAATAAAATTTTCAATTTTGAAAAGTATACTGAAATATTGACAATTTTCAGAAAATAAATTATAATTATTTTGTAATCGTAAGTTAAATAATGTAAGTTGAAAACAAATTACCTCCGTTACAACTTACAAAACCAAAATTAAGAATTAAGTAAAATCCTCCGTAATTACTTAATTCTTAATTTTAATAACAAAGTTAATATTAGAAAGAGAGTGATTAACTCTTTCTAATAATATAGTTCAGAAATGAACAAAAGAAATTATAGAAGCTCCTCGTTGCTTGCCGGCACATCGAGCTTCGAGGAGTAATATAATGAATAAATTTGAATACTTACCAAAAGAAATTATTAAATCAACAGAATTAACACCAGCAGAGAAAATTATTTATTTACATTTATTTCATATTACAGGCTGGGGTGAAGACAAAACAATCAATATTACACATCTATCAGAGAAGCTGGGAATTTCTATAAGAACAGTAAGAGCAGCTATTAATACAAAACTTCAAGAACTTGGTTATATATCAATTAATGAAGACAGAACTGTAACTGTATATCTCAATGAAATCGAAATCAAAGACAAGCTATTCTACAAATCTAAACAGGCAATGCAAATGCTTGGTAATTTTGTTAAAGTTCCAACTCAATTTCTTTATGATACTAACCTTACACCAGCAGAAAGATTAACTGAAATGATACTGTTTGATTACTATTTTGATATAGACAATGCAGGAAATTACAAGAATAATAGAAATATAGTATTGAAAACAGTGGCTATTGCTTGGGATATTAATGAATCAACTTTCAAAGAGCACATTCAATCAATCAAAGCAAAAGGAGCTATTGATTATACAGTTCATGCAACACAAGGTAAATCAGTAATTTACGGATTCAAGTTCTTCAAACAAGTAAATATCAGTGTATACCTTAATGGAAAGAAACAAAAGAGTAAGAATACAATCACTGAGACAAATGAAGAAGTAATTGAATTAAATTATAAAGAACCAACAAAAGAAGAAGAACCAGTTATTGAAGTAAATGAAACTACTATTCCTGAGAGATTGAAAATGAAATATAAGAATAGTATTAGCACTTGGCCAACCAAAGATATAATGTCTTGGTGCGATAGTAATGGCGTAGAATACAATAAAATAAAATAATAACAAAGTTAATTATATAAAGGGGAATAAATGTTATGTTATGGACTATAATAATAATGTCCGCTTATCTTGTAATAGTCGGTATTGTGGCTGGTATCATAACAGCGATGAACACCAATCCGAAAGATAAGGGGGACATGAAAATGATACTGACAGAGTTCTTGGAACCAATACGAAACATAAGGAGGAATAAAATCATGGAATATACCTATAACTATAATGATTACTACTTTGGCCAGGTAAGTTGTATTGACAGGCAGATTGCGGAGCTTGAAGCCAGGAAGTATGCACTTCAGCATGGCTATTGTTTCACGGGATATTATGATACAAAACCATATTTGGACCCATATGGGTTAGACAAAGAAGAGCCATATGGACGACAGCATAGTAATTAATAATTAAGCCCAGTATTTAACTGGGCTTTTATTTTCTCTAATAAAGTATGAAGAAGAAAACAACAGATGAAATTATTGAAACAATTAATTCTCAGGATATTACAACTCCGAGTGGTAGAGCAGTTGTATCTTCTGTCACATCCAGAGCAATTAATTCAGATCAGAAAGCAATGAAAGATGCAGGAAACCAAGCAATCAAGAAATCTCTTCAAGCAAATCCAACTCCAATAAGAACTGACAGAAATAAATATATTACCCCAGAATTAATGGGATATATAAGAGATGCTTTAAATAATCCCAACAAGAAAGGCAAGAAATGGATTTATCAGTATGTAGATACAGTTATGGAAACTGCTATGAAAGATCCAGAAAGTAAATCAGGTCAATTATTCTCAAACTTTATTTTCAATAAAGAAAATTTCTTGGAGCATCTTGATTCATTAATTACCAAAGCAGATAAAGAAGATTTGGAATATGCAAGATATTTAATCAGGAAAACACTTTATGATAAACAGCAAGAAGTATATGATAATGAAATAGACAAGAAGATGCTTATCATCAACTCTCGTCGTTCAGGTAAAACAGAATTGCTTGGAAGATTAGCAGTAAAAGATTTATTATCTCCAAATCATAGAGTAGTATATATTAACAGAAACTCTACATCAGCTATAAGACAGATTAAAGATCCATTCATGAAAGCATTTGATGCTCAAAATCAAATATCAATAGTTAAAGGTTCAGTAGAAAATCAAGAATTACACTTCTCAAATGGTTCTATGATGCTTATTATTGGTAATAACAATGCAGGTGATATAGATAAATTAAGAGGTGAGAAAGCTTCATTAGTAATTCTTGATGAATGTGGACACCAAAGAAATATGAGAATATTAATTAGAGAAGTAATTAAACCTCTGATGATAGATTATGGCCCAGATTCTAAATTAATATTAGTTGGTACACCTCCAAGAAATAAAGGTACATATATTGAAGAGTGTTATAATAATGCTGTAGAAAGAGGCTGGAAATTATATCACTGGACATTCATGGACAATCCATTTATACCTGAAAGAAATAAAGTAATTGAAGAAGTATGTAAAGAAAACGGTTGTGATGCAAATTCAGCATTTATCAGACGAGAATATTTTGGAGAAATGAATGCTTATGATGATGATGCTAAATGGATTAAGAAATACTCAGTAATTAAAGCAAATCAATTACCAAATACTTTCAGTCATGCTTGGGTAGGTGTAGACTGGGGTTATGAAGATAAAGCAGCAGTAGTTTCAGTAGTAGCAGATATATCAACTAAGAGAGCATATGTAGTTAATTCATGGTCAGAAGCTAAACAAGGTATTGCTACTATTTCAGAAGAAATTAAGAAACAAGTAGCATATTTAAAAGACCACTATAATATAGCAAGAGAGCCATGGGTAATTTGTGATAATAATGAAAAGTCTGCTGTATCTGATTTGTATCATGTCTATAAAATTAAGAATGTTTATTGTGCATATAAATATGATAAAGATATGGCATTAGACCAGTTAAATGATTTCTTAAGCAGCAATAGAATATGTTTGCTTGAAGGAAAGTCAGATTGTATCATAGAAGACTGTGATAATACTCTTTGGAAACGAGATGAAGAAACTGATAAAATACTCCATGAAATAGATGATGACTGCTGGCACCCTAACGGTTGTATGTCTCTGTTATATGTAAGTAGACAGTTTGCTATTGATGTAATGAATTTAGTTGATACAAACAAAGTAGCAAGGAGTATAGTAAACGATGAATGAAATGATGAAATTTGCAAGAGAACATAATGTTCAATTTAGTTGGGTAATGAACAAAGTAGAAGTTTTATATAATGCTAATTTAGCATATGATATAGAGGAGGCATTAAACATCATTTCTAATATCTTAGAGGAAAATCGATGAAAGAAATATTTCCATCAAATAATAGTAAATCAAGACAATTAACTTCAAATGCTGATAACCCAATTACAGAGCAGCAATATCAAGATTTAGTTAACAGAACAAATGTTGCTGTATGCTGTGCTGAAGTTGCATCAGATAAAGTTGATAATCTTAATGATACATTGGCAAGACAAGTTGCAACAGCCAATGTAAATACTACTTCTTTAACAGCTGATAATGGCACTATAGGTGAACTTAATTCTACAAGTATAAGCTCTAATTCTGTTAGTTCAAATACAGTTAAAGCAAATTCATCAACAACTGGAAGCTCATGCGTAACGGGAAATGAGAACATTAACGGACATTTGACAGTTGGTGGCAGGGCTGATGTTAACGGAGAATTGACATCGAATGTCGGTGTTGTCGCACCAATGATTTCCGCAACCAACTCATTACAGGCCAAGAATGCTTCAATCCAGAACAATCTTACGGTTAACGGACGGTTCCTAGCTCGTGAGTTTGAAGCCTCAAATCCTGAATTTTCTGGAACAACTACTGCTGACAATCTAAACGCTAACAATATTAGTTCAGATAATGCATCTATTGAAAACTTAGATGTAACAGAAGCTTCCATTGACAGTGCGGAAATTGATAGTGCTTTGGTAACCGAGCTTGACACCAATTACATTACGCACAAGAATGACCCTCAGGAAATAGACGGTGGAACAATCGTTGACCACTATATTCTTTTGCCGGATTTTACAAACGGCAATTACTTCCTTGAGGCAAGAAATGACGGTGGTACAAAGCTTTGGTCAGTTGAGTTCACGAATTCCATTGACAATATTCAAATGCGTTGGTCACAGACTGAGGACAGCATATTCCAGCTTATTGATTTGAAGGCTACCAAAACTGCCGGTGGTGTCGCAAAGGTACAGCTTCACGTCAAGGCTTTCGAGCACTTGTCATTATTCAGACAAAGCCAGTCTACGGACAACGTATTACCTCCTACTATTTATACTGAAGACCAGTTACCAGAAGCTGAGCTTACTTTTGATATTACGGAATATAAAGGAACATTCATCCAGGACATTATCTTTACAAACAAGCTCCATGTTGAAGAGCTTGAAATGGATTCCTTGGTAATGGACTGTGTTGGTGTTACAAAAGAGCTCTTGCTTACTTGTGACAGGGATATCAACTTAAATCCGATTTATGTAAACGGCTGTGAAAACCAATATGTTCAGAATAAGATTTTCTGTGGTATTCAGAGCCCGACTTGGGTAACTCCCGCTACATGCGTATCTTGCACTTGTGAAGACCTTATGTCAAGCAAAGGTGTAGCAGCTTATAATGGCGAGACTGCTGAGGAAGAATATCCGATAGTTCACTTAGGTGATACTACTTGTGTTCACGGTTCCGCTGAGATTGGTACTGACCTTAAAGTAAATGATGATTTCAGGACACCACATATTGCGGATACAGTTTCAACTCCTGCTACATTGGTAAATGACTCCCTTGTATTCAAATCTTCATCAACGATAAGATTAAATAAAACAGTATTTAACGCAGGAATCAGATGGTATGATGACGAGCTTAACCAGGTAGGGGAGCCTGATGCCTCTTGGACAATGACTTCATCAACACACATTGGCGATGTTAAGGCATTGAATAATGTCCCATATGTCAAGGTTGACAATGACTGGTATGAGGTTACAGGATTCGGACTTACAATTATCTATTCGGATACCCCTGTTACGGACGAGGAAACCATTACCGAGCTTGAGAGCCTTGAAAGGGCTTGGATTCTTGTTTACCGTAAGGAGTATTATAAAGACGTTGCTTCTAATCCACAGATTACACGATACAGGGATGGATGCTTTGATGAGCTTGCTGTAAAGAACAGTGAGTGCTTATTTGATGATAACCGTCCTTTGGTTTACAACAGTTCCAGGGACGCCATTCAGACTACTACTTGCCTTGAGGTTGAGTGCGGAGTATTCGATAATGCCAGAGTAAACTGCCGTCTTGATGTTGGTGGTGATGCACATGTTGCTGGTGACCTTTTCGTCGCCGGTACTACACACACAGTTGAGGAAGAAACATTATCAACTGGTTCTGACACAATCATATTACGACAGAACAACCCTACCGGTATGGCAGTCGGTGATTTCACTGGTATAATATCAAACAAATATAACGGCACAGATAACCTTGCCTTTGGTTCTGGCAATGACGGCCAGTTCCGGTTAGGACACGTTTCGGGTACTGATACTACTTATACAGAAATTTATTACAAGGATGGAACTTGGTATAGTGCCATTGACCCAGAAGTTGAGGAAACTGTAAGTGGTGAGCTTACTTCCTATTCATCAAAGGCTATCGTTGGTGAATACACAAAGTATGAGGGTGCCGTATTCACGGTATTTGATTATACAAGATTACAGCCGGCTCTTACACGTGAGGAAGAGGCCAACATTCAGAACAACGCATTATTGAAGTTCAACAGAAATACTCACAGAGCAGAGGATATTGCAGTTCCAACAGCTTCCGAGCAAGTATTGACAGCAGATATTGACCAAGTTACTTCATGCGTTGATTACAGATGGATTGACAAGCAGCCTGGTATTTACTGCTTCGCAACTATGGCTGATTATAATGCTTATACCGGAAATATTCCAGTTGGCTCGCAGATTGTTATTGCGGAATGTAACGGATATATTCAGGCAGAGGAGATGTAAAAGTGAATACATTTATTAAGGAATCAAACGGTCTTAAACAGATAAATGACCAGAAAATAAAGACTTATTCTTGCGGACAGGCGGTATTAGATGCAATTACTGATGGTACATTAACTGAAGGTGATGAGTTCCAGACACAGGTAGCATTTGGTATTCATGAAGATATCGTTGATGATGTGGCATATCTTCTGTCGGTAACACCGGGAAACGCCTCGCCCACTAACCAGCTTGTTACGCAGGATGACATCAGTGCTCTTGATGTCGGAGCTCTTGGAGACCGTGTTACCACAGTCGAAGGATATATTCCATCAAACACAACGAACGCAAATCCGCTCGTAAATAATCTTGGGCTTACCCAGGCTTATAACGAGCTTATGGTCAGCATTAACGGAAACACAGGCAGCATTAACTCGCTTGCGGAATCTGTGGGAACATTGGAAACGGACATTACAAGCAAGGTTGAATGCTCCGACTTTACGGCTCATACTACCGCACAGGACACTTGCAATACTAGCTATAACAGCCAGTTAAGCAGCCTTAATACAGATGTTGCCGCTTTGAAAGTAACGGACGGTGAGCATACGACCGCCATATCAACAATCAATACTGATTTGTCAGGGCTTCATACATTGGTGAATAACTGCACTTCCGCATATGATACATGCATCAGCGGCTATGACAGTCATTTCACCAGCGTTGACAGCTCAATAACTTCCATAAACAGTTGCACATCATCATTGCAGACTTCTCTTAATGCTTTGGACAATACTGCGGTTAAATGCGTGAACGGAGTTGCACCAGTGAACGGGAATGTTACAATTACGCTTCCGGCTTCATATTCAATGACATTGAGCGGAACTGACCTTACTATAACGGAGCTTTAAAGATATGAGCCTTACATTTAACGGAACAGATGTAAAGAGTGCCTCTTTCAATGGCACTTCATTGACCCGCATTTATTATCAGCCGAAAGACGGAGCCTGCACGTTAGTGTGGCAGAAAGGTTGCCCAATAGAAATCAAAACTGTATATTGCTGCGATGCTCTGCTTACATGTCAAGCATTGGTAAATGACAACAAATGGAGATGTGTACCATTTCATTCTTATGACGGTGCATACGGACCGGCCTGGTATTGTAGAAATGATACTACTGTAAGTTTCTGCGTAGGAGCAGGTAATCGTTGGTGCTCAAGTACGTGGGGCTATTACTGTGTATGCTCTGAGCTTGCTGCCGACGTTAGTGTTACTGCTACGGCTTGCGTAGATACTTATTCTATGAAGGTCATTTATACTATCCATGGCAGTGACTTTATGGTTGACTTTACAGATATTTCTGGTGGTTGTGCTGACCATACTTGTACTTTCAGTGTAGATGCTGGGTCAGCTTGTTGTACTAATGCTAATATGAGAGCTTTCTACGAATGGAAATCTGTACAAAGCCCGGTAATTACATGTTATGACATAGGGGAACCGAATGGATTCTGCTATGGCGTAACTTCATATTGCATACAGTATGATGTATGTGTTACTGCTGATGGAAGAACAACACATCATACCGTAAGCGACCAGGATATGAGAAACGGCGTAACGCTAATGGTTTAATTCTAATAATAAGGAGATTAAGATAAATTATGTGGGAAGCAATTGTAGCTATTGTTAAGACACCTGCAGCAATAGCTTTGGTAGTCGGAATATTTGGACTTCTTTTCTACATGGTAAAGCGGGGCCTTTTGTCGTTCAAAGGAAAGGGAGTTACCTTAGGTGGAGCAGATTCTGAAGCTAAAATCAGAAATATGCAGCAATTATACGCCAAGTCTTTATTTGAAGGAACAGTAGCCGATTTACCAAAGGACTGTGAGTACTATCATAAACGTTTTGTTATTTCTCAGTGCTTAGACGAAGTAGAACGCATGATTAGGGAAAATCACATCACGGATGATGATACTTATATTGAAACAGAATATCAAATTATTTATTCAATTGTTCTAAAATACACTACGATAGACTACTTTAGGCAGGATGATTTCAAAGAGTATCTGCGTAATTTGGTAGATAAGCTGGTAAAGCAATTAGCAAAGATTAGGAAGACTTATTCATAAACTAATAAATTGGAGAACATGATATGCTTGGATATATACATAAAGATACCGAAACAGGCTGTTTAATCCCTGTAACCACTGCCGGACCTACTGGCGGTACGGTTGAGAAGCTTGAATATGGATGCGATAAGAATTATGCGTTACCTTTAACTGAAACTACTTCTGGTGAAGGTTATGTAGGTGTTTCCTGCGAATGCCCTATTTACTATAACCCAGTAAGCGGAACATTAACTGTTGATAATATCACTGGTAACATAACGAATGCAGAAATTGCAGAATGCGTATGCGTTACAACTACAAGCAATAATACGACCTATTCTATACTCCTTATTTGTGACTGTCATATTTATAAGGAAGTAAACCAACGGTTAAACTATAATCCTGCAACAAATGAACTTCAAGCCTTTAATCTTAGAGGACAATGCGTAGACTATTATTGTGGAGATTTCGAGGAAGCAACTATTGATACCCTAACCTCTACTACCGTTACTGCCAGGTGTTTCTGCGGAACCGCATTATGTGCCATTAGTGCAGATGGTATTTCTGACGGTACTGTAACTGTAAGAGCTCAATGTAATAATGAATTAAACATATACCCAAGTATTGGTAGTGGTTCCTGGATTAACTATAGGGGTGGTGCATCAAGTATATGTTTTGGAGATGGTAATGGTACAGGAGCTTTAGGTGATGTATATGCGGCTAATTTCTGTGGAAACGTAGCATGTGCAAAACAAGTTCGTAATGACCCTGCCGCCGGTGATACAGCTACTTTAGTTTATTCACAAATGGCAGATAATGACCAGTTCAGAATTATGACTGGTGGTGGTTCTAACGATGGATGGGCTGAGATTGCCACTGCGGATGATGGTAATGAGCCAATTTATGTAAGACAGTATACTGGCGTTTTCACAAATGTTGCAAGAACTGCTACTTTGCTTAATGGTTCTGGAAATACAGAGTTTCCTGGAACAGTATACGTTAATAATGGCGTTTGTGCAAATAAAGGTGGCGTTGCAGCAGATAACAATGTAGCAGGATTCTGTTTTGGTTCAAGTACAACTGGTTCTGGCTATTATGGTGGTGCCTATGTCGGTCACTGCAATCCGGCATTTGACGGCTATTGGGGCTTTGCTACATTCGGTTTCTATAATGCGGAAAATGACACATTATGCCGTGGTATCTGCGTAGACAGGAATGGTTATTTGTATGGTGTAACTGCTTATAATAGTAGATACAATGGAAGCTTTTATATTCCGACTGCCGACAGTATTCGTTATTATTTAAGCAATCAGGGAGCCGTTACAGGCAGTGTAAGCGGATGTACTTTGTATCTATCTTCATCTTCATGGAGTTAATTGACAAATGGCAATAGTTTATAACGGAACTACGTTCAGCGGTGCCAATTCAGCGCAGAACGTAAACTATAACGGCACGAATATGTGCACTGTCCTAATAGGCGCTACCCCGGTATTCTCAAGGGGACGTTGGAACAGCTACACAAACGGCAGCGACAACAGGTTCTGTGCCTGTGTCTACCGTATAGACTCGGATGGCGAAATCTATGTGTGCTGGTGGGTTAACCCCAGTAAAAGCTTTGTCCTTTGCCACCCGGACTTTGAGTTTAATTCGGATGTTACCCTATCGATGTGCCTTGCTCGTAAGGTATTTTCTTATGACCTTGCAGGATATATTGGTCGGTCGAAAATAGTAGTTGAGGGTACATCAGGTGAATGTTCTAATTGTGTTTTCGTTTGTACGTTGAGTTCAAGCCAGTGGAACCCTCAGGTAGGCTGTAGCAAAGTATATGTCTATAATTCCCCCAGCAGTACTTGTTCAGACATGGCGAGCTACAGAACCTGTTGCTCCGGAACATTCAGGTTCTATTGGCCTGGCGATACTGCTGTAGGACGGTGCTGGTACTACGGTAGGGGCGGATACAGGGCTTGTGGAGACAGCTATGCCTCATATTGTATCGCTTGCTTGTGCTTTAATGATGACAGCAGGAACGGTGTCCTTATTAATTGTTCCGTCGGATACGACAGATGGACATGCATTTGTGCTTAAAGGATAGGTTATGAGAATAGACAAGAATACAGTATGGTTCGTGGCCGCTTGCAAGGCTCCGAACATTATTTCATTCAGTGATGATACACCGGATTACATAAAGGACTGGTTCAAGGAACACAGACCTAATTTAATTTTATCCGATAAGGAAGACGAGAAGAAACAGACAATTCCTGCTAACATGGAAAGATGGCCAACACCTGATGAATTGCAGGATGATATCCTTTACTTTTACTTTGACAACACGAATTACCGGAACACTGACAAGTTCGTGGATGGAAATAAGGACTGGATTCTTTCTGAAACGGTTAAGTTCCCATGTGCCTACATTGATATACCTGATGATGTGGATAATGTGGGCTTTCATAGCGTAATCCAGTTCTATACGGGGGATACGGGAAATTACAGGCGTCATAAACTAAGAAAATACTTAAATGCTAATTTTGACTATGTATATGTCAATGAAAGTGAGATTGGTGAATGTGACACACTGATTATCTCAAAGCCGTTCAAATGGAAGATTGCGTTAAAGAATATAAAATATAAGAGGCTCATTTATGACAGAAGCGATTACTGGTATGCTCATGGAGTTGAGGACGAGTATGACCTTATAAAGAAAGCCGATGTCGTAATCAATTCCACAGATTTCCTATACAATGACTCCCTTAAATATAACGATAACTGCCAGCTTGTCTAT
>Ga0247611_10001996_pt1 | contig 34718 bp, 17 predicted proteins | sample 177DNAGHGhighgp2_FD_192422 | JGI IMG/M metagenome (GOLD analysis project Ga0247611, IMG submission 192422) | Sheep rumen microbial communities from Palmerston North, Manawatu-Wanganui, New Zealand - 1770 DNA GHGhigh gp2 | ecosystem: Host-associated > Mammals > Digestive system > Stomach > Rumen... | reverse complement strand
CCAAAATAAAAACCTTAAAAATAAAAACATATACTATGTAATAATGCTTTTTTGTTTAATATCATTTATTTTTAACATAATATTTGCGCTTATATTTTTAATGATAGTTTTATACTTTAATTGGTTTAATAAAACAAAAAAACAAAAATCAGAAATTAAAATAATAGACGAACAAATAATTGAAGCTATAAGAATTTTCAAAAACTCTTTACTTTCGGGACAATCTTTAATGCAAGCTGTTAATACTGCATCAAATCAACTTAAGGCACCATTGGCAAACGAATTTAAAACAATTTCAAATTCCGTTTCCTACGGAATAAGTTTGGATGATGCACTGCTCAAAAGCAGTCAAAAAATCAAAAGCCGTCAATACAAATTATTTATGGATTCAATAAGAATATCAAATATTACCGGTGCAAAATTAGTTGATATTTTAGATAAAATAGAACAGTCAGTTACTCAAAGAATTTCAATTAATTTAAAAGTTGAAGCTTTAACCGCACAAGGCAAAATTTCCGGCATAATTATAAGTGTGGTTCCCGTTTTTATAGTAATTTTTGTTTGCCTTGCAGAACCTGATATTATGGGAATACTTTGGACAACAACAACAGGTAATTTAATCTTATTTATTTCCTGTATAATGATTTTGGCAGGTTCTTTTTTTATGAGAAAAATTTCGGAGATAGATGTATGATATATTTGTCATTAATATTTATCTGCATATTTATAATTTTTATTTTTTTAATAAATTATTTAATAAATTTTATTTCAAATATAAATAAAAATAAAAAGTTATATAAAGCACAAAGAGATAACGATAAATATTTTTTGTTAAATTTTATTTTGAAAGCAATAAAACCGTTAACAAATACTTTAAAAAATGCAAAAATTTCATATATTGATATGTATTCCAAAAAAGTAACCGATATGGTAAAAATATTGGATATTCCGTATACGTATATTGACGGATATAATTTAATATTATTGCAAATATTGTCGGCTTTTTTTGCGTTAATATTGATTTCCTTTACAATAGGTTATGATTTTTTAATTTTAACGGTAACAGTTATTTTGTTTTTTATTTTGCCTTACTTAAAAATAGCACAAAGTTATAAAACAAAAATAAATTTAATTTTAAAACAGTTACCGGATTTAACAGATTTACTTTCGGTTATGGTATCTTCAGGTATTGATTTCAATAATGCTTTAATTAAAATTTCAAAAATTGCAGACGGTGTTTTACTTGAAGAAATAGAAACAATCAATTCAAAAATAAGTTTCGGATTGCCTGTTCAAAAAGCTTTTGAAGAATTTGCACAAAAATATAATTTAAAACAAATAACAATGTTTACAGATGCGGTTAATTTTTCTCTGCAGTCCGGTTTGGGTATGGCAGATTCTCTAAATAAAATTTCGCAACAGTTGAAATCGGAAAATGCTTCAGTTGCCGAAAAACAAGCCCAGCAGGCTCCTGTGAAAATGTTAATACCGATGACACTTTTAATATTCCCGACAATATTTATACTGTTGTTGCTCCGATAATTATTTCCTTTTTAAAATCCGGAATTTAATTTTTTTTAATTAGTAATTAGAAATTAGCAATTAATGTATTTTTTGCAGAGCAAAAAATCTAAAAAATAAAAACACAGAAATTACTAATTACGTATTACTAATGTCTAATTGCCATTAATAGTTTATAGTTAAATTCTAAACCCTCAGCTCTCAGCTTTAAGCTAAAAAATTGCAAAGCAATTTTTGTATTTATTTGTTATAATATAAAGTTGTATTTATTTGGTAGGAGTTTTATTTCATGGCTGGTTCGAAAGTTAAAAATATAAACAGATTTTTTGTGGCAACAGTTTATTGTATTGTATCTTTTTTGTTGCTGTATTGTTTTGTGTTAACAAAAGAGACAGGTATTATAGGCAAAGCTGCGGTAAATATACTAATGGATATTTTCGGATACGGATGTTACGGAATACCTGTTCTTTTTTTAATTGCCGGTATAAAAAGGTTTATACCTTCTGTTAAACTTATGCCTAAGTTGGAATTTGTCCTTTCGTTGTTTGTTGTAATTTTTTTATCTGTGTTGTTACAACTTTTTAAAATGTCGGGCGGTTGGATAGGTTCAAAATTGGCACCTTTTTTCGTTGAATTTGTCGGTTTCCTGATTGCTGTGATTTTGGTTTCTTTACTGATTTTATTTTTATTTGTAAAGCTTTTAAGAATATCAATTAAAAGTATAATTGCAAGTTTTTGGGTATCGTTAATTGACGATATAAAAAGTTGGAACGATAGGAAAGCGGGAAAAGAAAAACCGACAATAGTTCAGAAAAGTAAAAAAGAAGAGAAAGATAAAGACAATGAAGAAAACATCTTTGAACAAATTGAAAAACCGAGAATAATTGACAGCAGACAAAACAACAAAAAAGAAGAAAAAGGCGATTTTGTTAAGGAACAAATTAAAGCCGCACAAGAACAAACAAAATTAAAAGAAGAAAAACAGAATATTCAAGAAAAAAAAGAACCTGTTGAGAAAATTGATACAAAAACTTTTAAATATACATTGCCTCCGGTAACTCTTTTAAGAGAAGGTGCTTTAAATACACAAATAAACGAAACCGAACTTCAACAAAGAGCCGAAGCTTTAAGAGAAACATTAAAATCTTTTAAAATAGATGCAATTGTGCAGGATATTATACCGGGGCCCGTAATTACAAGGTATGATATTGTACTTGCACCCGGTGTAAAAATTCAGTCGATAACCAATATAAGGGATAATATTTCTTTGGCAATGAAAACGGCTGCAATAAGAATAGAACAAATTCCGGAAAAATCTGCGGTAGGTATAGAAATACCGAACCCGAAAGCATCTCTTGTGAGTTTAAGAGATATTCTTGATACGGCAGAGTTTCATAATTCAAAATCTTTGTTGTCACTTGCAATAGGAACAAAAACAGATGGAAGCGGTTATATTTCAAATTTGGCAAAAATGCCGCATTTGCTTATAGCAGGTTCAACAGGTTCCGGTAAAAGTGTGGGTGTTCACAATATAATTTTATCCATACTTTATAAAGCAAGACCGGACGAAGTTAAATTTTTATTGATAGATCCTAAAAGGGTTGAAATGACGGCATATAAAGATATACCTCATTTATATAATCCGTGCTGTATGGCAGAAGATGCCGATGTTATAACAAGACCTAATGAGGCTTCCGAAGCATTAAAAAGGCTTGTTAAAGTTATGGAAGACAGATACGAAAAATATGCACAAAATATGGTTAGAAATATTGAAGATTATAATAATAAAATGGCAGCGGAAGGGCAGGATAAAGATTATTATATAGTTGTTATTATAGATGAATTGGCGGATTTGATGATGGTTGCTTCAAAAGAAATTGAAGATTCAATTCAAAGGCTTGCACAAATGGCAAGGGCAGTCGGAATACACTTGATACTTGCAACACAACGCCCGACGGTAAATGTTATTACCGGAACAATTAAAGCAAATTTTCCGGCAAGGTTATCTTTCCAAACGGTATCATCGGTTGATTCGAAAGTTATACTTGATACAATCGGTGCCGAAAGTTTGATAGGTAAGGGTGATATGTTGTTTTTACCGCCTTCCGAGCCCCGCCCGGTAAGGCTTCAGGGAGCATTTGTGTCTTCAAAAGAAATTGAGCAGGTTGTTAAATTTATAGCAGACCAAAATTTTCCTAAAATATATGAAGCATTTGAACAGGATTTCAGTGAAAATGCAATAGCAACGGCGGAAGATAAAGCTGAAAAAGATTTAATTCCCGCATTAAAACTTATTCTTGAAAGAAGAAGAATTTCACAGGATTTATTAAAAGCAAATTTCGGCGGTTCTGCCCGTGCAACAAATATTTTAAGCTTTTTGGAAATAAGGGGTTTTATTCATAAGCCGGAGGGGACAAATCGCTGGGAAATAAATTATAATTTAATAGAAGAATATTTACAACAAAACGGGTAGGTGAAAATTATGAAAAAATTTATTTTGATGTTTTTTATTGTGTTTGCCGGAACCAATTTGTTTGCTCAAGAAGTATCTATAGATGAGATACTTGTCAATATTGAAAAAAAAGACAGTTCTATACAGGATTTGTCGGTAGATTATACTCAACTTATAAATTATTATTCGGTTGACGAAAAACAAACATCTTACGGTGATGTTAAATTTCAAAAACAAAATAATTTATGTATAGTGCAAAAAAAACCTCAGTTGCAATATACTTATATAGACGGTAAAAAAATGACTGTTTTTGTTCCTGCCAATAATCAGGCAATAGTTGACAGTTGGAAATCGGTATTAAAAAACGATATTATAGTTGCAACAATGATAAACTTCAGTAAAAATTGGAAACAGCTTAAAAAAACAGCGACCATAGAATTGTCGAATCAAACCGACAATGATTATGTTTTACTTATAAAACCTATTGAAAACGAAGGTTGGAAATTGTTTGTAAATGTAGATAAACAAAATTACTTAATCAATGAAACCGTTTTTGATAACGGGAATTTTTCTATCAATGTTACATTAAAAAATTACAGAACAAATATAAAATTAAAAAATTCTTTGTTCAAATTTGTTCCGGATAAAGATACGGAAGTTATTGAATTATAAGAAGGTATTTTTATGGAAAATTTAGGGGAAAAATTAAAACAGGCAAGGCTTGCAAAAAATTTATCTTTGGATGAAATTCATAAAATTACAAAGATAAACAAGAATTATTTGGCTGCTTTGGAAACCTCAAACATAAAGGCTTTTCCTGCAGAAGTTTATTATAAAAACTTTTTAAAAAGATATGCTTCGTATTTAGGTTTAAACGGAGAACAAATATTGCAGGAATATAACGATTCAAAAAAACAAGAGAACAATAAAGTTGTGAATAAAAAAATTATTTCAAAACAAAAACCGGCAAAAAATAAAAGAGATTTTTTTATTGTAATGATTTTTGTTGTTTTAATAGTTCTTTTAATTTTAATGAATTATTTTATAAAAACAAATGCTGTAAAAACCGAAAGGGAAATAGATAGTTTAATGAATGTAACAGACACATATTTTGCTAAAGAAAAAACAAATGACGAAAATATTTTAAAATCGGATGATAATAGTTTGCAAACGGAAAAGCAACCCGAACAAAAACAGGAAAATATAAATCAATCTCAAACTCAAACTGTTCAACAAACGGAATTTGTTACCAATGAGCCGACAGTTATTACCAAAATGCCTGCAAAACCTCAACAAAACAATACTATTTCCGAACAAAAACAAAAGCTTATTGTTAAAGCGATTTCAGATACTTGGGTAGATATTTATGCTGACGGCAAAAGAAAATATACCGGTTATATTTTTTCCGGAAATCAAACTTTTGTTGTTGCCAATGAAGTTTTCAATATAAAAATAGGTGATATTACCGGTGTTGAAGTTTTTTTCAACGATATAAAAGTTGATATATCAAGCGGTGCGGCAGAAAATAATGTAAATTCATTAGAATTAAAAAAACAAAATGAACAATAAAGTTTCGTTAATAACATTAGGCTGTTCAAAAAATACGGTTGAAGCAGAAGCCGTTGCCGGTTTGTTTGTTAAAGACGGTTTTGAAATAACAGGTGATTTAACGCAAGCCGATATAATTGTTATTCATACATGTTCTTTTATAGCCGATGCTCAGAAAGAATCCGAACAGTGTATTCTATCCGCAAACAATTTAAAAGAAAAAAATAAAAATTTAAAAATCTATGTATCAGGTTGCCTGCCGCAACTGATGAAAAACGAATTTATAAAAAAATATCCTTTTATTGACGGTTATGTCGGGACGGGCGGTTTTGAAAAAATAGTTAAGTTGATAAAAAAACAAAAATTTTTCTCATCACTTGAAAATCCGTCCGGTGTCAATAATTTTAAAAAAAGAATTTTATCAACAACACTTCCCACAACTTACATAAAAATAGCTGAGGGTTGTAATCATAGGTGCAGTTTTTGTTTAATTCCGCAATTAAGGGGAAATTATAAAAGCAGAACAATTAAATCCGTAGTCGACGAAGCAAAAGCACTTGCAGCCTGCGGTATAAAAGAATTAAATATCATAGCACAGGATACTACGAGCTACGGTATTGATATTTACGGTAAGCCGTCTTTAGTTACATTGCTTGATAAGATATCAAATATATCTTCATTAAAATGGATTAGGTTGTTATATGCTTACCCGTTAAATATTTCAAATGATTTATTAAAAGTAATTTCGGAAAGAAAAAATATATGCAGTTATATTGATATTCCTATACAGCATTCAAATAAAAACATACTTGCAAAAATGGCAAGGCCGTTAAATACCGTTAAAGTAATTGAAAATATAAAAAATAAATTCCCGGGTATTACTCTTAGGACATCATTAATTGTCGGGTTTCCTGGCGAAACAAATGCACAATTTAAAGAGTTGGCTAATTTTGTTAAACAAAATTATTTTGAAAATATCGGAATATTCGGATATTCCGACCAGGAAAAAGCAAAATCTTTTAAATTAAAAAATAAAGTTAATCAAAAAATAATAGAAGAAAGAAAACAAATTCTTGCAAGTGTTCAATTTGAAAATGTTATAAAAAATAATAAAGCAAAAATCGGCAAAGAATTTGAAGTTTTTGTAGAAGATGTAGATAAAAATAAAGCCTGTTGCAGAACGGAATTTCAAGCACCGGAAATTGACGGTGTTACAATTTTTAATTTAAAAAATAAAAAAATAGTTCCCGGTCAATTTACAAAAATATTAGTGTCAAATTTTAAAGATTATGATATAATTGGTAAAGTAATATAAATTGTGGCGGTAAGATATGTTAAAAATAAATTTAGCAACAAAATTAACTTTATTGAGAGTTTTATTGGTTCCGATTTTTATAGTTTTACTTGAAATAGAATCGGTTTGGACATCAATTGCGGCATTGATTATTTTTGCCGTTGCTTCAATTACGGATTTTTTTGACGGTAAAATTGCAAGAAAATATAATACGATAACAACACTCGGTATTTTTTTGGACCCGCTTGCCGATAAATTACTTATAACATCGGCATTTGTTTGCTTTGTAGGGATGTATAGCTTATCAATTCCTGCCTGGATGGTAATTTGTATTATAGCAAGGGAGTTTGTTATAACCGGTTTAAGGTTTATAGCTTCATCAAAAAATATTTCAATACCTGCAAGTATTCATGGTAAATTTAAAACAACATCTCAAATTATTGCAATAGTAATAATACTTTTAATTATAATTATAAAATCAGTTATGGCAGAGTTTTATTTTACAACACCTTATGATTTGTTTGAACTTACGGGAATTCAATATTTTTGCGGTTGGTGCCTTTTAAAATTACCTTTTTGGTTAATGCTTATAGTTACAATATTGACACTTTATTCCGGTGTTGCATATATGTTGGAACATAAATCTATTTTTAAAGAAGAACCGGAAAAATAAGATGTTAAAAATTAAAAATATAATTTCCGGACAGTTTGAAGTAAATTGTTATTTGGTTTATGATGGTACTACAAAAGCGTGTATAATTATTGATCCCGGTGAAGATGACAAATTAGTTATAAAAGAAATTGAAAATTTAGAGTTAAAACCAGAACTTTTAATAAATACGCACGGTCATTTCGACCATATTTTATCGGATGATATTATCCGCAAAAAGTATAACATACCGTTGGCAATTCATAAAGATGATGTTGATTTTTTAAGTGATGTCAACAAAAATGCTTCTTATGTAATAGGTAAACCGGTAACAATAAATAATCCAGAAATTATTTTTGAAAAAGAACAAACGTATCAAACAAGTTTTTGTAAATATTCAATTATAAATACTCCGGGACATACTCCGGGTTCGGTATGTATTTTAATTGATAATAATTTATTTTCCGGTGATACTGTTTTTGCCGGTTCCATAGGCAGGACGGATTTCCCGTGCAGCAGCCCTTCGGCAATGAAAAAATCTTTACAAAAGATAAAGCAACTTGATAAAAATATACAGGTATATCCGGGTCATGGACCTTCGACAAATATAGAAAATGAATTATCTTCAAATTTTTATTTGAGGTAATATTTTAACAGGATAAAAGATTTTTATGAAAAAAAACGTCACTTTTTTAGCTTTTTTAACGATTTTATTATTTTGTAGTTGGAATTTAGCCTTTTCAATTGACAAAAATTTGGATTTTTTAACATATTTATCCAATGAGGATTTAAAACCGCTTGTTACAATTATCGAAAATAAAGAAAGTAATAAATTAAGTGATGAAGAAAAAAATAATCCGAAAGACCATTTAGATAAAATTTTGAGTAAGTTGGAAAATGCAAAAGAACCTTTTTCTTACAGACAAATTATTGAAGAAGTTTGTAAAAAAGAAAATATTGAATTTAATGATAATGTAACAATAGAACAGTTAGGAAGTTCTTTAATAAAACATTTTTTTTCCGATTCCGTTAATAAAATGGGAATACAACAAAAGGAAAATCTGATTAAAGAAATAAGAGATACAATGAGTCAAGAAGATTTTGATAATTTGTTGCAAAAAATAGGCGGAACAAACGGCTTTTTTATATCATCGGGAGAAAAGATTACTCAATTGTTATTGGACAGTTATTCGACTGATGAAATATTTGCGGTATACATAGTTACCGGTGTAGTTGATTGCTATACGCCTAAAAATTCGGACCCTTTATATATAGTAAATGTTCCTGCAGTAACATATATTGAAGCAATGAGAATGATTCAAACGGAAAAAGAAGGTCAATTGAATGATATCGGTTCTTCCGAAATATTTGTTCTTGTATTGATTCCGATAATGGGTATCCTGTTTTTTATTGTCTGTATAATAACGTCAAAAAAGAATATTTCATTGTTGGGAAAAGTTATAAATTTTTTGGTTATAGCGGTATTGTTTTTCCTTATAACGTTTTTTTCGATTGCAATAGTTGAAGAGTTTAATTTTATATTCGTCTTTTTTATTATATTTTTTGTCATACTGGTGTATTTATGGACATCAATGCAGTTACAAAAAGGTAAACAAAATAACATTCCTTTTTTCAGCAGGTTACTAAACTTATTTGTTACAACATTTCTTTTAATTTTTGTTTTTGTTTCTCTTCTTTCAAGTTACGGGGAAAACGGAGTAACGGTAAGTACAATTTTGTTTATTTTTATTGCTTTATTCTTTTTGTTTTTACTTTTTTTATGGAGATCCGTACAATCTAAAAAAAGAAAGGCATTAGCAGTTAAAGAACAACCAGAAACAAAACAAAAAGAAGAGATAATAACTCTTTCAAATAAAGAAAATGCCGAAAATAAAGAACAAAAAACGGAGTAATTTTGAAAATAAATATCTGTTATGCAATATTTGGAAAATTTTATTTCATACGTTTTAATTGAAAAAGGTTTGTCAAAAAATACTGCTTTAGCATATAAAACCGATTTAAAAACTTTTCTTAAATACTTGGAAGAAAATAATATTAAATTGGAAGATGTTAGCCATCAAAATATAACTGATTTTTTATGGTATTTAAAGCAAAAAGGTTTGAAAATAAGCAGTATTTACAGAATGACAGAAGCCGTCAGACAGTATTATAAGTTTTTGGTGTTGGAAAGTATTATAAAAATAAATCCGTCGGAAAATTTGCTTTCCCCTAAAATTCCAATGACACTTCCGGATATGCTTACGGTAAAGGAAGTTGATTTATTATTAAATTCCGTAAACGGTTCCGATATTCAATCATTAAGAAACAGAACAATGCTTGAGTTGTTGTATGCAACGGGTTTAAGAGTTTCCGAACTTGTAAATTTGAAATTTGATAATATAAATATTGATGAAAAGTTTGTCAGAATAATAGGTAAAGGAAACAAAGAAAGGCTAATACCTTTTACAGAAAAAGCTCAAATGTATTTAAAAATTTACTTAAATAACAGGCAAAAATCAAAATCGGATTATGTTTTTTTAACAAGGCTCGGTAAACCCATATCAAGAATTGAATTTTGGCGACAGTTAAAAAATATTGCAACAGCTGCCGGAATAACAAAAAAAATAAGCCCGCATACATTAAGGCATTCTTTTGCAACACATATTTTATCGGCAGGAGCAGATATACGTTTTGTTCAGGAAATGTTAGGTCACAGCTCAATTTCAACCACACAAATTTATACACATTTAACAAACGAACATGTTAAACAGCAACATCAAAAATATCATCCAAGAGGTTAAATTCGTATATTTTTTTAATTTTTCACAAATTTTTCACATTTGACATTTGCAATTTTGGAAAAATGTGTTATAATATTATAGCCGAAATGTCGGTATAGGTATCAAATTTATGAAAACATTATTAAAAAACACATTATTTTTTGTGAATTTTAGCTCGAGCATAAGTAAAAAGATGCTTGCGATTTTTATTGTTTTTATAATGTTTTTTAACGGATTTATACCTAAAAGCAGTGAAGTAAAAAATAATTTTTTTATGGCACTGACTTGTGCGGTTCACAGCATAGTATTTGATGTTTTCAATCAATGCACTGAAACTATGACGGTAATATCAAATAAAATAGCACATGACTTGTTTGAATTATTTACCGCACAAACCGGTTCAACAAAACCTGTCGATGAAGAAAATTCAAGTAATCAACAGTCTGTTCCTGTAAATACATCTTCAGATATTGGAATAGTAAGTGAAAGAAATTTCAGTGAACAATCTCAATTTAGTGTAGTAAAAACTACAGTAAATTACATTAGTTATATAGCCGTAAATGATTTGTTTAGGTTATACAACAATGTTAAGGTATTTGATAATACCGCAGCGACGGTATTTATGTTGTTTATAGTATTGTTTGCAATTTATACTGTAAGAATAAAAGATGTAATAAATAATATAAAAAATAATTTATGTTATAGAAGCCGACTTGCATACTAATAAGGTGCAAGTCGGTTTTCTATTATGGAGGTAAAAATGAACATATTAAAAAAACTTTTTGGTATTAAGGATAAGAAAAAGGATATTGCTATTAAAAAAACTTTGCCAGTTTACCCGGTAACTTATTCACCTACTTTTAAACAATATTTAAAAATGGATTTGTTTAACAAAATAATTTCCATATTGGTAACTGCTTGTTTTGTAATAAGTATAGTAAACCTTCCTGCATTTGCAGATACTGAAGATATAATTAAAAGGAAAGATAAAAAAGAAATAACAGAACAAACAACGAATGAAAGTGTATATAATTCCGGTTCAACATCAGCCAGTAAAAGTTCTAGCGTTTACAGAACACAAAATATAAAAGAAAAAAATAATGGTGTATTAGAAACGGAAGACGGAAAACAGGGTTCAATTTTAATACAAAATGGTGATATTACGGTAACCAGTCCTAATAATTCTACCCACACATTTTTACCTGATAAAAGTTTAAAAGAAACCGTAATAGGAAAAGCGTTGGAAATAGCACAAAAAAAACAAGAAGGAAAAACAGATAACAGCCTAAAAGAAGAAACCGTAAATGTTGTTTTAGAAATAGTAGATAAAGTAAAAAAAGAATTAATAGATTATAAAAAAGCCGGAGGAAAAGACGGAGAAGAAGATATTACAGGTATAGCAAAAAGAACAGGTTTATCGGAAGAAACCGTAGAAGTGGTAATAGGTATTTTTAACAGAGTAAGGGAAGGAATAGCTGCTTATGAAAAAACCAATAAAAAAGAAAATAAAGCAACATATATATCTAATGAAACAGGAAGACAAGGACATTTCTTATCGGAAGATGCCGTTAATGGTGTATTAAATATAACAAATGATATAGATAATCAATCAAAAGAAAACAAAGAAGTATTAACAAATCAAGACCAAACAGACCAAGCAAATGTATCCATAACAGAAACCTCAACCGATGTTTTAGGTTCTGTTTTAGGCGAAACTATAATAAAAGTACCGGGTTTAGATTTAGCAACTCAAGCAGCAACATCAATTGTTAAAACTTCTGAAGAGAATAATAATAACGGTCAAGATCAGCAAATGGCATCTGATCAAGAACAAAACGATGCATTAAATAACATAGCTAATGAAGCTCTAAATAAAGAAGAAGTTACAAACGTTATAGAAGAAGTAACCGAAAAAGAAGAAATTACCTCTGTAGAACCTCAACAAGAACAACCTCAATCTGTTCAACAACAAGGGCAACAACAAGAACAACAGCAGGGAACAGGTAAAGTGTTACTAATAGCACCAAGACCTGTTGAAGAAAATACTGCTCAGGAAGAGCAAGTAAATAAAACAGAAGGTGAACAAGTAACGGAAAATCAAGTATTAGAAAATACTAATGAACAACAAGTTCAACAACCGGAACCTGTTCAACAACAAAATAATGATAATTCTTTAGCAAATAACTCAACAGATAATCAACAGACATTAACCGAAGAAGAACAGGCAGCTTTAAAGAAAGAGCAAGAATTATCTGAAAAGATAAAAAAAGATTTCGGTGAAGATGCAAATAAAATATTTGATATGCTTTCAGAACAAACAGGTTTGGATAAAGAGCAAATATACAATATACTTAAAGAAAGCGGCGAAGAAGAAGGTGGTGAATTATCCGAAAAAAAGATAAATGCTTCAATATCTGCATTAGCAAACACATTAGGAATAAGTGAAGAGGAAGTTGAAAAAGAGTTAGAAAATATTATTTCAAAAACATATACACAAAATGACAAAGTTGTAGAAGGTTCAAACGAAAGTAATAGTTTAACAGTAAATTTATCTGTTTCAATGGCTACATCAATAACTGGACAAGAGGAAAATCAAAATTCTGTTACAGAAACCGAACAAGAAAAGAAACAAATTCCTGCTACGAAAAAAGCAATAGATGATAGATTCGGTAAAGGTGCTTATGAACTTATGAAAAAATTATCCGAAGCGACAAATGTTCCAGTTGAAAAAATATGTGAAATATTTATAGCTGAAAATGTTACAAAGAAAAATTTTCAAGACGCTTTGCCTATATTATGGAATAAATTAGTAGACAATTTAGCAGAAATAGTTAACTGTGCAGCCAATGCTTTAGGGACAGCGGTTTCAGCGATAACCGACTTAGGGTTAGCAACAATACAGATGTTGGCAGTAGATATGTCGGGAGATAATGCTTTCTTAGCAAACAACGGTTCGGATTCAAAAGCAAATCAAATAAATTTCAGTTGGGATGCAATGCAACAGGTAGCAGATGAATATGGCGCGAAAATGGAAGGAGTAGAATTTAATAGTGTAGATGAAGTAATAGATGGTATGGATCCGGGTGACAAAGTGATTATGAATGTAAATGATTCGCACAATATTAATATTGAAGCAAATAAGGACGGAACATTTAGTGTTACCGATATAAATAAAAATAGCGGAAAACCGATAACGTATACAAAAGAAGAACTTAAAAAACTTTTAAATAATCAGGAAGCAACCGGAACAACCGCAGACGGTAAAAAAATAACAACAAAAGGTTATAAAGCCGTAAGCAGCAAAAACGGTAAAGTAAATGTATTAACGGAATCTAAAAATTTAGCCAAAAAAGGAAGAATTTTAAACAGAGATGAATTGAAAAAAATATCCGGTGCGGATCATTGGGAAACTTATACCTATACTGTAACAGAAACGAGAACAAGGGTAGTGACTGGTATAAATTGGGTAAAAACTGCCTTAGGTATATCTATCCCGGTTCCATATGTACGAATTGAAAAATATACAGTTAAAGTAAAAAAACAAGGAAAAAGATTAGTTAGAGATAATAAAGACGATGCAGCAAAGAAAAAAGCGGAAGAAGCAAGGAAAAAAGCGGAAGAAGCAAAGAGAAAAGCAGAGGAAGCAAGGAAAAAAGCAGAGGAAGCAAAGAAAAAAGCAGAAGAAGCAAGGAAAAAAGCAGAGGAAGCAAAGAAAAAAGCAGAGGAAGCAAAGAAAAAAGCAGAGGAAGCAAGGAAAGAAGCCAATAAAAACAAGAATGATTTAGTAGCTCAAATGAAAGCTAAACTCTTGGAAGAACAGGCTAAAAAATTAAAAGCAGAAGCAGAAAAAGCGAAAAAAGCTGCAGATTCTGCAAGACAAGAAGAACGAAGGACAAAAGAAAAATATAATGAAGCAAAAAAAGAAGCAAATAGGTATAAGACTGAAAAAGAAAAATTAAAAGATATTAAACGAGATATTAAAGACGGTTTAGCAAATAATGAGGATTATAAAAAATTTATTTCAAGTGAAGAAGGTCGAAAATGGTTAGGATCTGATGAAGGTCAAAAATTCATGCAAACTGATGCTGGTCAGAAATTTATGGAATCTGAAGTAGGTCAAAAGTGGTTGCAGACTGATGCCGGTCAAAAGTTTATGCAGTCAGACGCCGGTCAAAAGTTTATGCAATCTGACGCCGGTCAACAATTTATGCAGTCAGACGCCGGTCAAAAGTTTATGCAATCTGACGCCGGTCAACAATTTATGCAGTCAGATGCCGGTCAAAAGTTTATGCAATCTGACGCCGGTCAACAATTTATGCAGTCAGATGCCGGTCAAAAGTGGTTAAAATCTGATGTAGGTACGCAGTGGCTGAATTCGGATTTAGGAAAGAAATGGTTAAACTCAGATGCCGGTAAAGAATTTTTAGAAAAGAATACAGATACAGCAAAAGATATAGTTAATAATTGTTTTGGCGGTGATTTTAAAAAGTTTGCTTCAATATTTGCAGATGAAAACGGTGTAATTGCAACAGATAATTTTAAATTTTTAATGAATGTTGCCGGAAAAATTTCAGGAACTAATCCTCAAGATATAGCAAATATAAAAGATCTTCCTGAAAATGGTGGTGCTGCTGAAACTTCTGCATTATCCTTTATGGTTACAAATTACGATTCATGGTATTCTTTACAAAGGTTTAATGGTAAAAATGGAACGGTTGATTTAAATGATAATAACAATTGTACCGGGGTAAATATTAACACAGGAACACTTGCTCTTACTGAACAAGGAAAAAATAAAATAACAGAAAGTTATTTTGGTGATTATGATGCAGGATTTAATGGAGTTAATGGAAATACGGCAAATGATTATGCAAGCCTTGTAAATGCTTTGGGTGGTTACGAGAATTTCTCAGGAATGCTTTTGGAACAGGTTAAAAACCCTAATAATAATTTTTATATTGGTGAAGGGGCTAAACCTGTTACACAAACTGATGTATTGAACTCACTTGTTAGTTTAACAGGTAAAATACAGGACACAGGAAATGCTAGATACCAGGATTCTGCTGCAAAATATAATTGTCAATATCAAGCAATGACAGATACGGTTAAAACTATAGGAGAACAAAATTGTAATGTAGCTCCTAATGGAATAGAAATTACAAACGAAAATATTTCCCAAGATATTTTGGATAAATTGGGTTTACAAAGCGGTACTTATCATTCTGTGATAGTTTTTGATGTTCAAAAAGGTGAAGATGGTAAATATTCGGCAACAGAATATAAGGGGGTTACTACACCTGGTGGGTGTGATGTACAATCTAATTCTGTAGGTTCTTATAAAGTTTTTGGTGTTGAAACTAAATATGAAGGCATGCCTATGGTTAGTGATTGTATATATCAAAAGTTTACCGGAAAAGATGAAAATGGTAAACTGAAAGAGCTGACAAATCCAAATTCTTGGGAATCATACACTTCGACATATAATCTTTACTTTACAAGAGAGGAAGATAAAATTACTCAACAGCTAAATAATGGCGGTGGTTCCGGTTCCGGAGGAGAAAGCGGACCTAATTCTATGACAAATGCACGCATAAATATAAACGGTTCAAGTGCAGTTGCGAGTGGAGTAGGCGGAAGGGTTACAATAGATAGAGAAAATGAAAACGCTTTGGTTGTTGCTAAAGGTTCGTATGCAAAAGCCGGTTCAAAAATTACAAACAGTTCGCCAAAAGGTAAAAAGTTAACCATAGCAGTAACCGAAGGAGCAACTTACGATGGTGAAAATTGGAATGGCGGTGGTGTTTATATTGCAACCGATAAAGAAGTTCAAGATTATTTTAACGATGTTGCAAAAAGCATAACCGGTCAAGATTGTTCGTTTGGAGATAAGGATGGAAAAGCTTTAAATTTATCCGATATTAATTTCTCCGGACAGGTTAACGGAAAATTCTTTGATGTTGGATCATTCTGTAATTCCGTTAATGAGCAAAATAATGGATATAGCGTCGATAAAAATAATGGTGTTGAACAAGCAAAATACGGCTTCATTGTTAAAAATGATAATAAAGAAAACGGATCAACATATGATTCAATTAGCAGTATTACCTGCGATGTATTCCTTACATCAGAAAGAAATGATAGTAAAGAGTATGAAGGTGGTTTAACTTATTATGCGCTTGGTGATAGCGATTATAATATGAACAATTATCACGGTGAAACTGCAAATGGCGACAGAGTAGAAATTAAAGGACAAATTCACAAAGGCGATAAAATAAGTGCAACTGAAATGTTAAAGAAAAGCGGAAGTGAAACTTTAGTTAATGATGTTAAAGTTACCGTTGCAGGCAAAACTTTTGAACCGGGTGAATTTAAAATGAAATTGGTTAGAGCAGGTGAAACTTTACCCGATCCAGAAAAAGAAGGAGAAACTTTAAAAGATGAGAAAGGAAATGATGTAAAACTTAAATCTGATAGTTTGGTATTAGGTGAAGATTTTGTTTTAGATAGCTATAAGACAGGTAATGTAACCCATAAAATATATTGGGCTAAGGATTCTACAGTAGTTCATTTATCAAATGATGGAACAAGCGGATATCTTACTGGAACTTTATATATAGGGTCAATGAATATTGCTAAACCTAAAGATAATGGACAAGAAAATAACGAAAGTGAACAAAATGATAACAAAAATGTTTCGGTATTTAACGGTAAGATAGAAAAAGTTTATGATAATGGCAATTTACTTGTTACCGGTTACTTTACAAATGTTGATAGCAGGAATCTTCAAATTTATGGAGAAGGTGGAAATGTTGATGTAAATAAAATTCGTTCGGGTAAAGGGCTAAGCAGTTTATATGGTACAATTTGTACAAATGCAAACTTGGAAGAAGGTTCGTATATGCCTAACGGTGAAAAGTCTGAAACTGCTATGAAAATTGAAAACGGTGAATGGAAAAGAAAAGATGCACAGTGGTTTAATGTGGATGGTAGTGTTAATTGGGGTGGTGTTGGTAAGAGCATTGAAGTTTTTGGTAAAGAAAGAGTATATGGTGCTTTAGAGTGGGTTAATTATGGGGCACATAAATTAGTAAGTTGGGTTACAGGTGGTGCAGTTGGTCCAAGTGACGCAGAATTTAGAGCTTGGGAAAATAATATAAATGCACATCTCCATGGAACTAATGGTTTTGAAGGAAAAAATGTTCAAGTTAATGAAGATGGAACAATTAAATCCATGGATTTGAATGAAAACCAACAACATATTATTAACCAAGAAATGGAAAAAATATCCATTGCTGCAGCAGTTGCGGTTGTTATAGTTGTTACTGCAATAGTTCTTCCCTTTGCTCTTCCTGCTATAGCCGGACTTTTAGGAGCTGGTTCTGCAGGTATTGTCACAACGATTGCAGCCTCCGCAGCCGAAATTGGTGTGCTCTCGGCAACATTTACCGGTGGTATGGCTTTATGGATGGGAGAAGGGTTTGCAAATTCTTATATGGCATGGCATGATGCTGATTTATTGGTACAAAAGTCCGAAAGAGAAAATAACGGCGAAGCTGATAAATCATTAATAGAAGCAAGAGACGCAGCTTTCAAATCTTTAGTAGTTGATACAGCTTTTGTTGCACTTTCAATGGTTCCAGGCGGAATGTTAGCCGGTTTAACTGGAAGAGTTTCAAATGTTGGTAGCAAACTTCTTGCAAGAACAATTGGAAGAACAGCTGTTGATGTTACTGTGAAAGAAGTAGGTGAAAGTAGTGCAAAGATAGCAATAAACGGTCTTAAGGGAGAAAGTAGTGTATTGAGAAATACATTAAAAGAAGGATTAAAAAAAGGTGAAAAAATAATAATAAAAAATAATGGCGAAGTCTTATTAAATGGAGAAAAAGCAGCTGAAATAACTTTCAAAAGTAGTGATGATTTAATGAAAGGTATTGAAGAGGTTGTTATAGAAAATGCAGATGAAGGTATAAATGTTATTACAAAGCAAGGTGGAAAGACATTATCTGAAACATTGTTACAGCAAGGTGGAAGTGTTTTTATTAAAGGCAATGAATTGTTTGTAAGACAAGGTTTTGAAAATATTGTTAAAGGAACTATAAACAACTTTAAGAGTATGAGTAGGGGAGAATTGTGGAGCTATTTTGGAACCAATTTTGGAACCACTGTCATTGGTGGAACAATGGGTTTTGGAAGTAATGTTTTAAGTCAAGCGTGGAATGGTCAAACATTTGATTTTAGTAATATAGATTTTGTTGAAGCTGGTTTTGCTGGTTTTAAAGGTGCGGTTTTAGGTTTTGCTCTTAAAGGAAGTTACGGAACCATAAGAAATGCAGGATTAAGACAAAGTGGAAGTTTAATTGTAACACAAGGTTTTTCTGCTCTTATGTTAAATCGTTCTTTAGATTCTTTAAGATATAATTTGGAAGAAGGAAATTATGGTGCTGCATTGTTTGATATGGCAATGGTAATTATATTTGTAAAGGTGGCTCGCAAATCTACAAAAGATTTTGAAACAAAAGCAGAAGAAAATGCAAAAGCAAAAGAGGCAAACAAAAATAGTGAAGCCGAAGGTGCAGAAACAGGTGATATTAATTCTGCAGAACAAGCAAATCAAAATACTCGTGATTTAACAAGAGCCAAAGTCCAAAATAATGAAGCTTATGAATCATTCCTTAAAGATTTTAAATTGGAAAAAGGTATGGCTTCTAAAGCTTTATTCTATGTAAGGAATGCACAAAAAATAGCATTTGTAACAACCGCTCTTTTTGCGGGACAACGTATTGCAGGTAACATTAGTGAAGGTAAAAATCCGGTTGAAGGTATAACTTTCCATGAAGTTGCTACAATGTATGTTTTAGGCTTTGCATTGGGAGGAGTATTAACTATAGCAGCTCCCGGTTTTGCCGGTGTTTGGGGCGAAAATATAGAAAGTATAACAAGTGATATTAGTTTATTTGCCGGTGAAGAAAGTTTGGCAGCATCAGCAGTAAGCCTTTCTAAATTTACTGCACTTTTTGATCCGATGATGAGTGCTATATCAAAAGTTTATGGTGCTATTAAGACAGGTAATTTATCGGAAATAGATTTTAATAAAGATATTTTTGATGATATGAAAGAAAAATATATAAATACATTTTGGACAGATTTTGAAACTTTATATGGAACAAGAAAAGAAAATTTTGAAGATGGTGAAATATTTAAAGCACAACAAGCAGGAGATACAGAAAGAATTGAACAGCTTCAAGGTTGGCAAAGTGTAAAAAGCAGTTTTGCAACAGGTATTATTATGTCGCCTATATTCCGTATGGCAATGCCGGGGCATGCAATGTTTGCAGGTAGAACAAATCGTTTATCTAAATTATTAAATAGAGGAACATCTTCAGTAGCTGAAAATGGCAACGTTTTTGTAGCAGGAGCTAAATGGTTATCGTCTGGTCTAGGTAAAGTCCTCGGTAAAGAAATAGGTGGTGAAGCATTTGGTAAGTTAACAGGAAATATTATTTTTAGCAATGTCAATATGGCATTAACTATTAAACAATTTGAAATTGTTGGGGAAGTTGCCGGTTGGGTTGGCAAAATAATAGATGATGCAATTGATACTCCAAAAACATATACAAATCAAAAAGGAGAACAATGTGGTATATTCGAATTCTTCCTTGAAAATGCCTCAATGCTTTTTGTACCAACCGGAATTAATGCTAAGACAATGAAAAAATATGCAATAGAAGATATAAGTAAATTAGATTCTGCAAAAGCCAAATATGAAGAAGCTAAAAAAGAGATAAATAATCGAGAATATGAAACAAAAGAAGAATATGATAAAGCTGTAGAGAATGTACGTGATAATTATAATAAAGAAGTTAAGAAAATAGCGCCGAGAATACTTGAAAACAGATATAATCTAAATCCTATGGAAGAAGCTTCTTTCGTTAGTGAACAGCAGAAAAAAGTATTATCTGATATTATGGAAGTTAATAATGTTAATTTAGTTGATACAATTCTTAAATCAGAAACAGAAGTAAGCAAATTAACCGGAACCGATTTGTTGCAAAAGATGTTGGAAAATTCCGGAATTAAGTCAATAGATTTTGGTAAAGATTTAAATCCGTTGTTATATAATTCTGTTATAGAAGTTACCGTGGATAAGATAAAAGAATATGAAAGTAATGTAAAAAATGTTGAAGATCATTTAAATGACTACCATATAAGCAAAAATGAAGAAACAAAAGAAATATTAATGCAGAAGCTCGGTTTAAATGAAAGTGGTTTTAATCGTTTAGTAGAAATAGATGCAGAGATAAATCGTGTAGAAAGTAACCAAATTTTGAAGACATCACAAAAAGAAAAATTATCTAAATTAAGTAATGAAAAACAAACAATTTTAGAAGGTAAAAATAAGCTAAATTCCAGAATAAAAACTTTGGAAGAAAATCGTAATAACTTAACAGATAGATATGGACTTGGAGTTTTTGGCGGTGCAGTTAGAGATAGAAAAATAAAGGAAAAGGTATTAGAAGAAGTAAAACAAATCAAAATAATAGAACAAGAAATAAGAGAATTAAAAATTGAAAAAGAAAATAGCCAAAAGGGTTTTGAGGAACAATACGATAAATATATTAAAGATAGAGAAAGTAAAATAGAAGAGTTACAAAAGACAGAAGAAGATTTAAAAAGTTTAGATACCTTAAATTATTTAAAGGATATTGCTAAGTATTTTAGCCAAGACAATTTACCAATAGAAAAATATTTGGATAAAATATACGATAGTGGAAAAGAAATAGAAAAAGAAATAAAAGATGTAGAGGAAAATATTAAAATAGAATTGAGAAAAGCTGGTCTTACTGAACAGGAAATTGAATATAACATTGGGCAATTGAAAGAGGATTGTGAAAACATTAAAACGATAAATACTGAAATAAAGAAATTAGAAGAAATTAAAAATGAAAAAGAAAAATCTTTACAGAATTCACAATTTATAGAGGCAGATACTATTGATATTGAAGGAAAAATAAAAGAACTTGAACAACAAAGAGAATCTGCAATATCAGAAGCAACTGAATCATTACAAAAAGATACATTAGATAGAATTATGGATAAATTTAGTGATGAATTAAAAGGTGATATTATAAATGAATTTTTTGTAAGAGGCGATGAGAAAAATGCATTCAAGTATGCAAGCGAAAGACAAAAAACTCAGTTTAAACAAGCACAAGAAGCAAGTGCTGAAGATATCAAGACAGCAAGAGATACAGAAAAGGAATTGGAAAAGAAATGGAATGAACTTGATAAAAATATACAAAATTCATCAAAATATAAAGGTTCTTTTGAACTTTATAAGCTTGATATGGTAACAAATAGCAAAGAATATGAAAGTATAAAATCTACCGTAAAACATGAAATTATTAGAAGTTTAGATAAAACAAATGAGGGGTATGCAAATTTCTTGAATGGATTATCAGAGCAAGCTCCTACATTTGAACAAATCAAAGAAGATAGAGATAAAGATATTAAAGAAAATAAATATAAATCTGATACTGATACCAGACAATGGAAAGAAAAACATGGTAAAGAACTTGAAAATATTTGTGATATTGATGGTATAAAAGTAGATTTTTATTCATATCAAACAATAAAACTTTCGCTTGCTCAAGACGGATGTTACGGATACGGAGCAAAAGGTTTAGGGATAACAACTTATCGAAGTGTTTATGAAAAAATGTTCGGTAAAGAAACCGGTGACAAACTTTACAAACAGGCACAAAATAAATATTCTGCTGATCAAGAAAATCTTAAAAATCTTACCATGGGACAGCTTGAAGCATTATTCGATGCAAGTTTATGGGTTGCTGTTTCTTCTTCGCTTGAAGGTGAATTCTTATTCTCAAGAGTTCAATATATGGGTATTAGATTTATATTTGAATCTCTTGCAAAACCTGCTTTTGAAATGCCTGCAGGTGAAAAAATATCTAAAGATAGAGCTAAAGAAATAGCCGAAAACTTTACAAGAGAAATGAAAAAGTTAGAGAAAGAATTTATGGCAGAAGAGTCTTTATCAGATGTAGACAAAGAATTGTTAGAAAACTTATTTGGAAATGAAGATTTTACAAATGAGACAAAGCTTATAGAATCAATTATGAGTGGTAATATATTGAAAAAAATAAATGTGTTTGGAACGGGTGCCGGGAAAACCGCAATAATTTCAACTTTATTTCCTGCACTTAAACTTATCAACGATATGAACGGACAATTTACAATAATATCAGTAGATGTAGATACAAATATATTGAATTTAATGGGCAGGATAAATGGTTATTTCGGTTCGTCATATGATGTATTGAAAGCTGATAAAGATAATATAGATGGGATATCACCGGAAAAAGCTCTATTTATGACATATACGGATTTTGGTTTTGCAATGCTTGAAGGCGAAAATACAAAGTCTCCCATAAAGGGCAAGGTAGGTATTATGCTTTGTGACGAAGCTGATATGATAGTTTATGTGTCAAAAGTTATGATGTCGGATTCCGGCGGTTTTGAAAAACAAGGTTCGAATTTCTTTGATTGGTTTATGGGTTGTGTAGAAAAAGATGGTAAATATGCGAAAGTGTACAATGAAACAAAAACAGCACTTGAAGAATATTTCTCTAATGCAGAAAAGGGAGAATCTGCTAATGGGGATAGCACGTACAATGAACTTCTTACTCAAAGAAATGCTCTTAGAAATTTTGTTGAAAAGGAAGGGAAAAAACCGGATCTGTCCACAGTTGAAAAATCGTTAAAAGAATTATCGGAAGTACCGGAATTAAAAACAAAAATGTCGGATTTAGATAAAGCGGAGTTGCTACTTGATATGACACAAAATTTATTAAATTCAAGGGCAAAAGAACTTTTAAAAAATGGTAAAATCGTTAACGGAAAATCCGAATTTGATCAAATAATAGAAGAGAAGTTTATCAGAGAAATAAAAGACATAAATAAGAATGATGTATTCGACAGTCAGTATACTTTGGAAGAAATTGCACATAATATGTTTGAAGCAGATCTTACTTGGGTTGAAGGTGTCGATTATGGTGTAGGCAAAGATGCGGAAGGTAACAGAAAAGTAATGCTTATATCCGGTGGAGCATTGGCAGATCTTGTTCCTGCTGCCGGTTTTAAACAAATAATAGAAGCAAGAAAATTATCTGAAGGGGAAGATATAGCCGGTATAACTGCAATTGGCAATCAAAAACAAGTTTCAACAGCAATAATAGATGCAGTAGGTGATGCACGTGGTATGATGGGACTTACCGGTACTTTCAAAGAAAAAACTGATAATAGTACTTCAGCGGCAGGAGAAGCTTTTGCAAAAATAGGTGTAAGCGGCAATTACTTTACTGAACCGACGGAAATAAAAAATCTTACACATAATAAAGATGGTTACAAAAATACCAAATTCGCAAAAGGGAAGGATGCAAACGGAAAAGATGTCGATCTTGATATCAAGTGGGATTCTCCTGTAGCCAATATGCTTGAAATCTTTAATAAGAATATTGAGACTATGCTTGAAGGAGATAGAGATACTTTGATTATAGAAGGTATGAGTCAGTCGGAAATAACACTATTCAAAAAATACGGTGATATGTTAGGTTTGTGGAATGTTGAAACTTCATATATAGATAAAGAAACAGGTGAAAATGTAAAACTTGGTGACCGTGTTGCTTGGTTTGATGCGAAAATGGGAAAAGCTGATGGAGATAAGATGGCTAAAAATAAAGATGGTAGGTATTTATTCTATATAGGAACACCTGAACAGTTAGGTAGAGGTGTTGATATACAAGCACCGGAAGATGCAAAAAAAGTTCAACTTAATGTTATAAATCCTCATTTAAGTTATAAGTCTGCAATAGAACAACTTATAGGAAGAATCGGCGGAACTCGTTTTGCGGCAATATTTGATGGAGGAAAAGGTAAAAATAATATTGAAATAAATATTATGTCAGATATTGAAACAATAAAAGCAAATGCAGGTGATATTGAAACGAATATGATTAGTGGAGATATATCTAAGATAGATACGGCAAACTTTAAAAAGGCGGATTACTATAAATTAGTTGTGGATAGAGTATATGGAGATGACTTATCCGGTAGAATAGCAGAAGATCGAATAGTAATGCAAAGCGGTGCTACAATGTCTAAAGATATTGAAAGAGCCAGAAGAGATGATTTCTTGAGAGAAAAAAGAAATAATGGAGAAGAATCTCCAACCGTTAAAGAAGTTAGAGAACTTGCAAAAAATGGTGGATATGGTTTTACTTACAATGATCCTATAATACAAGAAATTTTAGAAGATGCAAAAGATGACGAGCAATTAACAAATTACCAATGGTTTGCTATAGAAAATTATGGCTGGTTATTAGGGTTAACGTCAAATTACGATGATAATGAAAAGAAAAAAATAATAAGAGAAAATAAACAAGAAATATTGAATATCATAACAACAGGAAATGTTGCTGGGATATATAATTTTGTTGCTACTACTAATAATAATGACATAAATAAAGATATGGCAAAAGCAATAGAAAATTATGAACAAAAGTATGAAAAAATGCAAGATAGAATGACATCAATGACTGATGAACAAAGGTATGCTTTACGAAAGTTTGAAAGATTTGCAGGTAGGTTTGAAGATAAGAATAAAGGTGAGATGGTTATAGAAGGTATCAAATCTTTAAAAGAATTACCCGGTGGAATAATTGGTTTTATGCAAGATCCTATAACAAACGTAAAATTAGCATCTTTTGTTTTTTATGATTTGAACAAAGATAAAAAAGATGTTCAAAAAGCACAAGAAACTTTAAACAATATTAAAAAAGAAGCTTTTAATCAATACATAGTAAGTGGAAATAAAAATATAAAAGCATTAGAAATTACTGCAACATTAAATATTAATGATGGCTATGTTTCTTTTGCTGATGATGAAACAATTGAAACCTTTGAAGAATTATTCGGTCAGGAAACAGAAGAAACAAAGAACTTATCAGGCTGGAAGAATTTTGATTATAATGCATTTATCAAAAATTATAATTATGCAAAAGAATCTGGCATGTTTGACCTTTTCAAAGGTAATTTATTAAAAACATTACAACAGGCAGGTCTGGAAGGTTCTGAATTATACAAGAAAGTATCAACAGACGGTATCAAAAAATCAACGGTTGAGGAAGTTAAGGCCACAGTAAGAGAAAGTGAAAAATTTGCTGAGGATACAAATGTTGAACAAGTAATTAAAGATGTATTTGGTAAAGAAGAAAGTGAACTTACAACTGAACAACAAATATTACTTGGACAGGCTATTGATTTAATAAATTACGACAATGTAGAAGATACTATAGACACTTTTGCAAAAGTAGTGGGTGTTAATGTAAGTGAATTGAAAAATAGTGAAAATAAATATGATTTGGCAAAAGTGGTAAATATGTTACAAGTATTACAAAGTGAAGAAATACTAACATCCGGTATTAAAGGAGAAACAATAGATAACGTTTATGATTTAAGTAAATTAATAGAAGCAAAAGATGGTGAAGTTACAAAAGCTACATTAAAACAAGCTGTAGCTAATTACAAAACAAACGGAATAAATGAAAACTTGTTAGATAGCAGTATTTCAAAAGCAGCAAAACAAGTAACCGAAAACCAAAATCAAGAAAACTTTGATAAGGTAAAAGAACAAGTTGCACAAAAATATGAAGCTGAAGGTAATACTGAATTAGCAGAAACAGTTAGAGATTTGACTGTAGAAGATGGTAAAGTTGTGTTTAAAACCAACATTGAACAAGCACAAGATGCTACCGTTAACAAAATAATAGAAGAAATTAAGAAAATAGATGACAGTAAAAAAGGAAATGAGTATAATGCTGCATTTAAAGAAGTTGTAAATGAATATTCATCAAAAGATTTAGAAAAAGCATTAGAAGAAATATCTAAAATATTATTTGAGAAATATGGAATAAAAGAAAATCAAAAGAATATAGTCACTATGGCTTTATTTGGAGTAACTGAACCTGCAAAGTATTCTCAAATGGTTGCAAAATTATTGGCAAGTACAAAAAATGCAAATGAAATAGCAAATATGATAGGTTTTGACAATCTTGCTGAAATAAAAGGTGTAACTAAAAAAGAAATAACAAATAGAGCAATGCAAACGATTAGAGCTATATCAGATTTGGATATTTCAAATGAAGATAAAGTTGAAGCTATTGCAATGGTTGCTCCTGTAATTGATATTTTGGTGGCATATAAGGATAACTTAATAACAGAAGCACAACTTAACAACAAAGAGTTAAAACCATCGGAAATAGAAGTAATTCTTGCAAATGTTATAAAGAGTAAGGCTGTAAATATGAACGTAGTAGTTAACGGAGTATCTAAGGTGAAAGATTTGGAAAGTGAAGAATTTATAATAGATGTAGTATCGTTACAACAGGCGGTAAAAGATAAAGAAGCTGTTGAAAAAGCAAAGAAAGAATTAAAGAATAAAGACTGGGGTGCAATATTGAACGATTTCGGTAGAGGATCACAGGATCTACCTGTAGCATTTATGAAACTTTCTGATATCAAAGCGGTAGCTGCCTCGGCTTAACGGCAGAAGAGTAGAAGATTTGAAGATTTGCTGTTGGACGTGAGAATTGAAAATAGAGTAGATGAAAAATAAATACATTAAGTAGAAAAAACTACAAAAATATATTATGATACTGATACATAAAGTATTGAAATATTTGGCTTAAGGGCGGGAATAATGAATAAAATAAAATTTTTATCTGTCTTATTAATAGCAACTTTTGTTTTTAATGTTGCAAATCCTGTATTTGCGAAGGATATTGTTATGATGGATGACGGTTCATATAGTTCACAACCTTCATATGTTCCTATGATGACACCTTCAGAAGCGAATAAAAAAAGTGAAAAATCTGTAAATGTTAGCGGGCAACATAAAGTAGAAGGGATAAAGAGATACAACGACAAATATTATATAAGTTTTTCAGTAGATCAGAAGCAATTTTGGGTAGAAGTAACAAAAGAAGAAGATAAAAATGTAATAGATGCATATGACAGAAAAGATTTAGGATTGTATGTTGTTATTCCCGAAGGAGCAGAAGCAAAAGAAGGGGTAGTATCTCAATATACAAACATTTTTAATCCCGATTCAATTAATCCTACTCATCACGCAAGTGATATAAAAGTTAACGGATTAACGGTAACGGATATTCATAAAGAAACTGTTAAGATACCGACAGGAAGAGTACCTATTGAAAAAGAGATGTATGTAGGGACGGTAACAACCGAGACTGGTAGAAAAATATATGTAGAAGTTCCTGAAGAATATGTAGGTAAAAATATAACAGTTTCAATAAATATATCGGATAAGGAATATGTTAACTATTACAGAGACGAAAAAGAAAAACATATAGTACCGAAAGAAAACGTAAAATTTGAAGTAAATACGACGAATCAAGATGTTGTTATTCCGCCGGCCGACACAACAAAATTTGATGACGGAAAAATAATTTCTTATAGTGAATATAACGGCAGATATTTTGCAAGAGTTGAAAGTCAAAGCAATAAAGGTAGTATTCGGTTAGAATTATCTGCAGGTTTAGTTGATGCTATAGAAACGAACAAAATATCACAAGATGCCATAGTAATTAAGAAAACGAAAGATATTGTACCTGAAAAAATTGATAATATGTATGTAATACATAGCGATGATGACGGATTAGAAGTTAATATTATTGCAGATTTAATTGATAATAAAACTAATAATTCAATCACCGAAGAAATAAAGGTTGAGCAGAAAAATGACATTTTAAAAAATGTATCAAATAATGTAAGAGGTTTATTGGATAATGTAATAATAGTAAATAAAAATTTACAAGATAAAATTATAACAAATCTAAATAATTCAAATGAAAAAAATTTAAAAGAGAAGATACAAAAACAATACGGTAAAGACGGTCTGACAAAAATAACAAAACTTGCTAAAGCCATACCGGGTTATAACACAAAAAAAATATATAATATGTTGTTGGAAAAAAAGATATCAAAGAAACAATTGAATGAAATATACAATGAAATTAAAAAAATAAAAAAAACCGCTAAAAAGGATTTGAAAAATGCAATACTTAATTCACAGATAATAGATAAATATAGTAAAAATGGTTTAACAAAGATAACAGAGATTGCAAAAAAAATTAACGGTTATAATACAAAAAGAGTTTATAATTTATTGATAAAAAATAAAATATCCGCAAAACAATTAAATGAAGTATATAAAGAAGTAAAAACAAAAAGAAAAATAACTAAAAAAGATTTAATGAAAATAATATCTGATGTAAGATAGAAGGTGTTTTAACAATTTGTTTTTACAGTAAAAAATAAAAACTACCCTAACGATTTAAACTTAGGATAGTTTTTATTTTTAAAAACAAAAAATTGCAAAGTGTTTTTTGAATTTTATATAATAAATCAATATTATTTTTTAAGGCTTATGTACAAATGAAAAAAATATTGAATATTTTTAAATTTAAAAATTTTAGTTTTGTTAAAACAAATGTTTTCTTTTTTGTTTTAATTACGATAGTTATTTCTTTAGTATATGTTAAATCAATAAATTATGATTTGTTGGATTTAGATGACAAATGGTTAATAAATGATCATTTGGATTTTTTAACCGACTATAAAAACTTGCCAAAACTTTTTGTAAAAGATGTTTATTATCAAAATTCGTATTTGTGTTACAGACCTATTTTAAACCTTTCTTTTATGGCTGAAACTTTAATATTCGGTTTTAATCCGAAAGTTTACCATGCCACAAATATAATACTTTTTGTTTTAAGTATTTGGATGATGTATGTATTTTTGATTAAATTGAATTTTAACAAAAATATTTTGAAAATAATTTTTTTGTTGCTTGCCGTTCATCCGATATTGTCATCTGTTTCGGTATGGGTTGCAGGCAGAAACGATTCGTTGCTTGCAATTTTTGCAATGTTATCTTTAATAAATTTTGTTTCTTATTTACAAAAAAATAATTTGTTTAGTTTTGTAATGACAATTTTCTTTTTTATTGTTTCCATTTTAACAAAGGAAATGGGCTTAATATTATTGCCTATATATTTATTGCTTATTTATTGTTTTAATTTTAAAATATCAAAAAAACAATTTATTTTGTTTACAATAGCATTTATTGTCGTAATTATTCCTTATTTTTATGTTAGAAGTATTATAATTCCTTCAGTTCAAATAAGCGAATATATAACAAATTGGAAAAATTATGTAATAAATATGGGAACAGGTTTAACGATATACATAAAAAAATTTTTTTATCCTGCCAATGTTCAAATTGTTTTGTATGAAGTCGGTTTAAAAGATATTCCCGTAATTGCAAGTATTATTACATTTTTATTTACCGCTTTTATTTTTTATAAAAAAATTATCGACAGAAAAATTATAATTTTCGGTGTTTGTTGGTATGTTTTATTTTTAATACCGTCCGCGTTTATGCCCGACCACATTTTTTTATACCACAGGTTTTTAATTCCCTCAATAGGTGTAATTGTAATAATGGTTGCTCTTATAAATTTAATATTGGCAAAATATAATTTAAGTGAACTTATTTTAAAAAATACGAAACAAATATTTTTTTCAAAAAAATTAAACTTTAATAAAATTTTTGGCTTGATATCGATAATATTGTTTGTTATATTTTGTATAACTTCTTATAAAAATATTAACAGATATGAAAATTCAAGAATATTTTGGAATCATTCTTTCGCAACTGCACCGGATTTTCCTTTAGCTCGTGCAAATATTGCATATTTTGCTTTTCAGGAAGGAGATAAACAAAAAGCTTATGATTTGTTAAACAGTGCAAAAACGGACTATACTTTAAGATATTATGCTACATATTTTGCAACCGTTTTATATAAACAAGGTAGTTTGGACGAAGCTTTGCAAATTGCAAATGCATCATTTGATAAACCCGAAAAATATGAAATTTTAAGGGATATTTATATAGATAGAAATAATATAGACAAAGCAATAGAGTGTGCTGAAATCGTATACAGGTTTGATAAAAATAATGTAAAAAATAATTCAATATTGCAGCAATTGTATCCGCTTCGTAATCCGCTTAAACAAATTCAAAATAATAATTGAAAATTTTTTAAACTAAACTTAATTTTATATTTGCTATAAGTTTAAGTATATGGCTGCCGCGTGCTGTGTGTTGTGTGTTGACAAAAAAAATGTTTTTTGTTAGTATATAACGTAATTGGTATTAAAATAGTTTGTTATAAAATATGTTAATATGAAAAAAATAAGTTGGTTATCATTATTTATTGTTTTTTCTTTTATTATGGCTACGGCGGCTTTTGTTTATGCAAAAGATTCTGATCCGCATACTTTTACCGTTAATGCAACTATACGTGGTACCGGTAGTTTTTCTTTTTCTGTTGACGGTATTTATGAAATAGGCGGTGATGGTAAGACTATGTTGGATTCAATAACGTGGTCTTCTGCAACAAGTGATAAGTGTTATCAACAATCTGATTGTTATGTCGTTTTTAGATCTACCGTAACAAAAGCTCATTCAAAAATAAAAATTTATACCGATGTGAAAAATCAAAACAACTATGATAATACTATAAGCTCATATACAGGTTCTTTAACTAATTATTTCAACGGACTTATAGGGCAAGGGAAAGAAGAATCTTCTTATTCCGTTTTGCCTTTAGCTTGGCATGTTTCCGCACATAAGTTAGATCCTAATGTAGAAGATGATCGTAAAGAGTTGGAGTTTGCCGATAAAGAATATGATATAGACGGCAATAAAAACCCCGGAAATTGGAGTTATGCTTATATGTTGGATAAATCCGATGAAGGATTTGAGGGGAATGAGTATGCTACCGTTCAGTATCCGGGACATTTAAGAATCTTGGGCGACCCCGATCCTGTTTCAGGGTATACTACAAACTTTAATACAGAAAAGTATTTATATATCGGATGTAATTTCAGTAATGCAATGCCGACGGTTACTTATGCTGCGGTAATTATTTTGGAGGCTTTTACGGAATAATTAATCTGTAAGCAGAATTTGTTATGTTAAAAAAGTTTTTATTGAGTAATGTTATAGTAGTTTTTTTTAGTTCTTTTATATTTGCCGGTGTATCCGTAAGTCCTACAAGACAGGAAGTTGTTTTAAACGGGCTTGATAAGAAGAAGGCATCGGTTGAGTTTGTTGTTGAAAACGGAGGACTATTGGATGAAACTGTTTTTGTTACAACTAAAGATTGGCAAAATAGTCCAAATAACATGGAAGTGTCCGTTTCTTCATGGCTTACGGTTAATGTTTCGAGTTTTGTTGTAAAACCTTATGAAAGTAAAGTGGTAAAATGTGATATAGATTTGCCCGGTGCCGTAGGCGGCGGTTATGTTTCGGCATACATTTCTTTTGCGACAAACGAAAATGGTGTTAACAATGTTGTAAGTGTTCCTGTTTATGTTGTTAAGTATATGACGGAAAATAAAGAATATACACCGTTTTCCGTAATCAATTTTAATTATAATATTGTCGATGATAAGTTTGTTATGATGTGTGATGTTGTTAATAAGTCAAATTTTTATTTTAGACCGAAACTTAAGTATACTTTAAAAAAAGGTAAAAATATTATTTTTGAGAATGAAGTTTTGAAAACACCTCCGGTGTATGCTATGAGTAACAGAAATTTTAGTTCGGGTTTTTTTGAAGAACCTTTAAAAAAAGGAAAGTATACTATGACAGTTGAAGTTGATGTAAATGGTGAAATAAAAACAAAAGAAGTTGAATTTAAGGTAAATACAAAAAAATGAAATTAAAAAGTTTAATAATTTTAAGTTTAATGTTTGTTTTTTCATCGGTAAGTTTTGCTGTGCATAAGCCTGATTTGGATGTTTATGGTGTTTTGTCGGAAACTTTTTCCGGTGTTGTCGCAGATAGTCCGGCAAGCAATGTTAATTCTGTTAAATTTAATAATTGGCAATATAGTCTTTTTAATATGGGAGAGATTAAGTATAGTACTAGTGCACCAACTGATATAATAGAAGGAGAAAAATGTATAAAAGTAGAAAACCTTAGCGGAGATGCTAAATATGGGGCAATTGGTGTTGATGTTACAAATTATGATGGCATATTGGATATGAGTAACTATGCTAATGGAAAAATTAAGATGCTTATAAAAGGTTCTTCAAGTTCGATGAGTAAATTAAAAATAGGTTTCTTGTATAATAAAAATCGTTATTACAAGCTTTTAGAGGAACTTGCTCCTTCTTTTTCGTATGATAATACTTGGCAGGAAGTAGTTTTTCCGTTATCAAATTTGCCTTCGGAAGTAACATTATCAAAAGTCACATCTGTTTTGTATCTGTCAATTGGAGGTTCGGGTGAAACTGATGATTATGTAGAAGGTGCTACTATCGAATTTGATAATATCAGATGGGAAAAACCAAATGTCGGTTCTGGGATGGCATTAAATATGTTTAAAGTTGAAGATGATACGGAAATCCCCGGTGGTAATAGTTTTTCTTTTGATGTTAATATTGATGAAGGTATACATTGGAAAGTAGCGAACGAGTATATTAAAATAAATTTTAATTATTCAGAATATAACCCTTGTTATATAAAAATTTATACTGATAACACAAGTGAAAAGGCTAATCCGAAATATACAGGAACGGAAACAAACCCTGCAGGTTTAATTAACGTAGACGATACAAAGGTTAAATTGGATATGTGTTGGCGAGTTTCCGGTAGTATAATTGATAAAAATAATTTAAAAATATATCAATATTATAAAGACGGTAAACCTTATTTGAGTGATAAAGAAAATGAAGGGAATTGTTATTTATGGATGCAGGATTTGGCTAAACATGAACCGGATTTTGATAATTATTATTCATATATTTGGAATAATGGTTCGAAAATGTATATTGATGATGAGAAAGGAAATATTATACTTTGTAGAGGAGCTCAATTTGGTGAATATACATTCGAAGCTCCGGCATTTCCGTTATATTTATATTTAGGTGCTAATTTTTTAAATACAGTTACTGATGAAAATTATTCAACAAATACACTTACGGTAGAGTTATTATATGAATAAAATTTGTAGATTATTATTATTATTAGGTATTTTTTTGGGAGTTGCTCAGTTTATATTTGCAACTACCGGTGTTATTGATATTCCTGCTACGTCTTCATCTACCGTGAAAGCTCAAGGTGTTAAAGCAGTAGGTAAAATATTGGGGAATGGTATTAACCATAATGCAATAACTGCTATTTCGAGTATTGACAGATTTTTAAACGCTAAAGTTAGGGTTAATTTTTCAACTGCGGAAAATGTTAATATAAAATTAAAATATTATACCGGCAATGATACTTCAAATGTAATAGAAGTTGAAAAAGGTAATATTTATCATAATACTCCTTTTTATATATCAACAAATATTGATTCGGATGTTAAAGTTATTCATTATCAATTGGAAGCAATTTTTACATACAGAGATGCAACCGAAAGAACGAAAACATCTACAACAACTTATTATTGGCCTGTAGATTCCCTTGATAATCCTTATTGGCAAGAGGCTACGGTAACAAGTTCTACATCGTCAGTTGTTGATGGTTCGACCGGTGGAACGATAATTTTAGTTTCAGGTGACCAAAGTAAAACGGATACAAGCCTTTTTATTGCAAAAGGAGCTTTTACCGGAACAAAAAATTTTAATATTGAGGAATTACCTGTTGATGATTATATAGCTCCGGCGAATGCACCTGCGAACACTTCCGTTAAAGTGGTTAATCCAAATAAACCGGTTAAGTTGTTTAAAGTGACAGGTGACAGTTTCGAAGATGTTACTTTCAATATTTCTTATCCGGAAATGACTTCAAGGGACAATTTTACATTAAAAACCGGAACAAGCGAAAGTACTATAACCGAAATTGTTCCGATAACATCTGTTGATACGAACGGAAAAATTGTTTCCGCAAAAATAAATAAAGCAGGGTATTATGCTTTATTCACCGATGTCGTTTTGGTAGACAGCGATTACAGACCTTCAAAAAGAGTTATTGTTAAGGCAAGAATTGCCCAAAGCGGCGGCGGATTCAAATTTAATTATTTAAAAGATGGCGATACCGTAAAAATATATAATGTCAACGGTAAGAAAATAAGGACAATATCAAGCGGAACTGAAGATGGCTTTACATGGGACGGTAAAAACGACAGCGGACAGTATGTAGAGAGTGGGACATATATATATCAAATAAAAGTAGATGGGAAAATAATAAGCGGAACGATAGCGTTTGTAAAATAGAAGATTAGAAGAATATAGGATAGTTGGAAAGGTAAAAAATGATAAAGAAAGTAATAACAACATCAATAGCAATAGCAGTAATAACAATGG
>Ga0247611_10001993_pt1 | contig 34747 bp, 23 predicted proteins | sample 177DNAGHGhighgp2_FD_192422 | JGI IMG/M metagenome (GOLD analysis project Ga0247611, IMG submission 192422) | Sheep rumen microbial communities from Palmerston North, Manawatu-Wanganui, New Zealand - 1770 DNA GHGhigh gp2 | ecosystem: Host-associated > Mammals > Digestive system > Stomach > Rumen... | reverse complement strand
AGCTTCCCTGCTGCATATACGCCACCGATGAGTGCGCCCATCGAGCAACCGGCTATCGAGGTGATGTGATAGCCCCGAGATTCCAGTTCCTCAATCACGCCGATGTGAGCCAGTCCCCTGGCGCCGCCACTCGACAAAACCAATGCGATATCCTTCATATCTTATTTCTTTTTGCAAAGATACGCATTATTGTCAAATCAGCAAAGAATTTGGAAGATTTTTGTCTTTTGCTATGGCTGGATGTCATTTTATGTGATCTTTCAATTTCAGAATGATTTTTTTATCTGTCATCTGTCATATTTTGGCAATAACCGTCTGAAACATAAGCGATTACATGATTTTGCATCTGTCATAATCTGTCATATTCTGTCATGCCGGTTTTTGGGGTGTTCCCATGCTGGGAATAATTTGTTCCCACGTTGGGAATAAAAAGTTCCCACGTTGGGAACTATTGGAAAATCGTAAGTTTAGTGTCGGCATCTCGATAGCGGACTATCGGAAAGTCGTAAGGGGACGGTCAGCATCTCCGTAGCGGACAATGGGAAAGTCGTAAGGGGACAGACAGAAAACTGGCGGCGGACTCGGAGAAAAATGCCGACTTTTATGCAAAAAGCAGTGATTTTCGAGCGAAAACATGACAGTATATGATAGATGAAAGTAACAAAAATGAATGGTAAACTTTTGAATTCCAATACATTATGTAAAAACATGACAGATGACGGATATTTTTCTTCCGAAAAAATTTGTTTATGTGGAAATTTTTCAGTACCTTTGCAGTCGCAAACTTAAATCAAACAAGTAATATGAAAATATCAGTATTCAAGCGTAAAGGGAATAAGGAAACGTTGGTCAGGGCAGAACTTGCCACGATTGTCAGTCAGATGGCTGGGGATGAGTATTTGGAGGACGTCAGATGTCTCCGTGAGATTTGGCACCTGATGCATCCGACAAAGACCGAAGACGGGCAGTTCGTGTCCGATTTTAGATACAAGATGACGCTGCCCCGACTCTGTTTTGCAGCAGAGCTGCAGCGGGTGAAAGAGGATCACTGGCTGAGGGCTTACAACGGACTTATCGTATTGGAGGCCAACAATTTATCCACCTACGATGAGGCCATCGCCCTGAGAGACAAGGCGGCCCGACTGCCTCAGACGCTGTTGGCTTTCTTGGGGGCTTCGGGCCACTCGGTGAAAATTGTCTGTCGTGGTGAACTGTTGCCAGATAATGGTGGAGGACTCCCTGTGACACAGGAAGCCATCGAGCGCTTCCACCTATTACTATATAGGACGGCCCGTCAGGCTTATAACGCCCAGCTCGACATCACGCTCGATGCGCTTAAACCACTGATTGTCAGGACGGTGTATGTCAGTGCCGACCCCAATTTGAAGTATCGTGAGCAGGCCATACCTTTCTATATCGACCTCAAGGATAGCCAGCATGAGGAGCCTGCAGAGCCCGTCGACCCAGAAAAGAAGGAACTCAACTACTACCTGATGCCAGGTCGTACGATAAAACGCACTTGGATTCTCAACTATCAGTTTGTGTTGGCTGAGGTGTTGGGCCGTTTCTTCGAGCTGCCCGACGAGGAGCGCGAGGCGGAGTTGGTGATGAAGGTGGCGCAGAGGTGTCTGATAGAGGGCATCCCTCAGGAGATCGGTCTGAAGTTCACGCTGCTTCATCCCGTGTTGAACCATGATCCGCAGCTCGTCGAACTGACGTTTCAGAACGTCTATGCCGTCAAAAACATGGAGGACTGGGCAAAGCGCAACAAGGTAAAGCCGCTGAAGAGCGTGCCAGAGGAGACTTTGCTGATGATGAAGACCGACATCTTCCTCCACACCCACTACGAGATGCGGAAAAACGTGATGACGGGCGTGGCCCAGTATCGGTTGAACAATGGTGAGGACGACGAGTTTGAGGACCTGGACGATGAGGCTCGCAACGAGATGACGATGAAGACCAAGGAATTGGGCTTGAAGTCGTGGGACAGGGACATCCAGCGTTTCATCGAGAGTCCGAGAATTCAGAAATATGACCCAGTAAACGATTGGCTCGACCATCTGCCCCAGTGGGATGGCAAGGATCGTGTGGCGGCTTTGGCGGCTCGTGTGCCCACCAACCAACCCCATTGGGAAACATATCTCCACATCTGGCTCCTTGGTATGGTGGCCCACTGGCAGGGTAAGCAGTCGCTTACTGGCAATGCGCTCGTTCCTCTTCTGATAGGTCGTCAGGGCTGTGGTAAGTCCTCCTTCTGCCGTATACTGCTGCCCAAGGAACTGCGTGACTACTACAACGACCGCATCAACTTCAAGAACGAGACCGACCTGAACCTCGGACTCACCTCGTTTGCACTCATCAACATCGATGAGTTCGACAAGACGACGGCCCGCCAACAGGTGCTGCTGAAGTATCTGCTTTCGACAGCCGACGTGAAGTTCCGTCCGCCCTATGGCAAGGCCTACAAGCAGTATCGACGCTATGCCTCGTTCATCGGCACCACCAACCAACCCAAACCGCTCACCGACCCAACGGGAAGTCGCCGATTCGTCTGTGTGGAGATTACGGATCTGATCGATTTTGAGGACTCGCTCGACCATCGCCAGCTCTACGCCCAACTGAAGGACGAGGTCAACAACGGCATGCGCTACTATCTGACGGACGAGGAAATCGCTCAATTAATCGAAGAAAACGAGCGTTTCCAGCGCATCGACTCGTTGGCAGAGATGCTGTCGGCTCTCTTCCGCAAACCAGAAGCTGGCGAGAAAGGCTGTTGGTGGTCTACCTCAGAGGTCCTGGAACTGTTGCAGCGTCGCTATGGCAAATCAACGCTCAAGAACGTCACCCCCGAGAAGATTGGCAACACCCTCTCCCGCAACAGTTTCGGCTTCCAGAACAAGCACACCATGTCTGGCACCAAGTACCTGCTGGCGGAGCGGTAGTCCTTGATGGTTTATAATGCTACTTATCTAGTTCTGACAACAATTGGTTGATGAGGTCTCGAACACTTGATTTATTAGAATCTGATTGCTTGATACGTAAGCTGCCAGGTTCCATATATACTTTCTTATTGACTTCCAACATCATTGACTGATACAGAAAGGGGCAGTCCGGGGTTTCTGAGTTGCTGTAAGGCTCATTGACACCTACCCTGTAGCCGTTGTCTTCAAAGAGGTTGACAGCTAATTCTATGGTCTCCTTATCGGGCTTTGACCAATCTTCATTGTACCCAATACAAATGTCAATGTCGCTCAGTTCACTGGGGAAAGAGTGGCAGTCAAGCAACAAGGCATCGGGACAAAGATTGTTTCTTAGTCGCTCTTGATGATGATGCCACAGATTCAACAGACGCTCCTCATATTCTTGGGGAATACAGCGGGTATATCCGTCAAACTGTTTGTATAGGATTCCTTGCCCCTGGGCTTCCAACGGGTCATTCCACAGTCGCTCAGCATCGACAATGAATCTTGAATAGGGGAATCTGACAGTCCTGATTGTCTCTTTCCTATAGCCATGGAAGAGATAATCAGTATGCCAATCTGTCCACTTCAACACAATGTCATTGACGAAATTCTCATCAATGTTCCAGAAACTCAGACGCTCGTCATAAAGCCCCTCAATGGAGGCATGCGGTTCATTAAGAACAATGCGGTTGTATTGCATACCGTTATCATTTTAGTTAATACTCTGTTAACTCGCATCTCTTTACCACCGTGGCATAACGAAAGCTCGGTTGGTGTGAATCAAATCACTCTTGATGCAAAAATCTGCTGCAAAGGTACACTTTTCTTTTGATAATACCAAAAGAAATCCAGATTATTTCATAAACTGATGAATACCGGAGGCATTGAAATAATGTCGTGTCTTGAAAAGAATTGTTTTGGATTCTAAGAAGGAACGACTGCATTTTACAGCCATTCCTTCTTAAAAGTGAACCACGAGAAATCCTCTATGTGAGGACCTTCGTGCCAATAGTCGAAAAAGTCTTGTGAACATGGAGGGAGATTGTCGCCTTGAGCATCACGGAATATCTGTTCAGTTTCCTGTTTAGCCTTGAACGCCATCATCTTTTCCTCCCATTCTCCAATCGACTCGTCGTAGTAACCATCGTACTTTTCCGCAAACAGGTAATAGTAACTTGTTCCGAAGTACAGACTAGTTAAATACTCTATTCTCTCATCCCACCATGAGTATTCAAGAAATCCTAATGCTCGCCAAAGATCGCAGCATCGTCGCTCAAGCAGTTCGCACTCGGTTTCAGAAATCACATCTCGGAGACTTACGTGATTGTTGTCAAACCAAACATAGCGCCAATCATCATAGTCTTTTCCCTCAATGAGACTTGCCGTGAATCTCCAAATCTTCCTTGCCCACCAGAAGTGGCCTGCTTCAGCGCAGAGATCACCGATTCTCATCCCTCTCATGAACTTCTGTTTGCAACTTGCAGCGCATCTGATGGGGTGAATCTCGCGATTTACCAACTCCTTTAGCAGACGGGCTTCAAGATGAGTAACTACGCCATTGGGCATGCATCTGCACACCCGATAGGGAATTCTTCTTCTCATAATCAGTATTATTAGTGTAACAATGTTAAAGAACGCCTAATCACCAGCCATTTCTGGCCGATGTTTTCGGGTCATGCGACTCAATTGTTACACTACGCTACTGAAGCGGATTCTTAGCTACGTCATCTTGCAATGTCTATAAAACAGGTGCAAATATAGGGAAAAAACATGTTTCCTCCAAATGTTTTGAGGAAAATTTTTTAGGCATCAAAAATATAATTTTTCTAGTGTTAGAAACTATGAGTATGAAGACTCTTTTAAATATGGCGGGTGAAATACCATCGCAATAGTTACAATAATAATAAAGAATAAATAATGAAAGTTTTAGTATAATATGGCGTTTTTTGCCTCTTTAGTATTAAAAAATATACAGAAATGTCTTTTTTTAGACTAAAAAGAATGGAATTTGCAAGATTATTATTATCTTTGCAGCATATTGATAACTAAAAATATGATGATATATGCTAAAATATAAGTATTCTGTCAAAAGATCTCTAAGTAGTCTCTTTGCTTTTCTTTTTGCAATTTCTTTATCGGCCCAAGGAGTTAATCCGCAAGAGAAGCTAAAACATGATTTTCCCAAACTAACAGATCGGTATGGTACTCAATTGGGTAATCAAAAGGCTCATTATGTCTTTGTCCTTGATATATCTAGTTCTATGTTGCCTTATGAAAACATAGAGAAACAGAATCTGCTTAAATTCGTAGATGCAGTTCCAGATGGTGATCAGATTACCATTATCCGTATGGCAGATGAAAAGTATACGGACTTTGTGAATATGTTCAAATGTATCACCCTTGAACCTAATGTAAGACAGGCATTGCGTAATACTGTACAGTCCCCAGGATTCCAGTTTCTGAAAAATGGTGACCCTCGCGATGGTTCAGACGGTTTTAAAACAGCGAGTCTTATTGTGGATGCCATTAACACTGTTGGCAGCAACGAATTGACTTTCATATATCTTTTCACAGACTTTGAATATTGGACGCATACCAATAGATACAATAAGAATGGAGTTGACTGGCAGTCTCTTGTCAGTAAGGTTCCTGAAAGTTATCGTCAGGGGATGTGCAAGTTCGGTATTGAGTTAGCCACCAATAGTGTCAAACATCCAGAAGCCATTTTCAAACCAGAGATGGACCGCATCTTTGGCACTATCCACTATCAGCCCGTGACATCTGCAGCTGTATTGTCGCAATGGTTTGGTCATATCATTGCCAATGTGATGGCATACAAACTGAATGCATCGCTAAAAAAAGAATGGAACAGTTTGATAGATACACTCTCCGTTGAAACCGACATCAGCGGTAACCAACTGACTGCAAAAGTGATAATTCCAGAGCAGGAAGACAAACCACTTATTAACAAGACGGATATTTTGCTTGCTTCTTCATTCATCAAAGCAATTCCAGTTGAAGCACTTCCAATAGGAAAAGAAGAATATATCGGGGAGATTGAAGTTGATAAGGGCTTTTTACCTCAAACTTCGGGTATCAACTGTCTGACAGATAGTATGGATGTATTCTTCCATTCTGATTATCAAGATGAAATTGCCCGACTCCAAACGATATGTAATGAGAAAGAAGGTGATGAATATGCCATGCCATTACATAAGAAATATCCTCTAAGTCAGTCAGAGATTAGTGTATGGGCTTCGGTACTTCCTTTGTGGTGTTGGTGTTTGATCACACTTATTATTATTATAATAGTAGCATCAATCCTTTACACCATTTTCGGTTTGAAGACCACACATCCTTGGATGGTCAGAGTGAAAGAAGATGGAATGAATGTAAAAAGTCCTGCGCCAAGTTTTACCGCATCGTTCACGGTTGGTAAAGGTGGCGATTTCCCTGTTCCCAATGCCAACTGGCAAATCAAGGTTAATGGAAAGAAATACAATCCTTTGATGTTCTGGAAAAAGAGTGGTTACTACATGGTGTGGACTGGCGGCCCGATGACTATAAAAGACCAATATCGTGAAGAGGTTGCAGCCTGTGCTCCCAATGAAGAGACATGGTTTAGCCCATTGAAGAGTGGAGGTTTCTTCATTATTGAGAAGAATAACCACCGCATAGAATTAGTCGTATAGATAATAACAAATCCGATTAAGTAAAAACAATTAAATATTACAATCTATGGCAAAAGCTTATTTTATCGGCCTTGGTGGCTGTGGTCTTAAGACCGTTTCTGAGTTATACAAGAAGCTCCATCCCCAAGATCCTACTGGAGAAGACTACTTGTTTACGTATATTGATACCGACGAGAAGACGCTCGATGCCATTAACCATGATAGCATCGTTATACGTCGGAGTGATTTTATTAATTTGGGCAACACCAATCCGCAGCAGATCTATCAGCGGGCGGCCACCAGTGATGACGAGGTTTCTATGCGCCTTAAGGAATGGGCTATTGAGCAAGGCGTTCCTGGACATTTGACCTTCCCAAACCAAGTCTTGGCCGATGGAGCGCAAGCAGTCCGTATGTTTGGACGTTTTGGTATTGTCAAGGAACAGCAGGCAATTATAACAGCCCTAAAGCAGAAGTTGACTCCTTTCCAGAACATGCGTGACGATGAAGGAAAGGTTGTTGACCCGGATATTTGGGTGTTCGCTTCTTCTTGTGGTGGCACCGGCAGTTCTTTGACATTGGATATCCTTTATATCATCAACCGCATCGTGCTCAACGAGTTGAATTTGCATGATCCGCAGATGAAGCTAGTACTCTTCATGCCACAGCCATTTATAGCTCTGAACCCAGGTAATACCCAATATTATCTGAATGCATATGCCTACATGTGGGAGTTGAATGCATTCCGTTTGGCTTACCAGAATGGTCAGAAAGACATATTCGGAGAATTTGCAGCTATTCCACATCGCATCGGTTGGAGCGACGATCCCTTCCAGATGTTCAAGTATATCATTCCTGTCGATGTGGAATCAGACCATCGTCATAAGATTGAGGTTAACGAGCTCTATCCTACAGTTGCCGAAATGGTGTATTTCCTGAACATGGGTAATGTAAAGAACAGCACCATCAGCAATATGAGTAATGACAATCGTCTCATCAACACAACGCTTACCCGCCATAGTGATACCCGTTGCCTTTGGACTACGCCACTCATTGCCTATGGCTACCGTGCTGTCAAGAAAGCCAATCAGGAACTTTTGAAGTATCTGAAGACAAGAGGTATGTACGAGATTGTCAGATATGGACTCTTGGGTAATGACATTACAGAGGAAGAGCGCGAGCCGGCCAAGCAGGAATTTGCCAAGAAATACATTCTCCCTTATCTGGTTGGTATTGAGGGTATCAGCAAAATCAACTCTCAAAGTATTCAGACTCGCTTAGAGAATCTCTATGAGGACATCTTCCCTCTGAAGCCAGAAGGCCTTCAGGACAACAAGGTTGACTTTGCATTGAACGAGGTGACAACCAAGAGTACGACAACAGAGTTTGAGAATGCTTGCCGTCAGGCCTTTGATGACATGAAACAAGCTATCAGTAATGGCATCAGTGAGGTCATCCGTATGCATGGTATGATTTATGCCAAGTCACTTCTCAACATCGTTGACGACCACTATTTGGAGAAGACTATCCTTGATAAGCTGGATGCAGAGTTGAACGACCTTCAGCGTATGGTCGATGACAGCAAGATGAAATGTGAGAGCTATCGTGGTTCGTTGAAGAAGAAAAACAATGCCGTTGCGTGTGCGGCAGCATTTGAGGATTATCGTAACTACGAGGCTCGCTATCAGTCTGTCAAGAAGTCTATCGACATCATCAGGAGTCTGACAAGCTATCCCATGGGATTCTTAGAGGAGCTGCGTCGTGGAACCAACAACAAGGTTGGATTGCAGAAATTGATTGAAAAGGCAAACGCAGCCTGTCTGTTCTATACTAACGCATACGACGAGTTAGCCAAGGAGTTCAGTGCTTCTGAAAGTAATGCCTTTACGACCTACCTTCCCAACCTGAAGGAAATTGCCCTTGGTGAAAATGAGAATTGGCCTGCTGATACACTGTTCGATCAGTTGTATTCAAACTCTATTCTTGACTACGATCGCGATCAGGCCAATCGTATCGGTGGCAAGCGCATCCCCGTACACATGTCAGAGAGCAGCGGTAATCATTGCATTTCCTACTATTTGCAAGACATCGATAAAGACAACACCCTTTTCGTTGCACTAGCTCAGATGGACAACTTCAAGTTAGCCGATTTGTTTGAGAAACGTGTCATTGACGCATTGGAACTCAGCATTCAAAAAGCCATCGACAATTCTGGCAGTCAGGCATCACGTTGGCTCAGCATCTCATTAGAGACAGCCTTAAAGCAACCCGATTTCCTGCCAGCAGACCAGCCATTGCATAAGTTCATCGAACAACTGAGCAACAAGGACAATATCCATGTACTTTATCCAATGCGTAACAGCAATACTGCTGCAGCCTACCGGTACTATTATGCAGGAGCTTCAGAGTCCTTAGCAGCTACACTTGGCTATAAGCCAGGTGACGGCGTTCAGTTTATCAACGATCCCCAGATGGAAGATCGATTCTTGATTATGAAGATGCCTATTGGTCTTGATTTCTATTCATACGCTTATTTCTCAACTATTGAGGAGGCATATAACAGATTCTATCCTCAGATCAAGGAAGAGGCTGACAGTGCGGGATGTCATATCCACAAAGCCTTTACTACGCTTGATCTTGACCATGCCCTGACAGCCGTGACTTTACCACGTAAGGTAAATGCCTTCAAACAACTCATCAAAGCGATGTTCTTCCAACAAACCTTGAAAGTTATGAAGGCTAATGCGCCAGACACCTATAATGAATTGTTTGGGATTTTTACCATGCCTACGTTTGGGACTTCCTCACAGGCAGAAGCAGCACCTGCAGCCAATGATTTTATGGCAATGTTCGCCTCTCCGTCTTCTTCTGGTACATTCAATGACAGCAGTGTGGATTCTGGTGATGATACGTTCCTCGACTTGCAAATTAATAATGCCACAGGGAACTGGCAGGTTGATATCCATGTGAAGACGATTACCATGAAGGCAGATGGAACGCTTCAAATTGAAGGAGGCCTTGCAGAACAGCGCTTTGTGCTTGATCAACAGCAACTTCTTTCTGGAAGCAGTTTTGCTGAAGGCTTATTAAGCGCCAATGATGGAGAACTGATGCGTATGCTCGGTAGACAGGCAGATGTATTTGACCAGTTGAAGCGACGCAATTCATTTGTGTCTGCCTTGATCAAAGTATTTGCTGCTGCTAAGGCTGCAACACTTGACCTTGGCAATCCACAACAGCCAAAGTTTGCCATGTTCATGGAGGGATGGAGAAGAAATCCTTCAAACAACGATTATCTGAAAGCCATCGTGGCAACTATTAACGATATGCAGAAGTAGTCTATGAAACCAACCTGGATTATCAATTTCTCAAAGAAGGAGCCGTTTGGCTCTTTCTTTGAGACCTATTGGCAGGCTTCGCTCTACAATGACAGGGAACAACAATTGTCTGATTCGGACAAGTGGTTCTATTGTTATGATGCAGCAATTGATTCTTCATGCTATGAGCAGTTGTACCAGACAGCTCGGCAATTAACAGCCGATTTGTCTGACAACCAGCCCCGGCTGATAGCCAATCTTGCTGGAAAGGACGAACTTTGCGTGTTGGCTTTAGGTGATGTAACAGATGAGGCCACTATCAAGCGTATGCACGTCTGGATGGCGCAACTTCGTCAGGCACATAACAAGAGTGAGTGGACGAACTTAAAACAACTCCGATTCTACGCATTGTTGTGGACGCCTCAGACAGCTAATATCGAACCTGGTCTTTCTTCTGAATCGAAGGGATTCCTGAATGAGTTGGCAACATTGGAACATTTGGACATTAACAACCGCCCTTTCCATAAAGTAGTATTCTTTGAGTCTTCTGTTAAAGAGAACGATAAAAAGAATGCTCATCAGGCCATGGAGATGGCAGCGCTTAGTATTTCCTTAGGCCATAACCTGTTTGTTGGCAATATGGGAGTTAACGATCCCATTTGGTTGAATGGCGGAGCGGCAGGAACCTTTTATGAGGCACAAGTGCAAAGTCAGCAGGAGGCTTATACGCTAAGTAATCTGCTACTGGATAAGTTCTGTAACAAGGCTGATGGTGCTTTTGTTGATGATACGGAAGTGATGCAATATGTAGATAAAGTCTGTGCACCGCGTTTGGAGCATATTAGTCCAGACAACATTCTTGGGCGGATGACTGCGAATTGTCCTGCACTCACACGAGACCGCTTTGAGTCAAAAGATTTTAGTACAAGTTCATCGTGGGGATTTAACTACAACCAGATTTGGGAACTGTTCATATTAGGCGAGATAGGTGGATTCAAAGCTAGACTCGTTAATGACTTGGGTTGGGAACTGGACTTTTACGAGACAGACTATTTACGCAAGGTGTCTGTCAACCAGTTTGAATACATCAACGGTGAAAAAAACAAGCTGGAACAAATGGTGTTCGACATCTACGACAAGGACACCCGTATGCACCATGTCAGTATTGCCCAAGGCTTGAAGGTTCTTGACCGTTTACGTACCCGTATCAAACAGATGAGTTCACAGGCAGAGTCAGCAGCCATCCAGGATTTCCACCTGACTCCAAAACAGCAGGATGCCTATAAACAGGCAAAGCGTGACCATCCTGGCCGCAATACTGCCCGACAGGTGATGGATGTGCTGGAAGCCAAATTGAAGACATTGCCCGCTTTTAATCTGTCAATGTTTGTACGTTCATTGGTATTAGGTGCATTGTTAGGGTATATTGGATATACCTATGTACGTTTAGGTGACATAGCTTCATCTTTTGTGGATGGATATGGATGGTTGCCATACGTAGCTTCTGCTCTTGGTTTTACCTTGCCCATATTGATTTCACTATGTGCTTTCTTCTTACAAGCCAAGCGTATCAATGCCTTGAAAGACCAGTTTGTGGCATGTCGTTTAGCTGAGATGAAGGAACATTTTCAGGACTATGTGACTGAACAGGTAAAGCGAACCTATGAAGAATTTATTATTTATCTGAACTGGTTAGAGAAGAGCAAACTTGAATATCTTTCGCGTATGCTGTCTGCCGTTCGTCCTGCTGATTTTACCTTCACCGAATGTGACTGCTTCAAACCTTTGCTGAATTATGGTATTTCCATGCGTTCTGAAGACTTTAGTACAGAAAAGCCATTAATTCCTGTTGTTCATCGTGACAGAGTGACAAAAGAGGACGACAAGCAGGTCGTGTCAGGGAAGTTCATTAAGAATCCGTTGCTGTCCAGTTCACCAGCCAATAAGGTGAATGTCCGAGGTGATTCATGGTCACTGTTTGAACTGATGAATCCTTCAAACGACCAGGAGTGCCAGAACCTCTGCTTAGACTTGATGGATGAGCAGGTTACCATCGCTGAAGGAAGCGAACATACCATAAGCTTTGAAGGTCCGAAGATAGGAGAAAGCCGTCTGTTGCTGCTTGATTTCTCTTACAGTATGGAAGGTGAAGCTATTGAGGACTTGAAGGATGCAGTTCGTCAATTAAGTACCGTATCTGCTGTAGAGTGGATTGCTTTCAATGATAAGGTAATTGGTAAGAGCTTCGGCGCAGAGAGCGTAAATATAGATGATCTGAGCCCCTCAGGAGGAACAAACTTCATACCTGCAATCAATGCCGCTGTGGAGTTCTTAGATGCCAACTTTGCAGGCCAAGTGGTGCTTATAAGTGATGGAAGTCCATTTGAGGATGTCAAGGATATCTTGGAGGCTTGTGGAGAGCTCAATCAGCCATTACATACAATATATATAGGAAAGACAGAATCTGACATTATGAGACAGTTGGCAGAGCAAACTGGTGGCGAACAGATTACGGTAAGCAGCGCCAAGGAACTCAAGGAGAACACCATTCAGTTGTTCCAGCATGATTTGATGTCAGAAGGTGGCAATTTCACATTCTCCCAGATGTTGCGTAAATGCCGTATTGACGGTTGTGCCGTGGCACTATATAACTATACTAAGCGTCTTACCAGCAGTATCCATAACCACATGGCCGACCTGATAACGGATTATGGCTATGCTCCAGGTATCGCAGAGTGGGCACAAATGTCACAACCCAGTTGCCATCTGCGGCAGTCTGCCAGTGCCCCCACATCAGAGATCTTTGTTCAGTTGGCACAAGGAAGCGATCGGGACTCCACGGACAAACTTGATATGAAGTTGAACGAATGGAATACGGGTAACTGTCGGGTAACCATAGCTGATAAGTCCATTGACATGACCGCCGTTATGTTCAGTCATCAATATGTTGAATTGCAGGATTTTATGTGGGCATGTTTCAGTCCGAGTGATACCACCATTAACGATATGAGTGCCTTGAAAGCAGTTATGCAGCAGGGCTATCCGGTCATTAACATTTATGGTAAAGTAATACAGTAAGTCATGAGTACAAATAATAACCAATCGGGATTGGCCCAGGACGTAAAGGTAAAGGCAACAGACATGATACTGCCCTCAACACTACTTTTTTTGGTGTTGTATTATCCCCTTTGTCTGCTTTTGAAGGTTTTAGGGATTGAAAATGTAATCATTACAGATGTAATATTAGTCATAATCTATGCTGCTCTTTGTGGTGGTTTGTATGTCATCAAGCATCAATGCACGATGAACAACAAACCCATGAGCGACATAGTTCCACTAATCAATGCCAATGTTGGTGTGAAGTCCCTTAATTGGTCAATCATTACTTTGGCTGTTGCATTGTCTGGTGTATGCATACAAAATGGCCATGCTATTCTCTTGCCTGCATTCCTGTCCATCATAGTAGGATTCTATATGAATCAGTCTGTTGGACAGAATTTGTGGGAATTGCGTGAACCCAGTGCCGCTTGGCGACCCTATCACAATCCTAATTTCACGCCAGCACCTCCTCAACCCCAGCAGGGAAGGCGTATAGTCACACGTAAATTCTCTTGGAAGGAGATTCTTAATGACATGGGGATAAAGACCATTGGAGTAGACGAGGTAGAGGTGATGTTTGTTGAAGCGGATTACACCGATGAGAATTCTCCTCACTATGTACGCTCAGGTAATCCATTTAAAAACGGACAGCCAATGAGTGATGCAGACTATACTTCTATGACTGCAACGGTAAAGGCTGGCAGTGGAGATCCTTATGAACGTTCGGCCTTATCCCTTATTGTACAGAGTGCAGAAGATGTATGTGACAAGTACCATCTCGCGGAACATGAAATGTATAACCTGTTGCTGCGTTTTTGTCAGTACTGCATCGAATACAAGGTAGATGACGAGAGTGCTGCCATCAACAATATTGGTGAATATTTCCGTTTTCCGGGTGAGACCTTGTTTGATAGAGAAGGTGATTGTGACTGTAAATCCATCTTGGCCTATAGCCTGTTTAACATGTTAGGTGCGGATGCGGATTTGGTGACAGTCAGTGTTACTGGGGATGACAACCCTAACAACCTTCACAATCATGCAGCCCTTATTCTTAGAGACAACTCAAAGAAAGTGAAACTGCCACCTACATATCCAAAGGTTCATCTTAAGGGCATTGATGGGCTCGTCGTTTATTGTGAGCCGACAGGAAAAGGCTACAAGCCAGGTGAAATTGGACCCAACGTTGACCAGAATAGCGTTATTATTATTTAAAATTCGCTTTCGCAAATTTGAATTTAAACGATATTGCCATTGACATATGAAATATGACGTTTTTATCTCATGTAAAAGTGAGGATTACAATATAGGAAGGCAGGTTTACGAATTCCTGGTAAATCATCGGGATGTGCATCTTAATGTGTTTATGGCGGATAAAGAACTGCGCAAACAAGGGAATGCAGATTATGGCAATATTATTGATGAAGCTTTAGATTCATCCTCAGATCTTATTATAGTTTCTTCTAATGTGGATTACCTGAAAAAAGAAACTTCGTCGTATGTATATGAAGAATGGCATACTTTTGTTGAGGAGATAAGAAGTGGTCGAAAAAAAGGTAATATCATAACCATTTTTACAAAGGACGTTGATCTTAAAAAAGTTCCTATTGCTCTAAGAAATCGTCAGTCCTTCTTATTTACAGAATTTAGCGGTGTTGTTGACTATTTATCAAAGAAAATAGATGTTGAAACGCCCATATCAAATGAGAAACAAGACTATTCAAATTCTTTATCTCATGACGATGGCATAACTGTCGATTTGGACTACGATGATGCCTTGGATTTCATGAAGGATGGAGAACTTCAAGAAGCAATGCATTCTCTTATAGCTTCTTATAAGAAAGGTAATGGTAGTACAATACCCGTATTCAACAGATTGCTATTCCAAAATTTTGGTTTTATTGACTGGGATGAGGATACATGGAAGTTCTTGAGTGAGCAAGTAAAAGGAGGCTATTCTTTTGCAAATTTGGCTTATTTCTATAAATATCAGCTTGACAAGCAATCACATCCAAAGGCAATGGAGTTTCTTAAGCGGTCCCTTTTAGATATAGAAAATGGATATGCTTATCTTTGCGAGGGTATCGCTCGAGAGAAAGGAATTGGGATACGGCCCAACCTTCGAAGTGCATTGAAACGATATGAACATGCCTATAAGATGGGAGTCACTGAGGCAAGTAGTTATATGGCAGAGATGTATCTCAATGGTAATTCAGGCTTGGGTATAAACTCAGAGAAAGCGATAGAAATACTTGAAGATGGATGCAAGAATGATGATGCCCGTTCATTCTATTTGCTTGCCAAAATATACACTCCAGATAATTCTGCTCGAGATGGCTTTGATAAGGCAATAGGGTTATATCAAAAGGCAATCTCATTGAAAATGTATGAGGCATGGATAGCTTTGGGTAATCTATATGAAAACTATCTATATCTAGATGATAGATGGGATAAGGCTTTGCATTGTTATTTTGAAGCTATTAAATTTGGTGTTAAAGATGGTCATGCATATGCTGCTCGACTTTATTGGAAACAGGATCGGTATGAAGACGCAAAGAAAGAAGCAGAAATAGGTGATAAGAATAACAATGTACTTTCTATATCCGCATTAGGTGATTTTTATGAAGAGGGAATTCCGGATATGGATGCCATGATGATAGAACATAAACCCAATTACCAAAAGGCATGGCAGTATTTTCAAAAGGCATTTAATATTGGAGGTCGCATAATTGATGCAATTTCTTTAGCTCGTCTTTATGTAAAAAAAGAATATAGACCCTCGGAAATGACTTGGGAGACAATAAATAGCTATCTTGAAGAAGGAATAAAAGTTCCTATTCCGCAAGCAATTGAATTAATGGTGGAAGCCTTAAAGGAGAATGGAAGAGAAGATGAAGCTATTTCTTTTATAAAGATTGGTGCAGAAAACGGGTCTCTTCCTATGATGTACGAATTTGGAATTCGTTCTCTCTCCACAAATACAGGAGAAGGGATTAAGTTTCTTGAGGAGTCAGGCATTAAAGGATACCAACCGTCTATCCTAAGACTTCTTGAGTATTATCAGATTAAACGAGAAAAGTTTGAATACGAAAGATGGTTAGATATAGCATATTCACATCAGATGGATGTTCCAATTTGTGACTATTCGTATTATCTGTTTAGAACAAACAGAAATTCTCTGTGGGAATTTCTGAAAAAGAAAATTGATTCAGAAAAGAATGTGGGACTTTACTGGATGGCTTTCTATCTTTGGCGAGGATTATCGATCCCTTCTGAAGATATTAATTGGCTTTTGAATGAATTGAATCAAAATCTCGAGTCTATAGTAACGTATAAGACAAGGATATATGATATTTATGCAGACCTTATATTGCTGTATTCTGATGATTCAACTTATAAGAATGTAGTGAGTCGCGTTTCCGAAAAGGGACAATTCCGCAGTGATTATCTATTTTTAAGACAAAGACTATATCAGATTTCTGATATTGGAGAGTCTATTTCAATCTTCAAAAAAGCAAAGTATTTTGCGGACAATATGGAAATCCCAAATGAATGGCGAGCCAGATTTAGATCTTTGATGCACAGATCCCTCACTATAAGAATGCGGATTCTTGTAATTGGAGGACCGTCTGTCCGTATTTCAGATTTTTGCAATTTACTTAAATATGAGATGTATGATTATTTAGTCATTCCTTGTGAAAGTCTGAAAAGAGAAGACGTCAATAGATTTAGACCACATATTGTTATTAATTGCTGTGAGGCTTTAAATTTATCTGTTGCGCTAAGTGAAATTTTATCCCAATACGAAAATTCTGGAATTGTAAATATTAATTTAAACGGGAATGGTATATCAGAAAGCTGCAGTACGTATGAGAATTGGTCTAGTTTTGAAGATCGCATAATAAGTATTTTGCGAAGAAAGCTTATTGTAGCAAGAAGAAAAGAACTCGGTATTCCCTCTCCTGATTTTGGACAACTTAAGGTGCTCAGTTGTGAGGATATTGACTCAAATTATGCCCTAATTAATATGGTTCTTAAAAACAAGGTGAATCTTATGAGGGCTCATGATGGAGAAGAGGCAATTGATATTTGTAAGAATGTGTCCATAGATCTAATCCTTATGGATATTAAAGTACCCAAAATAGACGGACTTGATGCGACACGCATTATTAAACAAGTTTATGGCTCAAAGGTATCAATAGTTGCTTTATCTGCCTATGCATTTGATGAAAATATCAGAGAAGCTCTCCAAGCTGGTATGGATGAATTCCTTCCCAAGCCATTTAAGTCATATGATTTGATAGACATTGTAACAACCACGTTAGAAAAGAATTATATACTTAATTTTATCGGACGCCTATAATTTTTCTTTATTCTCTTATAACTGAAAAACGTATGTTCAAGGTTTTTATAGCAGAGAAAATCCTGAGAAATATAATTCAGGCAGAGAGTCAACGACCAAACAATTCTCGGTCGAACTTGTTCAAGATTCTTAAAATGGCTAAGAATCTATATGTGGCTATGGACGCTCCTGATTTGGCATGGATCAAACTGCTAAAAGACGAATTTGGACTTTTGGCTGATACAACAAGAACTGATTACATCAAAAAGATTCCCTCCAAGCCAGAGTCTGTGCTTAAGAATCCATCTTCATTATTTATTCTTGATATACCACTTGCTGAGGCCAAGAAAATTCAGGTTGAGTATGGAGTGATGTGTCGGAGTGGGGTAGATACTAACATTTCTACGTTAATCGACATCTACGACGAACATACTACAGACAGAAATGAGCCACTGGGAAGGGGATGGGACACAGTATTGGATAGCGTGGAGTCTCTTCCTTCTAATGCTCTTATCCTGACAGACCGTTATCTGTTCAAAACGACCAATGCGAATTATGGTAATGGCTTTGATAATGTGCGCAGTATCCTTACCGAATTGTTGCCCCGAGAATTGAATACCACATATCAGATAACTGTTGTTTTCGATAAAGACAGCATAGATCCCTTATACAACTTTCAGACAATTGCAAAGCGACTGAACAACATCAAAGATGAATTTAAGCGTCCTTATCCTATTACGATGGAGGTGTTGGGTGTTACAGGCAAAAATGAATCCTACTTTAATCTTCACAACCGTCGTATCGTCTCAAACTATTTTGTGGTAAAGATGGACTACAGACTGGCAGCTTTTAATAGGACTGTGGGTACAGTAGACCAAACAATCACACCACAGGTGTTATTTACAGAGGACAGTCTGAATAGTCATTCTACAGCTCCATTAAAAACGATGCGGCAGGTTGTCTCTGCTCTTCGTAAATTCTCTAATTCTCTTTCTTCACCATATACCAACCACAACAGCTACTGCTATGCTGTTGATGGGCAGTGGATGGAGAAATGTATAACCATAAGAAATAGACTGTTAAAATGAAATATGCTATGGAACAGATAAAAGATTATTTTGCATTTATCAGCTACTCCAACCGGGATAAAGAATGGGCGATATGGCATAGGCATGAGATGGAGCATTACCAGTTGCCAGCATCGTTTAATCGACGGACTGATGTAAGAGACAATCTGCGGAAGGTGTTTCGTGACAGGGATGAACTGAATGCTGATCCTGAATGGGAACAGCAGGTACAAAAGACTTTAGAAGACACAAACAATCTCATTGTTATTTGTTCTTCCTCATTCTGCGAAATCAGATGCAGTGAATAAAGATACAATAATTGGATAAGCAAAAGATGAGCAAAATGGATTCTAACCCGTTGTTATTTAACTCGTCCATTTTTATAGTGGACACTAGTGTTATAAAATATGGAAGATAATAAGATTTTTGTATTTCTTTCTCATTCACATAGAGATTATGAGAAGGTAAGGGAAGTAAGAGACCTGTTGGAAAGAGAAGGTTTTCGACCGTTGATGTTTTTCCTTAAATGTCTGGAAAAGGAAGGATATGAAGAGTTGACAAAAACTCTAATTAAAGAGGAAATAGACAGCCGTCAAAGATTTGTGTTATGCAATAGTAAGAATGCTAACGAGTCTGACTGGGTAAAGTATGAAGTTGATTATATCAAAGAAATTAACCGACCCTATGAGGTTGTTGACTTGGATTGGTCTCATAAAAAGCTTGAAGAAGCAATTAAACGATTCAAGCTTCGCTCAACAGTGTTCTTGTCTTATCCAAACACACAATCTAAATTGGCAGATGCAGTCTATGAACAATTGAAATTACATGATTATAGAATTCTCTATGACAAGAAAGATATAAAGAGTGGAATACCGTCCGTTCAGCAAATGGTAAATAATGTAAGATCTGCAGTTGAAAAAGGTTACGTCCTTGCATTATTGGACGATAATTTTGATATCGGCTCATGGCAATCTAGGGAGATGAATTTAGCGAGTTATTATCACGGCAGGATGATTCTTGTTATAACAGCCCCATTATCAGCAGAAGTGATACTTTTGTATGGCAACCTTAATATGATTGATGTTCAAGGCATGTCTATTCCTGAGGCTTCTAAATACATTGTTGATTGTTTATTGCGATTAGATATTAGTAATAATCAATAATAATGCAAGTATTATTTGAGATTATACATAATTTTGTCTATGTGTGATAGAATCGGAAATGCTAAAGACTCTATGATAAAGGTTTGTAGATATATAAGCGAAGAATATGAATAAAGCAAAGTATATACCGCAGCCGATTGACACAAAGGATGTTAAGTCACCGGAGGAATTAGGACAGTTAGTTGAGCAGATGCCGAAGAATGTACATGAGGTGTGGGCAGAACGCGTATTCAACAAGGATGGAAGTGTTGTGAGCAGCGCAATGACGAATTGAAAACTCATTCATGCCTTTTGCCATACGAGGAACTTTATGAAGAAGGGGCTCGATCGTAATACTTCTATCAGTACGCTGAAACTAATAATGAAATAAGGTTTTATTTGTATAAGAAATAATTTATAGATAAGAAGGTGCCTAAGAAGAATATGGGAAAATCAGTTTTTATATGTTACGCTAATCCAGATGAAAAGATAGCTGGAAAGATGTGCGGATTTTTGGAGAAGAAAGGAATTCAATGTTTTTATAGACATCGTGACATTCCATCAGACGATCGAGATAATTCAATGTTTGAAGTGTCATCTATCAGTGATGCAACTTGTGTTGTAGTGATTTTTTCTGAAAGCTTTGTCAAATCAGGCAAAATAGAAATGGTGAATGCTTCTGCTAACAAATGCGTTGTATTCACAATTGAGAATCTAGATTTGAAGTTTAATTGTCTGGCGGGAGCAAGGAAAATAAATGCAATAAACCATCCAGAAAAAAAGCTTGGTCATATATTGCCAGAGATCAAGAATTTTATTGGCTACACAAAGAAAAATGAATATAGAAGGGGAAGAATTGTTGGTATATTTGTTTCTCTTTCATTGATAGTGTTAGCATTTTATCTATGCAGGACAAATGAAGTTACAGCAGAAGAAAGAAAATTTCCTGAATATATAGATATATCACTTACGAACTTTGAAGAAAAGAGGATGTTGGCAAGTCAATCTCCCATTACAGAAACAGACCTGCCTTTTGTGAAAGCAAAATACGGGTATACTCTTCAAGATTGGCAACAATGCATGAAAGGAATTGCTGATAATGCTGGACTTGGATTTGAAACACGGAAAGAAAATGGTATTGAATTACCGGGGTATACTCTCTATGTGGAATTAGACTTCTCTACTGGCCTACATCTTATATTAGAACCAACATTTAATAAAAAAGGGATGCTGAATACTCTTTCTATAAGAGTAAAACGAAAAACGGATTTCCCAAAATATAATAGTCCGTTAATTGATGAAGTAATGACGGAAATTATTGCGGCAAATGGGAAATATTCAAATTACGAGAAATATCACGTAATAGATGAAAATCAAAACCATTTGTTTTATTGTTTGATTAAAAATAATCATCTTATAACTATAAGGGATATTGACTTTTACAATGTACTAATGGTATTTAATAATGTTCCAGACATGTCTGAAGGGACATGGGCCTTCCGTTTTTAGGGTATATCAAAATGATATTTCAGTGTAAATAATAAAAAATACATAATAATATGGATTTTCAGGAAAAGCGCAATATAAGAATCTTCATATCTTCTACTTTTGAGGACATGAGTATTGAACGAAGTGAACTGGCAAAAACTTTCCGAGAACTATCTATTAAAGCTCGTGCTTATAACGCATCACTTCATGCGATAGATTTGCGGTGGGGTATTCGCCCTGGAGAATCTGTTGTAGAACTTTGTCTTAATGAGATTGAAAATTCCCAGCCATTCTTCTTGGGTATAGTTGGTGAAAGGTATGGTACGACGCCTCCTATGAGTGAATTCCGAGAAAATAAGAATCTCCAGATAAAATATGGCAAATGGCTTGAAAATGCCTTCGATATGGGCATGAGCTATACTGAGATTGAAATGGAGTTCGGTGCATTTATGGAAATGGAAAAGGCAGAATCCAAAGGACATATTGTTTTTTTTGTTAAAGATAGTGCGTTAAAAGATGGCAATTCCAAAATATTAAATCTAATTAATAAAATACAGTATTATCAAGATAAGGGTTTATGCGATGTTGACAGCTATTCATCCGTGTCTGAACTTGTAGACAAGGTTAGGAACTATTATGAGAATGAACTTAATACTCTTTTTCCAAGATCTCAATTGAAAAATTTTCAAATAGAACGACTTGTACAAAAGGCTATTTTGGAGGAAAAAGCGGTAACTTATATTCCTTATAACGATTATTGTATGAAGTTAGATGCATTTATTGAAGATAATAACAACCAATATTGTGTATTAACAGGTAACAATGGCGTGGGAAAAAGTTCTTTACTTGCTCATTGGCTGAAATTACATAACGAAGATGACGCTGTTTGTTTCATTTATAATTTTATAGGTGAAGGTGTTCTTAAATATAATGTTGAAACGATTAGAGAACAGATCTTTGCGGAAGTGTCAGATCAGTTTGGAATAATAAAGACTAAAAGGGAAATATCAGCTAAAGATATTTCTGAATTGTTTTCTGAAGTGCCCACAGATAAACTTTTAATTTTAGTTTTGGATGGTGTATCTAAACTTTTCCGCAATGCTGAAAATGAGCCTGTTAATTTGGAGTGGTTACCTATTCCGATAGACTCAAAAATTAAGCTCATTATGTCGGATGTGCCCAAAGATATTTTAACCCTTTCATTCTTTAAGCAGCAATGCATGATTGAGATAGAATCGTTACAAGAATCATCCGAAAGAATAAAACTCATAGACGATTTTCTTGGTGACTATGGAAAGAAATTGTCAAATGAGGGAAAAGTGTTATTGGCAAATTCTGACATATGCAGTAATTGTTTCATCTTAAAAACAATATTGAATGAATTGATTTATTTTGGCAAACATGATAATGTTTCAGATATTATAAATTGGTTTATTGAAGAAGACAAAGAAAACACTCTATTTGATAAGTTACTAATCCACTACGAGAATCACTATTCAACGGAATTGGTTAAAGATGTTTTGTCTCTTTTGGCAGTATCAAAATTTGGGTTAGAAGAAAATGATATTATTGCTATTTTGAAAATTAGACAATTAGATTGGTCTCAACTTTTCTGTGCATTAAATTTGCATCTTTCCCAAAATAATGGCAAAATTCGATTTGCTCATCAAGATATCATCAGCGCTGTAGAAAAAAGATACGGCAATATTTTGTGGAGATATAGAAAAATGCTAGCCGAGTATTATCATGACAAAGTGAAAGATGATACAGGCAAATGCAATTACATGGCAATTCTTGAAGTAACATATCAATATTATAAGTTAGATGATTCAGAAGACCTCTATTACCACCTTTCAGATTTCCAACAGTGTAACATATTACTCCGGCATGATTATTTCAATATGGGGTTGTATTGGAGATATTTAATGGAAGTTGATAGCAATAGATATACTATTACGGTATATGAAAAGACGGCTGACAGAATTACAGAAGAATATGCGATGTTTTTACGTAGTTTTTCTATGTTCTGTTTTGATGTGTTGTGTGATCATCAAACGGCTCTAAAATATATGGAATTATGTCATAATGCTCATGCTAAATTGTTTGGCGAACAGTCCGTTGAAGTTGCGGTAGACTATGAGAGGATGGGCGATATTGTAAGATCAACGGGATACTTAAATGACCCGTTAGGACAAGCGTTAGAGTATTATCAAGAAGCATATGAGATATTGATTGAACTTCCAGGGAACCATAAGAAAGATATTTTTGATAACCTTTTGGCGATGGGTGAATTAGTGGATCAACTAAATATTTCTCCAAATGATAATTACCCATTTAATAAGGCACTAAATATGTTGAATGAACTTGAAGGTGATTCTTTAACTATAGCAAGAATTATCCAAGACTTTGCTAACAAAAAATATATGTATGGGCAATATAAAGAAGCCCGTGAATATTATATGGATTCTATCAGGTTTCGTAAAAATGTGGATCATCCGAGCCATCCTTCAATTGCTAACATATACATCTCAATTGGTAAAACATATGAAGCAGAGGGTAATTATTCAAAAACTATTGAATACTATATGCATGCTAAAAATATGATGGAAGAATTGTTCGGGGAGCAGCATGATGCTTGTGGCAGAGTTTATTACTTTATTGGTCGAGTATTGTGCAGGATGCATAAAGATGAAGAGGGGTTGATGTACATTGATGATGCAATTAATATATGGAATAACAATTTAGGTGAAGAAAATGCAGGATCTGCAGAAGCTTTGCTTTTTAAAGCAAAAGTATATGCGGCAATGGAAAATAATGACGAACCGAGCAAACAAGCAAGAATATTCGCTGAAAAAGCCATAGAAATATATGAAAAATTAGGCAGTTTGAATGATAAAGCAAATAGTGGTTATAGTTTTCTGGCAGCAATGTATGAAAAGAAATACCCTAAAATTGCTGAGTTATATCTGAAGAGAATGCATCCATTTATAGGGAAAATTGATTAGAATCATACAGAGGGTATGCTGTTTAAATAAATACTAAATACGGCCACTATTTTTCAGATAGCGGATTAGCGTGTTTCTGCGAACAGTTTAAAGTTGCCTTTTATGAAAGCAATAATAGAACTTGGGCAAATACCCGTTCTGTTAAAAGCGTGATTTATAATACTTATGTCCGACGTACTAAACACTATAGTGTACGATTAAACCAACTAATAGGGTATCTATGACTCTCTGCGGCAAATGGCTTGTCTATACCTTATTGTTATATAACCATATCGAAACATCGACCACACAGAAGTCAAAGGCCTTATAGTCGCAGTCCCATTTCTCGATACTCTTAACAGCCTTGCTTTCATCGTCAAGTTCTTCCCATGGACGTAGACAATTATGTTGTCTGATTCTCTCATCAGGGCCATGAAGGTCAGCAGTTGCTTTTGTATATCCCAATATCTCATGAGATGCATTCCAACGTATATGTTCCAATCGAGCCAGATTCAAGATGGCCTCATTTTCTCGCACAGACAAGTAAGGGTACCTGATTGTTTCGTAAGAGCCTTCGCATTTGGGCATGCCTGTCTCATCGAAGTAGTTCTTAACAAATGTGTTCCAATTACAACCCTCCCCTAATGCTTTCTTAAGTAGATACATCTTGGTTCCGACATGGAGGGCATTGGCAAGATCTTGTTTCTCTTTACGTCGTAACGACCGCATATCATTAAGCGAGACCTTTCTCTCGCCGATAGGAACAACAACGCCGTTCTTTTTGACTCCAGTAAGTTTTGCACGACGATCGTCCCAGAACTCTTTCTCGCCCTTCATCTCACAGTATCTTTTCTGGAAGGTCTTACCTTGTTCCGTCAGTTCTTCCCTGATAATCATATCATAGGAATATATTTTGTCGCTTTGACCAAAAGGTATAATAATGTTGTCCGTCTTATAATTATCATTCTTGCAATCTTTATTGTAGCCTTCATTATAATAATCAGCAATTTTCTTCATATAGGACTCTTTATCAGAACAATAAGAACGTACATAGATACGAAGACGGCTCAGATCTTCACGTTCTCGTCTAATGTGATTAAGAATTCTTATGGCCAGCATCATGCCCAAATCGTCATTACCAACAGTTATCACAACGTAATTCAGCTTCTGACACAAATCTTTGTCCAAAACACCCTCAAAGAATTCGCCACTCATGCAGTCGCATTTCAGAAATTTGAGAAGCTTAGAATTATCACTATTGAGCTGAGCAATAGCTGCTGGCGCAAATGTTGAGAAAACACCTTGCAATTCATCCATACGCTTGTCCACAGCAATACAATGGAATGTGCTGCGAGCTTCTTTATCTGGTGTGCCTTCACTGCTAACGAAAGCTCCGAATTCATAGAGGAACTTCATTGCATCTTGTCCTGCTTCGTCAAATCCAACGACAAGACTATTAAATTCTGAGTTTACGGTAGTTGGATTATCCTTGTCAGTCTCAACTAACATTACAGGATGATGAATTCTATTTGCTTTTAGCAATTCTATGGAAATATGCGATGAATCTATAATTTTGACATCTAATCCTCGTTTTACAGCAATGTTCTCAACAACTCGATTCAGACCGTTCTGACGTGCATGGCAATAGAAATGCTGAGGGATGCAGTCATTAACTTCGTTGATTGTAGCATCCCTAGCCAAAACTGACATTGCTTGGATATTCTCGTCCTCACAGCTTGAAAGGAAGAAAATGTGTAATTCTGCATTTGTAGGATATTCCGTAAGTTGATGAATTAGTTCTTTTAGTTTCAGCAGATTAATTTCTTTTAGGACATCTTTCTTTCCCAAATCGTCATCATTGATGTCTTCTATGTCTACATCACATAACTTTGCTTCTGTAAATGTTACTCTGGCGTTCAGACTATCTACTTCAGAGAAAGTCTCCCTACGATGTGTAAACATTCCTACAATACTGTCCCAACCACTTTGGTCATCTTCATTGATTCGACTGTTTTCGATAAATAAAATGAGTCCTCTTTTGTCTTGTTTTGCCTGAATACTTTTTGCCAACAAACGAGAAGGTTCATTCATTCCGAAGAATACGTATAGATGATTATGATCCGCGTCAATCGTGGTCTGCTTATGTAGTTTTATATATGCTCGTACTCTTGCATAAATCAGGCTTATTAAGATGGCGATAGTACAAGCAAAAGATAAAATGGCCTGTAATGAAATGAGACCTTTTACATACTCATGTTCTTTAATTCCGTCAAGGACATTACTATCAATACTGGCCGCAAACAGTTGGAAGGAACAGATTAATGATCTGAGTAAATACTCAGCATTGGTAAATAAGAACAATCCTTCTTTGCCATGATTATTAATCGAATCTTTGTATTCTAACTGAAATGCCCAGAGATACAATGCGGTACCTGTGGCGAGAAACAAAATCATCAAACTTACAAGAAAAAGAAGGAATCTTTCTCTGTTGGCTACTTTGCTCCTTCTACCTTTAATCCAATTTTTACCATACTTGAATGAAACCCGAAGTCCATAAAGAATAGCAATTGTCACTATAGCCCATGACAGTTCGACTTGTTGGAAAACCAACGACAAAAGGACAAAGACGGCAAAGATGGTTAGTAGTCCTTTCTGAAGTATAATCCTATTTGCGCTCATACCATAGAGTAAATTTAACGATCAAAAGCAATTAATTCTTATTAAGAATGCCTTTATATTCCTTTATGAGTTCTTTTGCCACTGCAATGTCGCACTTTTCTTCTTTTTTGCTATCTGGATAAGTGATCTTTACTTTTGTAACTTCAAAGAAGTCCTTAATTAAAGCTTTTGCTCTATCCTCTTCCTCATACTTAGCTTTTTGGCCATTGTCTTCTTGCGGGGTGGCTAACACAACATTATTGTCAGGGGCCGTTCTATCTGCTTTATCTGTTCCTGAAATTGTGTCGTCAATACCTTTTTTTTGACATTTGAATTTGAAGAAAACGAAACATGCAATGATTGCTAATAAAGATAAAATGATAATTGTTGAACAGATGATGAATGTAATCTGAGCACCGTCTCCTAATACTTTAATATATTCTATCATAATTATGAGTTTTTAGTTCTGTTGCAAAATTAAAAAAAAAACATGAAATATCAATGCTTTATTATAAAAAAGGATAGATATTGAGGGAATTTCTATCGTTTTTACTGTTTTTTTTACTATAAATACAATAAAATGACATTATTTGTAGTAGTTTTTGCGATTTTACTTGCAAATATTGGTGATTACAAAATAAAAAGTTTATATTTGCACCTGTTTATTGTAAGAAACGAATTGAAAATTAAAAATGAGTATCATTACAAGATATTTAGCAGTAGTAACAGAGCCACAGTTTAAATTGGCACGCGATTTGACGGCAATGGCCATTGCTGATGGACAAGTGACTCCAGAGGAAAAGGAGGCTATGAGTACAATTTGTCATTTGGAGGGTGTAGATGAAAACAAATTAATGGAGGCCCTTCGAGGTGGTTACGACAAAGTTAGCGAAGAAATACCAAATTCTCGTCAAGAGAAGGAGGTATATTTGAGAGATGTTATAAGACTCATTGGGGCTGACGGATATTCTGCTCCACAAGAGGTTTATCTGTTTCAAATCATCGCGAGCAGAATGGGGCTAAACCAGATGGATGTGATTGGACTTTTCCTGTTAACTGCGACGCGGCAATACTTTAAAGGCGATGCGGGAGCAAGGATTCTGACTTCATTCCTTAAGAATTACATAGATCCCAAGGGTAAATCCGAGAGAAATAACCGAGAGAATCTACGCACCATTTATGAAACAGTAGCGAATAATACACCTGTAAGTCAAGACATAGAGGTGGATAAGGAAATACTTCGTCAGAATCTGGCTCGGGCAACAGAGGCTTTCTTGGAGAATAAAATCCTGATTAAGGAGTTTGCTGATATGAAGTTAGACTTTCCTGCTATAGCCAAACAGGAGGAGCAGATTGTTTTCAAAAGATATACTTCTGGTTAGAATTCTTCAAACAGGTCTATTTGAGGGAGCGTTTCCAACGTATAGAAAGGCAGGTGATTCTTTATGCCTGCCTTATTCAGTCTGCCAACAAAAGCATTGATATGCTCAACAATAGGCGTGAGATTGTTGTTTCGATAGGCCTTCAATAAAGCTAAAGAATTGAATTCAAGTGATTCAATGTCAATGTTCAGTTCGACAAAAGAAATAAGGAATAACTGGAGATCTTGGTTTTTGACCTCTTCGCAAACATTCAGCAGCTTCTCATCACTGTCTAAACATTCCAAGAACTTGTTTCGTATGGCGGGCTCAACATCCTTGATAGACAACAAGGCTCTGAATCCCTGTCGTCTCAGCGTGGCCAAAGTATGGACTTTTATGTAGGGATAAAGCTCGATGGTGTCTAAGTTATATATTTCTTTATTTTCTACATGGTATTTTTTGCATACTTTTTCATACGATGAGGTGTAATTTACGAGAGTCTGAGCCAACTCCCTTTCATCTTTACCCAGCACATCGGTATTGATATATTCCCAAACATCGTCATCATTTTCAACTTGGACATAAAGTTGTTGAAGGAGCCGGTCTTGCAACTCCAAATAGATCTCCGACGTATTGTCAGTCGTGCTTGTAGAATACAGGATGTCTGCATCAATGGATTCCCGTCCATTTAGAATGTCATCAATTGCTTTCTCACGATTGTATTCGGGATAGATTAGCGCCAGATGCTTACGGATTTTCGATAGATTGCCGTAGTGTTTGGCTTTCCTTTCTACTTCAACTCTTGCCTTTAGTTTGATGATTGTTTCTCGTGGTATAGAATCGTCTTCACCGATGTGAGATTCTATATCTGATCCAAAATCCTTTTTGCCAGATTCGTATTCTATATTAAGATAATCTTTTGCCTCTCTGCAGCCCATGTCAAGTGCTTTTTTTATGAAGTAGTGGGACAGAATGTGATCTTGTGTAACACCAATGCCTTGGGCATACAGAATACCAAGGTTTAGGAAAGCCTTTGGGGCTTTCCCTACACGGATTGCTTTTTGTGCCTCATCGAATGATGGTAATTTTTTCATCATGTCTGTAATCGTTTAGGCGCTGAAGCCCACCTGGCGACGGGGCTTCAGCTCTATCATACGTGGGTTGAATTTCATATAGCCTTCCTCAACATCCGAGGCGAGAATATGTTGGTAATCCTTGATGGGATCAAGTGTGACACGGTTTGCCATGGCTGGGATGATGCCGTTTCTGATGAATTGCTCCACCCAACGGGCATTGCCGAAGTTGTTGGTACGTTGAGCCAATGTGTCGCATATCTTCTGCTGAAGGATTACTTTGGCATCATCGCTGATGATATAGTCGTCTTTTGCAAACAGATGCAGTGCGATCTCCATGAGCTGTTCTGCATCATAGTCGCTGAAGCGATACTTATAGGGGAATCGCCCCATTAGTCCGGGGTTCGAGTTCAGCATGGCATCCATTTCTTTCTCGTAACCAGCGAAGATGATGACCATATCAGGATTGGGTTGTGAAAGAACTGTCAATAAGCTGTCAATGACTTTGGCTCCATAGTCTTTTCTGTCAACCGTTCCTTCATAGAGGTTATAAGCCTCGTCAATAAAGAGTACGTTTCCTCTTGCTTCTTCCAAAACAGTCTTCATATTTTCTTCGGTCTCACCGATATAGCGACCAACAAGTCTTGTTCGGTCGGCACATATCACATCACCTTTGGAAAGCAGACCGATAGAGTGATAGATTTTACCCAGCATTCTTGCGACTGTCGTTTTGCCAGTACCAGGATTACCTGTGAAGATGGCGTGCTGTGCCGCAATATTCGATGTGTGGAAGCCTGCTTTGCTTCGCTCTATGAAGAAACGAGACTGATTAGCCATCGTTGTAATACTCTTTTTAATGTCATCAAGTCCCACCATTCCGTTGAGTTCTCTGATGCTTTCTTCAAATTCTGAGGTAGAGTTTGGCAGGAGGTCGAAAGGAATGTCTTCAATTGGCAATTTGGGTAAGGATTCCTCCTCAGACATAATAGCATCAAGAGCACGGCGAAGGTAACGCGGAGATACTTCTTCTGCAACATATCGGCGGATACTGTTCAATGACCATGTAGAGAAACAACCATGTTCATGATGCTCCAGTATCGCTTTTGCAAGAGCATCCATAGTAGCTTCGGATGGATCTAGGTGCTCTTTATCCAATTCCTTGAAGAATGCTTGCACAAGTTCAAAGCCGCTGTATGGCTGTTGGCTCAGGATATTTCCGCTCATAAACAAATCCTTCAGTGAGGGATACATATCCAGTACACTCTCTATTTCCTGTTTGCAACCACATAACCAAAGCTTATATTTCTCTTTGTCTTCACAGATTTTCTCCACAATCTGTCGGGTGACAACCTTTCCTCCTATGTTGAGCAGGGCTCCTGGATTTATCAGACAAAAGACTTGATTTGTGTCATTGCTCAGTTTCTCATTCAGAGGATCAAAGGGATTCTGAAGGGCTGCGTTGTAGAGTGTGTTGCAGTCAACGTGAGTATAGTAGTAGCCAGACACCGCGAGTTTCTGGAAAGACTGGAGTAGGCCTACACTCCAATCTCTGTTGGTGGTATAGATCAGAAGATTCCTGCAGACTTTCAATTCCCGGCCATTCAGACATTTCCGAAACTCATTGTAGATTTTCAGTTGTCTGCATTCCAATACATATTGCCTTAACTCTAATGTGCCGGGAGTCGTTGAAAGAATATCCCAACTTGGCTCTGCGTTCTCCATACTGGTAGTAAGGATGTCTTCGAGACTACAGGTGGGGCACATCGTTAATGGCTGCTGCTTAATATTCAATGACATGTCTATCTCGAAGTCAATACGTGTAAGGAAACCATTTGTTTTGTCTCGAAGCAGAAGAAAGTATTTCCCGGGCAACCAGATACGGAATGAAAGCATATCAATACTCACATTGATGCTATTCTTGCGATTGAACTTGTATGTCACATCGCTATTACACATAGGAGAATAGTCAGCAGTGTAAACAAAACAGGTGAAGCGATCCTCCTTGATCAGCGAGCCTTTTCTTGCCTGAATGTTCACAATAATAGAACCGTCTATAAAGGCAGAAGGGGTATCGGTTGGAAGTGAAATCTCAATTTTTCTAATATCCTTCAAAGCGTAAGTGTTAATAGTGTTACCAAAAAGTTTCTCGTCAGAATTGAAATAAGGGTCATCCTTTACAGGAAGAGGGGCATCCATCAGTTCTTGAAGTCTCTTCATGAGGTCTTCGTTAGTGTAATTTTGCATGTTACTGTTCATAATTCCAGAATAAAAACCAAAAGAAAGAGCCACCGGAGTAGCTCTTTCTATCATGTGTTATATAAAAATATATATTTCTATAGTAGAAATTTAATCCTCTCTAATACTATGGATAAGTAATTTGTCATAATCCTCAAAATGGAATGATTCTATCATATCTGATGGGGGCGCTGCATATGGTGAAATATTTATTGGATATAATCTCAATTTTGGAGGTATGCAAAGTGCCGCAGTTGATGCTCGCACTCTTTCTTTTTTTACCCATTCTGAAACCTCTGCATTTTTAGACCAACATAACACAAAAAGATCACAATTATCAATGAAATTAAAAATCTTTTGTTCATATACCTCCCCTGGAGACAATGAGTGTCTATCATAGAAATAGTCTATCACGCCTATGGCTTTATATGCATCGGCAATAGCTTTAACGATATTATCATCTTTATGTGAGTATGATATAAAAACCTTCTTATACGGTTTTGTGATAACCTCTGAGGGTCTATTCAAATCAGAGTTGTTTGAAATATCTGAGAAGAAAGACATCTGCCCTAATGCCAAATCGTTTACAGATAGATATACATCACCCATTACTTTTCGATTAATGTAGTTAGTGGGTATCTCAACAAAGAAGCAGCATTTTGACATTCTGTTTTGCCATATGAGATTCTTAGTTGCTTCTCCTGTCGGATTTAAGCCATATAAGTTAAGAGTGATTGTTATTTTATCTCCTTGTTTTATTGGGATATTAAGTGGGGTATAACTTCTTTGAACAGCATTAACATCTGTTGTTTGGGCATCAATAACAACTTGTTCTTTCTCATCATCTTTATAAAGAAAGACCTGCACAAACATAATATCCCCTCTTTCAACCTTTGCCGGTGCAAAAATGGCAGCATTACATAAATCATTTGAAGAAGGCCGATTAGTACCAAATAGTGATTTTATTATTTTCCATAAATCAGTTTCAATATCACCTCCGATATGTTTTTTTCCCCTTTCCTTTTGCGCTTGATTTAATTGCTTCTCATTTTCAAATTGACGTTCCTCTTTCGATTTGTGTTTAAGACGTGTACTTTGATTCAGAGAATTAATGTCAATTTTACCAGATACTTTGATGTCGTCTCTAATGTTGTTCTCAGAACACGACTTATATTCTTCTCTAGATTTATGCTGAAACCATTGATTTTCCTTTTCTCTCAATGATTCTTCCTCTATTTCTATTAGCTTTTTTAATTCCTTTACTTTATGAGATACAAGGCCATACTCCATAAGATCTTCAATGGTTACAATACCTCTCATGATAAATAAGAAAAGCTGTTCTAATGAATATTCATTTACAAAATTAGGATGAAAGATCATATTATTTATATTTCTAAATTAATGTCTTAAAAAATACGCTTTACTATATCAAATCCTAGTTTCTTTACCAGTTTGATGGTGTTAAATGCCATAATACGATCATATTCCTTTTCACTGTCTGGAAGCGCTGTATATGGAACGAGGTCGGGGTGGAGTTTGTTGGAGTCATCTCTTTCCTTACCATATGTCCATCCTTCCTTTTTCCTTGCTTTTGCCCATACATCATGGGCATTCTCTGCAATAGCTTCTTGTAGTTCTTCAAGATCACCATCCAATGGTATAGAATCAACATCAATCGGATGTGGCTCATATTCGTCTACTGATTGAAGAACTTGAATCATGTAATTATTTGACTCTTTCCATGCATTCAGGAAATCGGCCATTGGAATAACTGATATATAAGGTTCTTCGTAGGGGTCAAAAATCGTAACCACATCATTCTCTATGTGGGTTACTACCACAGCATGATTAGTCAAGTCTTCTAAATCTACATCTTCTGCATATAGTTTTTCCCTGTCAACTCCTACTACTACATCATTGTCTTTTTTGAGCGCCAGAAGAATATCGTCTATCGTAGAATCGTATTTTCGACTGACAAACATGCCAGAATATGCAAGCAGATTACCTAAACAATATAATGGCGTGCCTTCTGGCTTTAACCAATCCTTACGGCGTGCTGTATTCAGTAGCCATTCTTCGTCGTATGGAAGTTGACGACGGTGAAGGATAAAAATTTCACAAAGAACAGCACAGATGTTTTCACCACTTATAGCAGCCTTCTGGAGCATTGGTATAACTTCACTTTGCAGTGGAATTATGGATGATGCTTCATCCTCTGCCTGAAGAGCGACGTTAAGAACCTCTCGCAATTGCTTGTCTTTCTTTAAAGCTTGAAGCACTTGCTTAGTTTCCTCTTCACTGGTGTTGCCATCAAGATAGGCGGCCAGCAATTCGTCGGATATCAAGTCTTTATTTGCCATATTCTTTGATGTCATTAAGGGCGATACGGGTCAGTTGAGCCATAGAGCGCCGTTTTATATTATATAGGTTCGCGGTCGTTATGTTCATTTCCCGCGCTAATTCTTCGGGTTCACAATCTTCAAGTATCAGCCGACGGATGACATATACATATCTCTTAGTTGGCATGGCCTCGAATAGACGTTCTATATCATATTCTACTGCTACATCTGATTCCGATGCAGCTATTTGATCTTGTTTATCATAAGGAGGTTCTCCACTGGTGTTATCTATCATTCTGGCTCGTTTCTTAATGAAGAAGCGGATTGCAATAACCTTGAGCCATTGGTAAACAGAACTGCGATATTCGAAATTACGCAGTTTAGCGGCATCATCCTCCATGAGGTAAAGATAGAGTTCATTAACCAGTTCATCGTATTCCACCTCATAGTCGAAAACGATGTTTATGATACTATAGAATAGTGGCTTACATTTGACGAAGAAGAAATCCTTCGTCACGTACTCATCACGTTCTATCAGTCCTTTTATTATCTCTTGGTCAGTCATAAAACCTCGATTTGGGTACAAAAGTAATAAAAAAGATGCAAACAATTCTAATGAGATGAGAAAAAAATACCATTTTATATAATTATCGATTCTTCGGGGGTCCTTTTTGACTAGGGGCTCGGCGTTAAGGTGTATTTAACACTCATCTTTTGTTCTCATCTCTGTCGTCGTATTTGTCTTGGCCATCAGGCGCTGAAGCCCTTGACCCGGTGACGGGAGGACTTCAGCTCGTTGGCTTGGGGTTTGAATTTCTCGAAGGCCTTCGTGATGTCGGCAGCTTCGATGCGTTGGAAGTCGGTATTACCCGTAGAGAAGAGACGGTCGGCCATGGCGGGGATGATGCCGTTGTTGACAAACTGTTCTATCCAGCGGGCATTGCCGAAGTTGGCCTGCTTATTCTCGAGGGTCTCCTCGATGGCTACCTCCATAGTGAGAGCGGCCTCATCG
>Ga0247611_10001992_pt1 | contig 34747 bp, 36 predicted proteins | sample 177DNAGHGhighgp2_FD_192422 | JGI IMG/M metagenome (GOLD analysis project Ga0247611, IMG submission 192422) | Sheep rumen microbial communities from Palmerston North, Manawatu-Wanganui, New Zealand - 1770 DNA GHGhigh gp2 | ecosystem: Host-associated > Mammals > Digestive system > Stomach > Rumen... | reverse complement strand
AATAATGTAGATAATTTAGAAGTTATTAATGGATTAGTTGAAGATAATATTGAAAAGTTTAAAGATATTGATTTGGTAATTGTAGATCCAGCTAGAAATGGTTTAGATAAAAAGACAATAAATTATTTAAACAATCTTAATTCTAAATACATTATTTATATTGCATGTGGAATTGATTCGTTAAAAAGAGATATAAAATTACTTACTAATTATAATATTAATAATATATATGCTATAGATATGTTTCCTAGAACTAGACATTGCGAAAGCATCGTTTTACTTGAATTAAAATAAAAGGAGATAATAGATGAAGCAGGCCAAAATACATTTAATAATGAAACAATAAGAACTATTTGGAATAAGGAACAAGAAAAATATTATATCAGTGTAATTGATGTTGTTAGAGTTTTAACTGATAGTAAAAATCCTAGGCATTATTGGAATGTATTAAAAGGACGTTTAAAATATGAAGGAAATGAGTCGGTCACAAATTGTGAACAACTGAAATTGAAAAAGGAATTCAAGATAGAAAAAAATTAACTGTTGTTTGGAAAGATAATGTTATTCAAAGTAATTTAGAATATGCAATTTTAACAAATGAAATTTATATAATATGTCTGATTTAGAGGAGATAGCTACGCGTGAAATTTCAAAAAGACAAAAGCCTTATGGATTAGAATATAAAAAAGTTGTTAGGGATGATATAGAGAAAAATTTTGGTAAAAATGTAGTAACAAAAAATAATAAACTAAATTATGAGTATAAGAATGAAAAATTAATGATTAATAGGTATTAATTATCTATTTTTTTAATTAAGACATATAATTATATAGGTGGTATTATGTCAAAAATAGAGTTTAAAAATTTTGTTAAAAAAAATCCTAATCTTATTAAAATAGTAGAAACGGGTGAAAAGACATGGCAAGAACTATATGAGATATATGATTTATATGGAGAATCAAATGATATATGGAAAGAATATATAAATAATTCGTCAAATAATAATTTTAAAGATATTATTAGTTTAATAAAAAAAATAGATTTAAATACTGTTCAAAAGGGATTAAATAGTTTAGATAAAGCAATAGATGCTTTTAAAGATATTATTCCAAATAAGAATGCTAATATAAATAATTATGAACCTAGACCAACATATAAATATTTTGAGGATTAAGATGAGTATAGATAATCAAGTGTTTTTAAATAATAATATATTATTAAAAAAATTTTTACATGAAAATCCTAAATATTATAAATATTTAAATAGAGATAATAAATATATATATGAACTTAATAATATTATGAAAGATAAATATAAATTAACTTTATCTGATAGAATAAATAATTTAAAAAATAAAATAGATATGGTTAATACTTTTATTGATATTTTTAATTAATTTTGATAAAATAACTATGTGATTCGTATGGAATATAATAAATTAATTAATGAATTAGTAGATTTACTTGATAATCTTGAAGATATAAAAAAAATAAAGTTATTAAAAATTGAATTAATGAATGATAAAAAGTTATTAAAAGATATTGAAAATTATCATTTAAATTCTAATGTTGACAATAAGAAAATTATTTTTAGCAATCAAAAATATGTTGATTATTTAAAAGCTGAAACAAATATTAATTTTTTAGTAAAAGATATTAAAATAAAATTTAATAGTTTTAATATTAGGAAGTGTTTTAAATGAGAGTTATAAGTGGATATTTAAAAGGAAGAAAAATAGATGGATATAATATAGATGGAACTAGACCTACGATGGATAGAGTAAAAGAAAGTATTTTTGCTATTATTCAGAATCATATTTCTGATAGTATTGTTTTAGATTTATTTGCAGGTAGTGGTAATTATGGAATTGAAGCGATTAGTTTAAATTCTTCACTTGTATATTTTAATGATAAAAATAAAGAAGCAGTTAAAGTGATAAAAAGTAATTTAGAAAATTTAAATATTAAAGATAAAGGAATTGTTTATAATTTAGATTATTTAAAATGTTTAAATCTTTTAAAAGATGATAAAATAAAATTTGATTTAGTATTTTTAGATCCGCCATATAATATGCATATACTAAATGAAATCTTAGAATATATGGAAAAAAATAAGTTGTTAAATATTAATTCTTATGTTATAGTAGAGTTAAATTATGATAATATGAAAGATGAATATGGAAATTTAAAAAAATTTAAAAGTAAAAGATATGGAGAAAAGATAGTATATATATATAAATATTTAGGAGAATAAAATGAATAAAAATGGATTTGCTATATCAACAATGTTATATGGATTAATATTTGTAACAATTGCTGTTTTTTATTTAATATTATCTGTTGTTAGTAGTCGAAGAGAGGTTATTGTTGATTATACTACTAAAGCAAGAGAAGAAATAAAAAATTTGAGGTAGGTGTTTGATATGTTATGTGAAAACATATTGTTTTTAAGATTGCTAAGTTATTTTTACATAATTATGGATATTAGTAGATTTGCTGTTCCAATTATTTTAATGATTAAAGTAACTATGGATACTGTTAAAAAAATGGCTGATGAAAAAGATGAAAAATATAAAGAAAAAGTTACTAAAAGAATAGTTGCTGCAATTGTATTTTTTTTAGTTCCAACTTTTGTAAATATATTTTTAAGTTTTATGGAAACACTTACTGGGATGAAATTTAATTATTCAGAATGTAAAGCTAACATAAAAAATATTGATTATTATATAGAGTTAGCAGAAGAAAAAAAGGACTTAGAGCATGAGCAAGAAAATATTAAAGCTAAAGAAAATTATAAAATATATCAAGCAAATTTAAAGAATAGTATTCAAAATAAAACAGGTGGAGATGGATCATATATAGGTAAAAAATATAATTTAAATGATAAACAAATTACTGCTATTGCTAAAGTATGTCAAAGAGAACAAGGTTCTCCAAAAGGAGCAGCTGCAGAAGCAGAACTTATGATAAATAAATATGTTTTAAGTGGGTATAAAGGTTCTTTATATGACTACCTATTTAATTCAAATGCTAGGAATTGGTGGGCTCCTATTAAAAGTGGAAGATATCATTCAACAAATTTAAAACCAGATATTAAAGAAGCAGTTAGAAAAGTTGTAAATGAAGGTATTAGAACATTACCAGGATATATTAATGAGCATGATTGTATTGGTTGTGGTGATGTAATGTATATTAAAACTAATGGTAAGAGTGCTAATAAAAATAAAAGAGAAGATTTTGTTAGAGATAAAACATTTGTATATACAGTATATAAACGTTCATCAAAAGTTAAATATTGGATATTTTATAGTTTCCCTGATGTTAAAAGTGATCCTTTTGGGTATACCGTTGATGCTAAAGAAAAGCTTGCGAAAATTAGTAAATAGAGGTGAATATGAGTAAATATATTAAAATTTTAATTATTATAGTTATAGTATTTAGTGCTTTATTTTTAGTAAATCATTTCTTTACACCTAATATGGATAATCAATTAAAAGATTATATAATAAAAAAAGGATTTCAAGAAACAGAATTTGAAAATTTATATGAAAAAGTTGAAACGGATAGTAAAAAGTTTTTATTTAGTACTGGAGATTATACTTATATGCTAAATATTGATGAAAAAGTAGATGATATGAATACGTCTTTAAATGCAACTTATAATTTTAAAGAAGATTCTATTGTTTATTCATATCGAGTAGATACTGAAGAACAAGTTAATATTTATTTTAAGGGTGATTATAAAGATAATAATTTTACTTGTGAAAAAGAATTTTCTAATAGTATTTTAGATCTTGATGATCAAAATAATATTTGTTCTTTAGCAGAAAAAAATATTAAAATGTTTAGAGGAGAAGCAAGAACATTCTTTGATAAATATAAATTTGTTGACTATATAATTAATAAGTAATATTATAATATGAATTACAGAAAGGAGATATTATGAGTAAAATTAGATTATTTGCTTTAGGGGGACTTAATGAAGATGGTAAAAATATGTATGTTGTTGAAGTAGATAAAAACATATATATATTTGATGCTGGATTAAAATATCCTAAAGATAGATTTTTAGGAATAGACTATATTATTCCAAGTTTTGATTATTTGAAAGAGAATATAAAAAGAATAAAGGGAATATTTTTATCTCATGGACATGAATCTAATATTGGAGCTATTGCGGATATATTAATTGATTTACCTAATATTCCTATTTATGCTTCAAAATATACTTTAGAAATGTTAAAAATACAACTTGAAATAGATCAAGTAAAAGCTAATAATTTAAATGAAGTTAAATTTAATCATTTAATAAAATTTGATACAGAGAGTATCTTACCAATTAGAGTTACTCATTCTATTCCAGATAGTACATTATTTGTTTTAAATACTAAAGATGGTAGTATTGTTTATACAGGAGATTTTATTTTTGATCCAACTATGTCTGATCATTTTTCATGTGATATTGGAGAACTTGCATCTGTTGGTAAAAAGAAAGTATTATGTTTAATGACTGAATCTATGTATGCAGAAAAAGATGGGTTTACTACTCCCGAACATAGAGTAGCATCATTTATAAAGAGAGTATTACATGAAAATGAAAATAGAATTATTATGAGTGTTTTACCAGCACATATATATCGTATTAAAGAAATATTTGATGAGGTAGCTAAAACTAATAGACAAATTGTTATTATGGGAAAATATTTAAATGATATAATTAATCGCTCTATAGATTTAGATTATTTAAATATTAATCGCAATAAAATAGGAGATTTATCTAATTTAAATGATAAAGGAGTTATAGTATTAGTTTGTGATTTAAAAGAAAAACCTTATGCAAATCTTGAAAGAATATTAAAAGATAATGATAAGTTTATTAAATTAAAAAGTGATGATACTATCTTTATAACTGAACCAATGTATTTAGGTGTTGAAAAAAGAATGGTTATGATTATGGATGAATTTGCTAAAAAGAAAATAAGTGTTGAAGCTTTATCATTAAAAGAACATTTACTTTTTCATCCATCTAAAGAAGATATTATGATGATGATAGAATTAATGCATCCTAAATATTATTTTCCAGTAAAAGGTAATTATAAAGATCAAGTTGAGAATGGTAATTTAGCCTTAAAACTTGGAATAAAAAAAGAAAATATTTTATTAAAACAAAATGGAGATGTAATAACTTTTATTAATGGTAAATTAAGTGATGAATTTGAACATATTAAAGTAGATGAAACATTAATTGATGGAAAAAGTCAAAATGATATTGGAGAAGTAGTTTTAAAAGATAGAGAGATGCTTGCAGAAGCAGGTATTGTTATAGTAACAGCAACTCTAGATAAAAAAACAAAAGAAATACTTGCAGGTCCTGAAATATTAACAAGAGGATTTATTTATGTTAAAGATAATATGGATGTTTTAAAAGAAAGTAGTGTCATATCAGAAAGAATAATTAAAAATAATACGACATCAAGTTATGTTGATTATAATAATATTAAGCAAGAAATTAGAAGTACTTTAGGAAAATATTTTTATGAAACAACAGAATGTCGTCCTATGATAATAACAGTTATTGGAGAAATATAATGAGTGTAGTAAATATAATAATGTTTATTGTTTTAGGTATTTTAATTGTTCTAAATGTTATTATTTTAATTAAATTAAAAAGTAGTAATAATTCTAATATGGATTTTTTAGAACGTCTTGGTAAATTTGAACTTTCTATTAATAAAGAAATAGATAATATGAAAGATAAAATGAATCAAGATATGAATACTAATTTTCAAAATGTAAATGATAAATTAGAATTAAAAATAAATGAATTAAATAATAAAGTTAATTTAAGAATAGATGATAATTTTTCTAAAACTAATAAAACCTTTATAGATGTTTTAGAAAGACTTTCTAAAATTGATGAAGCTCAAAAGAAAATAGATAATTTATCTCTTGATATAGTATCTTTAGAAAATATTTTAACTGATAAAAAAACAAGAGGAATATTTGGAGAAGTAAATTTATATCATATATTTAAAAATGTTTTTGGTGAAAAGAATGATAATATTTATAGAACTCAATATAAATTATCAAATGGTTTTATAGCAGATTCAGTTATATTTGCACCAAAACCTTTAGGTACAATTGCAATAGATTCTAAATTTCCCTTAGAAAACTATCGAGTTATGGTTGATAAAGATAAAAGTGAAAGTGTTAGAACAAGTGCTTTTAAACAATTTAAACTTGATGTAAAAAAACATATAGATGATATAAGTTATAAATATATTATTGATGGTGAAACAAGTAATCAAGCAATGATGTTTATACCAGCAGAAGCTATATTTGCAGAGATAAATGCTTATCACTCTGATTTAATAGAATATGCTTATAAAAAGAGAGTTTGGTTAGTTAGTCCAACTACTTTAATATCTACATTAACAATGATTTTAATGATAATTCAAAATATAGAAAGAGATAAATATACAAGTATTATTCATGAAGAATTAAATAAACTTGGTATAGAATTTGATAGATTTAAAGAAAGATTTGATAAACTATCTAAAAGTGTAATAACTGTAAATAAGGATATTGAGTCATTTAGTATTACAACAGAAAAAATTAAAAGAAAATTTGATAGTATATCAAATGTTGAAATTAAAGAAATAGAAAATAATAAAGAATAATTATTGATTAATTATTCTTTTTATTATAAAATTGTTATAAGGAATAGTGATAATATGGATTATACAAAAGAGTATTTAAAATATAAAAGAAATAAGAAATTAAAGGGAATATTTATAGGTATAGGAATATTATTAGTAGCCATAATTGGTTCAACCTATGCATTCTTTACTTATTCTAAAAGTTTACAAGCTTTTACTTTAACAAGCTCAGGAATAACAGCATCATTTTCTAGCGGTACTAATCAAATAAATATAACAAATGGTTATCCTATCAGTGATGAATTTGCAATAGCTCATTTAAATGAATTAGACTATATCGACTTTAATATTTCTGGGAATGTGGAGGACGAATCTCAAGGTATAACTTATGAAATATATTTAACAGAGAAAGATTCCAATACATTAGACCCTAATTATATAAAAGTTTATATAACGGATGAGAATGGAGATCAAATTTTAAACCCTAAAGCGTATAATCCTAAAATATATAATAGTCTCGAAAATACAACTTATTCTAAAGATGCAACAACTGGCAAAGTAATTTATAAACTAGAAGGAATACCAAGTAATTATTCTAAATCATTTAGAATCTATGCATGGATAGATAAAGATTATGAACAGAATGATGTATCTCAATCATTTAGTTTTTATGTAAATTTATATGCTTATAATGATGAAAATAAATTATTGTTAGATGCAGTAATGAAAAATTTAACAACAACAAATGATGTTCCAGATAATTATGTCTTAGAAGATGGAATATATTATATATCAGGGTGTCGTGAAGATGGAGATACATCTGTTTGTAATGAAAAGAATACAATCGATTTTAACTATGTTTGGTATTCTGGAAAATTATGGAGAATAACAGCTATATATCCAGATGGGAGAATGAAGATGATTACGGAAGATCCAATAACAGCAATTTACTTCGGAAGTAATACAACTTATGAAGGTTCCTGGATGTACCAGTGGTTAAATGAAGATTTTAAAGATACATTGTATAACTATCAAAACATAATTGATGAAAATGCTACTTGGAATGCAACAATGACTACATCTACAACAAAGCCATCAGAAACAACCATGGTAACCGCACCAATTGGTTCTTTGAATACTTATGAATATGTAAGGAGTTATGCAAAGTTAGGAAGTTATAATACATTTTCTGCTTATGTTAATGGCTATTTAGAAGGATCCTATTGGCGGCTAATAACACCGTATAGTTCATCGAACGTGCGTCTTGTGAGCAGTATCGGCGAGCTGGACTACAACAGTCCGTCGAGTAGCGCGGATGACATTCGCCCTTCAATTAATCTGAAGTCCGGAATCTTTTTATCAAGTGGTGATGGATCAAAAAGTAATCCGTATAAAATAAGTGGTGATAAAGAAGAAGCACTTGTTAATACAACTCTTTTAAACACAAGAATCAGTGGAGAGTATGTAACATTTAAGAATGAATTATATCGAATTGTAGGTATAGAAGATGGTGCAACAAAGATAGTTAAAGTAGATTATATTCGAGATGGAAGTAATGCAGTGGTCACTAAGAAATTTGCGAGTAGTGGAACATTTGGAAAAAGTACTAACACGAAAACTGACGATTACTGGGATTATTATCTAAATAATACTTGGCTAAAAAATAAGTTTGAAATAGATCTAAGTGATGAACATCCAGAAGATACCTATGAGACAATGTTGGAAATGGGGGCATATTATCTTGGTGAGTATGGAGTTAGTGTAAGTTATAAAAATACCATTTGTAAAACTTCAAATACAACTGAAAAAGTACTTGATTGTGAGAAAATTGATGATACTAGTAAGTTATATACTGGATATGTAGGATTACTTCGTGTTGGAGAAATGTTCTCATCACAATTAGGAAGTGGCTACAATAACTCAAGTACTATGTGGTTAATAACACCGTTTAGTTCGAGCGTTCGTATCGTGAACTATGGCGGCAGTTTGGGTCACAGTTACAATCCGTCGAGTGACACGTATGCGGTTCGCCCTACTATAAATCTAAAATCTACTATCGTGATTAAGGGTGGAGATGGAACGCTTGAACATCCATTTGAAATAGAATAGTATATAATTTATGTAAATTGCTAAAAACTTCAATTTATGATTTTTGAAGTTTTTTTAATATAAAAATAATATTTCTTTTCTTATAACATGTATTAATTGATATAATAGTTCATTTATAAAAAGATTAGTTTTTATAAAATGGCAATTTAGTGTTTTGACATAAGTTAATTATTTTATTTAATAATACATCTTGGAGGTTTCTATGAATTATTATAGTGAAATAAAAGATAAATTAATTAAAAGTGAAATATATGATAGGGTAAAAGATTATTCAAAAGATAGACATAAAGTTAGTGTATATTATGAAATAGGGAAATTACTTAGTCTTGCTGGTAAAGAATATGGTAAAAATATTATTAAACAATATTCTGATAAATTAATAATAGAAGTTGGTAAAAAATATAAATTAAGTAATTTATATAAGATGAGAAAATTTTATGAGATATTTAGTAATGAAAAATTGTACCCACTGGGTACAAAATTAAGTTGGAGTCATTATAGAGAGTTATTAGTAATAAAAAATATTGATGAGATTAAGTATTATATTGATATTTGCGAAAAAAATAATCTTTCTAAACGACAATTAAATGAAAAAATTAGAAATCATGAATATAATAGATTAAGTGATGAGACTAAAAATAAATTAATTAATAAAGAAGAATTGCAGGTAGAAGATTTAATACCTAATCCTATAGTAATTAAATCAAATAATATAGAAGAAGTAAATGAATATATATTAAAACAATTAATTCTTAATAATTTAGATGATTTTTTAAAACAATTAGGTAATGGATTTAGTTATATTGGAAATGAATATAAAATAAAAATAGGGGATAGATACAATTATATAGATTTATTATTATTTAATATTGAATATAATTGTTATGTTGTTATCGAATTAAAAGTTATAGAGTTAAAGAAAGAACATATAGGACAAATAGAAGTATATATGAATTATATTGATAAAAACTTAAAAAGTATTAATCAAGATAAAACTATAGGAATTATTGTATGTAAAAGAGATAATAAATTTATAATAGAGTATTGTAGTGATTCTAGGATTATAACTAGAAATTATGAATTAATATAAAAGACCATAACTATTGTTATGATCTTGTTAATCTAAATAAACTTATTGATGGTCTATTAAAGTATCTAACTGTACTTAAATTACCTAAACCGTTTGATATATATAAATCTGTATCTTTAACTTTCTGATAATCATTATTATATTTATGATTATCTAAGATAGGATAACCAAATAACTTTATTTCTCCACCTAATGTTTCTGATGCTAAAGAAAGATTACAGCTTACATGTTCTAAAATATCATCTATTTTATCAGGATTAGAAAATATACATATTTTATAATTATCACTTGGATTTATACCATCATATTTAATATCATTTGTATTAAAACCTATTATTTCTATAGGATTAATATCTTTATAATATAATAAAGTATTTTTATTGTTTAATATATTAAAATTAGAGTTTTCCATTATAACATCAAAACTATTATCATCATTATTACCACTTACAGCATATTTATTTAATTTTGCTTTTAAATCTTTAAAGAAATTAGTTAGATAATCTATTTCATCTTTATCTAATTTATCTTTTAATTTTATATTACCAGTAAATATTATAATATCAGGATTTATTTCATTCACTTGATCTTTAATTTTTTTTAAATCATTTTTATTTAAACTATCGTAAAGTATATCACTTATATGAACTATTTTTGTCCCGTGAAAGCTATTAGAAATATTACCTTCTATTTTATATTCTTTTACAATTGTAACTTTGGCTCCAATATATAAACCATATAAAATAATTAAAGTTATTGTTGTTATTGTTATTAAAATTATTTTTGATATTTTTTTAAATTTTTTTCGATTTTCTTCTTTAAATATTTCATCTTGAATATCTTTGTTTTTTTCTTCTCTAGTTATCATTTTATCACCGTTAATACAATAGATAATATAGTTAATACTCCATTATGAATCATATGAAACATTATTGGAACAAATATATTATCTTTTTTATGAAGAATATAGGCAAATGAATAACCTAACATACCGTAAGGAATGATATATAATAAATCAGTTACTTTAGTCATAGAGAATATAACATGTAAAAGTCCAAATATTAAACCTGACATAAATATTGCTAACTTTTTGTTATGAAACATATCATAAACACTTTTTCTAAATAATATTTCTTCTAAGAAAGGAGCAATAATAGTTGCACTAATAAAACTAAGAAGTGGAGCAGAGTGTAACATTTCTTGAACTAATTTTTCATTATTAGCTCCATCTAAAGTAGTAAATAATCCTATTAATATATTGCTAACAGCCATTCCAATTAATCCCCATATCCAGTATTTTAATCCAAAATCAAAATATTCTTTAATATGTTTTTTAAAGTCAATTAATTTTTCTTTTAAATAATTTCTATAAATTATAATCGTTATTATTATTAATATTGATGATGCAATAATGGATAATAATACTTTTGTAGAATAACTTAATATATTAATATCTATATTAAGTAAACTACAAGGAATAATAACAAAATAATCTTTAAATATAAACAAAAATAATAATATTAAAAATAGTAAAAAATTTTTTATGTATTTCATATAATCACCATTATTATTTTAACATATAATTTAGAAAAAAAGATGATAAATTTTAAAATTCATCATCTAAGTTTACATCAAAGAAATTAATATTATCTTCTGAAATATCATTTCCAACTAATTTGACATCTGTTATTTCTGGTATTTCATTAATTAAAGCTTCTTTAATACCATCATTTAGTGTTACTAACATCATTGAACAATTAGCACAATGACCTAAAAATTTTAAATAACAAATACCATCTTTATATTCAATAAATTCAATATCTCCACCATCATTAACTAAATATGGTCTAAGTCTATCTAAAACATTTTCAATTTTTTCTTCCATTTCTACCTCTAAAAGCTTTTATAAATTCTTTTTCAGTTTCTTCATATTCTTGATGACCAGTAATTGCTTTTTCTTTAGAAGAAGAAATTATTCTTTTTAATTCAACAATATATTTTTCTAAATCTTCTCTAGATTTAGAAAGAAAGAATCCTTTTGCTTCTTCAAAAGATATTTGATTATCTAGTCTACCTACAAGAGTAGATTCTGAATTAAATACTCTATTCCAATCAATAGTTGTAAATTCATTAAAGAATACTTTAGCTTGAGATAAGACTTCTCTAAAATCATTATCATTATCTCTATATAAGATTGCTTTTATTTCCTTTCTTTTTTGAAAACCATCTGTAATAACTTCATCTGGATCTCTTAAATAACCAATATAATATATATTTTTCATTAGTAAATCTCCTTTTCTAGATATATTAATTTATATGTATTAGTTTGTCAAGTATTATTTTTTATACCAGGTATTAATTATATTAACATTTTCACTTTCGGGAGTTGGAGTTGGTTTTTCAAATTTAATTAGAGTAGGTAATTTAAAAGCTGTTCCAAATAAATAACAGTTTCCAGGTTGTAAAATATGTAAACGATCTTTAATACTATTTGTCATAAATGGAATTAATTCATTAACATATTCAGAATCTTTAGGATGTATCATTTTAAAAATTAAAAAATTATTACATTGAGATATAGTTGTTTCTGATAATTCTGAAGGTCGTTGTGATATTAATCCGAGTAATACTCCATATTTTCTTCCTTCTTTAGCTATTCTTTCAAATATATTATAACCAAGTATTCTAGTATCATCATCATTTACAACATATCTATGAGCTTCTTCTAAAATAATATGAAATGGACGTGATCCTCTTGGTTTTATAATTTTACCAACATCAAACAACATTTTAGATATAATTTTTACAATTACTTTAGCAAATCTATCATCAACATAATTAATATTAATATTAACTAGTTGAGCTTTAGCTCCATTTTTAGTAATTAAACTATTAATATAGTCTTTTTTAGTAACATATTCTTGATAGTCAAAAAATATTTTATATTCATTTTCTACCAAATTATGTATTCTTACTTTTAAAGCATTGTTATTATCATATACTTTTTCACTTTTAAATATTCCTTCTGATATTAAAGCAAAATCAATAGCATTTTCGATATCTTTTAATGAATAAATAGATTTTGTTTCAGGAATTTCATAATTGTTATTATCAAGTAAAAATTTTGAAAAGAAATCTGTTAATAATTCAATTTCTCTTATTTTACCATCAGCATCAATTAATAAACAATGTTTTAAAGCTCTTTTATATCCAGGTTGATATATTTCTGTTTCAAGATTTAATTCATTTGTTTTATAAAATGCTAATATAGAGAATATTTGATCTCTTATTTGAACTGCGGGTCTTCCACTTAGTAGTATATCTAATATTGCTCTTGCAATAATATTATTTTTAATTTTATTTATTTCATCTCCAGTTGAATTAAAAATTTTAACAAGTTCTAGTGATTTTTCTATAATATGTATTTGGGTAGCATTTTCTGCATTTAAAAGAATTGCTAAATCATCAACACCTAAAAGATAAGCTGGTATTTTAATTTTTTCTTCAGGTGATTCTAAGTTAGTAGTATAGCTTTTATATTTTATATTATGATTATTATTTTCTAAATCTTTAAATGCATTTTGATATTCACCGTAGGTATCAAATATAAATAAACTAGCATTATAGGGAACATTAGGACTTTCTTTAAATAATGATTGAATTAATTTAGAAAAAGCAAATGATTTTCCTGAACCAGTACTACCTAAGATTGAAAAGTGTGAATTAAAAAAATTATCTAAATTCATATTTACTTTTATATTATAAGTTGCATTAAGGCCTAAATATAGACTATTTATTCCTTCTGGATAACTTAGTATTGAAGGAATATAATTAGTATTTACTAAAAATACTTTAGCATTATAACTTGGTTTACTATTAATACCAAATATAAATTTATTTTCGATTATTTCTCCAACTAAATTTACCGTTAATAATTGATTATGAATTTTTACAATTTCTCCTATATACATTTTATTATCTGAAAATACTAAATAGTTATTCATTAAATTAGCAACACTACTATTATTGTTACAAGTTACAATTATATTATTTTCATTAATTTCATTTATTTCAAACATATTATCACCATTATAATATTATCATACTATTAAAAAAAAATCATCAATTATTAATGATTTTTTCGGTATTTTTAAAACTTAATTTTGCTATATCATTTAATATGTCTTTTCCATATTTAGAAACTAATTCTTTTCCAATTAAATCTACATTAGAACCAGCTCCTTTTGGAAATACAATATTATATTTTTTATTTAATTTATCATATTCTTTTAAAAATAAATAACGACAAATAATACTACTACATGCAACTGCCATATTTTGACTTTCAGCTTTAGTTATAAATGTTATTTTTCTTTGAACTCTTGGAACATCTTTTAAATAATTATAATAAACAAATTCTTTAGCAAATTCATCTATAATTATATAATCAACATTAGGTTTTTCATCCATCATTTCAAGTAATACTTTATTATGTAATATAGCCTTAACTTTATTCATATTATATTCACTATGATATTTATTGTAATCAGAATTAGACAGAATTAAACTTTTATAAGTTATTTTTTTGGCAATTTTAGGAGCAATTTCTAGTATTTTTTGATCAGTTAATTTTTTAGAATCAGTACAGCCTAATTCTTTTAAGTAATCTATATCTTCACGTTTTACATATGATGCTGTTACAACGATAGGACCAAAATAATCTCCAGTACCTACTTCATCACTACCAACGGAATTAACATACATATATTTTTTTGTAGGAATTGTTTCATCTTTTTTTTCTTTTTTCTTATCATCTGAATTAGTGTAATCAACTTTACCTGAATTAATTCTTTCGGTTTCAATCCAATAATCACTTGCTAAATCAGCATCTTTCCCCTGAAATACTACTTTTCCGGATTCATATAAAGTTACAACAGTATCTCCATCTACAGCTTGAAATACTGCATATTGGGGAGTTTTTTCTCTTTTTAAATCTTCATAGTATTCTTTCATCATATCTCTAGTTTTTTCACTAGTTTTAACTGTAATAGTCATAACATCACCACCTAAATTATATAAGAATAAAAAATATAAATCAAGAAATATTGATTATTTTTCATTAAAATGTTATTATATTGACTCTGTGAGGTTATTATGAAAATAAGAATTAATTTTGATATGGTTAATGCTATTTTAAATGTTAATCAAAAATTTGGACCTTTTAAAGTAATAAGAAATAATCAAAAGAGATGGATAACTGTATATTTACCATTTTATTTAATATTTGATATAGCTTTACTTAGAAAAGTTGCAAGTATTCCTATATGTTTGATTTTACAATATGGTCATTTATTAACTGCAGAAATATATTATGAAGAAGTTTATAAGAGAGATATTTATAAAGAAAAATCAATAGAAGATTTAAAAAGATTAGCTATTCTTTTTAATGATTTAAATTTAAAAACTTCCTATGATTTATTATTAAGTTCAGAATTATATGATAAAAAATATAAGATTCAGGTTTCTGATAATTTTCTTAATTTAAAAGAAGAAAAATATATTTTAGTTCCTACTATTAATTATAATGGTGAAATTAGAGATACTAGTATTTTACAAGAACATTTTATAGGTACAGATGATTATGTATTATCTATTGGTAGTCCTGAAAAAAAATTAAAGTTGGCTTATTCTAATATTTGAATAATCAACTTTTTTTTTCATATAGTTTATTGGTGATATAGTGTTTACTAAAAGAATTAATAGTCGAATTAAATTAGTATTAATTTTTTTTATTAGTTTTTTTGTTATAATTTTTTTAAGAGTTATATATATAGAAGTTGTTGGTTATAAAAAACTATCAAGTTTGGCTGCAGATTTATGGAGTAGAGATTTACCACTTGAAGCAAGTAGAGGACTTATATTAGATAGAAATGGAGTAGTACTTGCGGATAATATTACAACAACAAGTTTAGTATTAATACCTAATCAAATAAAAGATAAAGAAAAGGTAACAGAAACTTTAGCAGAAATATTAAATGTTAGTTATGATGAAATGAAAAAACATGTTTATAAGAAAACATCGATAGAAAGAGTTCATCCGGAAGGAAGAAGACTTAGTTATGAAATAGCAGATAAAATTAGTTCTTTTAATTTTTCTGGAGTATATTTAGTTAAAGAATCAAAAAGATATTATCCATATGGTGAAACATTATCTCATGTACTTGGATATGTTGGTATTGATAATCAAGGGTTAGGTGGAATAGAACTAAAATATAATGATTATTTGAAAGGTGAAAATGGTGCAATTAAATATTTTAGTGATGCTAAAGGTAATAAAATTAAGTTAAGTGAATTATATTTAGAACCTACTAGTGGAATGAATATTACATTAACTATTGATATAAATATTCAGTTAGCTGTTGAAAGAGAATTAAATAATGCTAATTATACATTAAATCCGGATAATAGTTTAGCTATTGTTGTTGATCCAAATACTATGGAAGTGTTAGCAATGGCTAGTCGTCCCACTTTTAATTCTAATAATTATAAATTATTTTCTACTGAAGTGTTAAATCGTAATTTACCTATTTGGATGACTTATGAACCTGGAAGTACTTTTAAAATAATTACTATGAGTAGTGCAGTTGAAGAAAAAGTAATAGATATTTTTAATGATCATTTTTATGATTCAGGAAGTGTTCATATTAATGGAACTAGAATTGGATGCTGGAAAAGTAAGGGACATGGTGATCAAACTTTTTTACAAGTACTTGAAAATTCATGTAATCCTGGTTTTGTTAAACTTGGACAATTACTAGGAAAGGAAAGATTGTTTTCGTATTTTGATTTATTTGGTTTTGGTTCAAAAACTGGGATAGATTTAAATGGTGAAGGAAAAGGAATCATGTTTTCTTTAGATAAAGTTGGAGAACTAGAATTAGTAACAAGTGCTTTTGGTCAAGGAATTAGTGTTACACCTATTCAACAAGTAACAGCAGTTTCAAGTGTTGTAAATGGAGGAAATCTTTATCAACCATATATTGTTAAAAGTATTAATGAACCAGTTAATAATTTAGTAATACTGGAAAATAAAAAAAAATTTATTAGAAAAACAATTAGTAAGGAAACAAGTGAAATAATGAAATATGCTTTAGAAAGTGTTGTAGCAAGAGGTGGAGGTAGGTATGCTTATATAAATGGTTATCGAGTTGGAGGTAAAACTGGTACAGCTCAAAAAGTAAAAGATGGAAGATATTTGGATAATAATTATATTATGAGTTTTATGGCTATAGTTCCTAGTAATAATCCAGAAGCTATATTATATATTGCTATTGATAATCCTAAAAATACTGCTCTTTTATCAAGTTATACGACAGCTCCAGTTGCAAGAAAAATACTTTTAGATATTATAGATATCTTAGATATTAAAAGACAAAATGATGAAATAGAAAAAGTACATTATTGGGATGATGAAATATATTATATTATTCCTAATGTTATTAATAAGAATAAAAAAGAAGCTATTAAAGATTTATTTTATTATAATATTGAATATTCTGGTTCGGGTGATATAGTTATTGATCAAAGTCCAAGTGGTGGATCTTATTTAAGTGCTGGTTCTACAATTAGATTATTGCTTGGAAATAGTTAAATACTTGACAATCAAATAATTGATTTCTATAATATACATTAGGTAGGTGCTTAAAATGATTAATATATTAAGAAAAGGTTTAAAAGAAATGTTTTCGGATATTAAAAATAGAAAATTTAAAAAGCAAATTGCTAATATTTTGACATTTTCTAGATTCTTTTCTCCTTTTATATTATTACCCCTTTATTATACAGCTTCGTATAAATATTTTATTATTATGATTGTATTATTCTTTTTAACAGATACCTTTGATGGATATTTTGCTAGAAAATATAATTCAGTAAGTATATTTGGAAGATATTTAGATGCTTTTGTTGATAAAATATTTGTTTTAACAATTTTAATTCCAACAATTAATTTAAAAATTATTGTTTTATTATTTTTAGAATTAATAATATCGATTGTTAATTTATATGCTTATTTCAAAAGAATGCATCCTAAGACATTGATTATTGGTAAAATAAAAACAACGTTTTTATTTATAACTATAGGATTATTATATTTAAATAAATTAATAGATATTAATGAAATATTTGTCTTAGTTATTGGTGCAATTACAATTATTCTTCAAATATTAACAATTATTTCATGTATTTTATGTGTTAAAAAAAATAAGTTTTCATAAACTTATTTTTATATTTTCTTTTCTTCCTGTTAAATAATCCATACTTATATTAAAATATTTAGCATAATTATATAAAAAGGCTGTTAATATTAAAGTATTACCATTTTCATAGGAACTAATATTTGATTGAGAAGTATTTAGTATTTTAGCTAACTCAGTTTGAGTTAGTTTATTTTTTATTCTAATTTGTTTTAATTTAATACCAATTTCTTTAGTATTTAATTTGTATTTTTTATAATCTTTAATATTATAATTAGTAAGATTACATATATAATCCATTGAAACATGAAATATATTACAAAAATTATTTAAATGTTTTAATGGAATAATATGTTCTCCTGTTTCAAAGTAGTTATAACTTGTTTTGCTAATTTTTAATATTTTAGCAATTTCTCTTTGAGTCAAGTCATAAGATTCTCTGACTTTTTTTAAATCATAAAACATTTTTACTATCACCAAATAAATTTTCTCATTAAAATCTGATCTTAGTAATGTTTGTCCACCTATTATGATATTTGTGCATACGATAAATAATATTAAAAAAAACTTGATTTTTTAAAGCTTTTATGTTATTATATTGAACAATTATTGTTATGGGGGGGATTTTTGTGAAAATAACAAATAATTTAAAATATTTATTTGTAGCGATTTTAGGTTTAATATTTGGTTTATCTATATTAAATGTAAATGCTGCACCAAGTTCTATAAAGATTAAATCAAAGTCATCACTATATTATTACACTGAAAAGAAAAAAACAGATTATATAAGTGGTTACAATTTTTATAGAAAACAAATGACAGATGGAACATTTGCATACTGCTCAAGTAATATTAATAGTCATGTTCCAGGAGGAAAAACTTTATCTTTAAAAGGAGAGGTAAGTGATAAAGGTTTAGCATACATTGTGATGAATGGTTATCCTAATAAATCATTTACCGGTAATGCCTTAAAAGATTATTATATTACTCAATCTGCAATTTGGTATTATTTCGATTTAACAAGAGGATCAAGTAATTGGAGTAAGAGTACATTTAAATCTTCATCAACAGGTATGAAGAAATATGTTTATAATTTGGGACAAGCTGCTGTTAAAGCTAGAAATGCAGCTGTTGTTAATAAGATAGCAGCATCAGTATCAAGTGCTAAAATGGATATAAAAAATGGGTTGTTTGTATCTAAAACTGTAAATGTTGCTCATACAAATACAAATAATCAATATAGTGTATCTATTGTATCTGCTCCAAGTGGAACAGTTATAAGAGGAACTGATGGAAATGCTAAAACAAGTTTTAAAGCTGGAGAAAGTTTCTATGTAACTTCACCACTTCAAATAGGAAAAGGAACGATAAAATTAAAATTAGCATCTAAGGGAGTTCAAAAGAAAGTATATGAATATACGACAAAGAATTCATATTACCAAGATTTAATTCCTGTAACAATTTATGATGTATTAACAGATATTTCAACAACAATAGATTTAAATTATGAATTAACTACAGGAGTAAAGATTAGTAAACAAGATATTACAAGTAAACAAGAACTTGCAGGTGCAACTTTAGTTGTAAAAGATGCAAGTGGTAAAGAAGTTGCTAAATGGGTATCAACTACAACACCTCATTATATAGAAAATTTAGCAGCTGGAAATTATACATTAACAGAAACAATAGCACCACAAGGATATAAATTATCAACTGAAACAATTAATTTCACTGTAAAATTAGATGGTAGTGTTACAACTGCTGTTATGTATAATGAAAGAGAAATAACAAGAGTTAAGATAAGTAAAAAGGAAATGGCTAATGGACCTGAGTTACCAGGAGCAACATTAATCGTTAAAAATAGTACAGGAAAAGAAGTAGCCAAATGGGTATCAACAGAGAATCCACATTATATTGAAGGACTTCCAGAAGGAACTTATACTTTAACAGAAGAGATTGCACCAAAAGGATATAAACTTTCAAGTGAAAAAATTACATTTACTTTAAAAGCCGATGGAACAGTACAAGGCGTAACAATGTTAAATGAAAGAGAAATAACAAAAGTTAAGATAAGTAAAAAAGAAATGGCTAATGGGCCTGAACTTCCAGGAGCAACATTAATAGTTAAAGATAGTACAGGAAAAGAAGTAGCAAAATGGGTATCAGGAAATGAACCACACTATATAGAAGGATTACCAGAAGGAACATATACATTAACAGAAGAGATTGCACCAAAAGGTTATAAGTTATCAAGTGAAACAATTGAATTTACATTGAAAGCAGATGGAACAGTACAAGGTGTAACAATGTTAAATGAAAGAGAAGTAACTAAAGTTAAGATAAGTAAAAAGGAAATGGCAAATGGACCTGAACTACCTGGAGCAACATTAATAGTTAAAGATAGCACTGGAAAAGAAGTTGCCAAATGGGTATCAACAGAGAATCCACACTATATAGAAGGATTACCAGAAGGAACATATACATTAACAGAAGAAATTGCACCAAAAGGTTATAAGTTATCAAGTGAAACAATTGAATTTACATTGAAAGCAGATGGAACAGTACAAGGTGTAACAATGTTAAATGAAAGAGAAGTAACTAAAGTTAAGATAAGTAAAAAAGAAATGGCAAATGGACCTGAACTACCAGGAGCAACATTAATAGTTAAAGATAGCACTGGAAAAGAAGTAGCAAAATGGGTATCAGGAAATGAACCACACTATATAGAAGGTTTACCAGAAGGTAGTTATACATTAACAGAAGAAATTGCACCAGAGGGATATAAATTATCAAGTGAAACAATATCATTTAGATTAAAAGCTAATGGTAATATTGAATCTGTTACAATGTATAATGAAAGAGAAATAACAAGAGTTAGAATTAGTAAACAAGATATGGCTAATAGTGAAGAATTACCAGGAGCAACATTAGTAATTAAAGATAATACTGGAAAAGAAGTAGCAAAATGGGTATCAGGAAATGAACCATTATACATCGAAGGACTTAAAGAGGGAAAATATACATTAACAGAAGAAATTGCACCAGAGGGATATAAATTATCAAGTGAAACAATTGAATTTACTTTAAAAGCAGATGGAAAAGTTAAGTCACTAACAATGTATAATGAAAGAGAAGTAACTAAAGTTAAAATAAGTAAAAAAGAAATGGCAAATGGACCTGAACTACCTGGAGCAACATTAGTAGTTAAAGATAAAGACGGTAATATTGTAGATAAATGGGTATCAGGAAATGAACCACATTATATAGAAGGACTTAAAGAAGGAACTTATACATTAACAGAAACAATAGCACCAAAAGGTTATAAATTATCAAGTGAAACAATTGAATTTACCTTAAAAGCAGATGGTTCTATTCAAACTGTGACAATGTTAAATGAAAGAGAAGTAACTAAATTAAAGATTTATAAGAAAGATATTGCTGATAATGAAGATTTATTAGGGGCAACATTAGTAGTTAAAGATAAAGATGGTAATGAAGTATCAAGATGGTTATCTAATGGTAATTATCATTATGTAGAAGGATTACCAGAAGGAACATATACATTAACAGAAGAAATCGCACCAGAAGGTTATGAATTATCAAATGAAGTAATTAAATTTAGTTTGGTTGCTGATGGAAAAGTTCAAAGTATTGTAATGTATAATACTAAAATTACGGTTGTAACAAAAGTAAGTATTAGTAAACAAGATATAACAACAAGTGAAGAATTATCAGGAGCAACATTAGTAGTTAAGGATAAAGATGGTAATGAAGTAGCAAAATGGGTATCAACAAATACTCCACATTATATTGAAGGATTAGAACCAGGAGAATATACTTTAACAGAAATTCAGGCACCAAATGGTTATAGATTATCAACTGAGACTGTAAACTTTACAGTTAAAGAAGATGGTAGTTTAACTACTGCTGTTATGTATAATGCTAAAAAAGTTGTTAAATTAAGTGTTCAAAAACAAGATTTAGAAACAAAAGAAAAAGTAATTGGTGCTGTCTTACAAATTAAGAATCAAGATGGCCAAGTTGTTGATAAGTGGATTTCTTCTACTGAGCCACATTATACAGAAGAATTACCAGAAGGAAGTTACGTATTAGAAGAGGTAGAAGCACCAAATGGTTATAAATTAAATACTACTCCAGTTAAGTTTACATTAGTAGATAGTGATAAGATTACTAATGTAGTAATATACAATGAAAAGAAAGAAGTTACTAAAGTCAGAATTAGTAAACAAGATATTACTAATAAAACAGAACTACCAGGAGCAACATTAATAGTTAAAGATAAAAATGGTAATGAAGTTGATAGATGGGTGTCAACAACAACGCCTCATTATATTGAAGGATTATCAGTTGGAGAATATACATTAACAGAATTAATTGCACCATATGGATTTGTTTTGAGTTCTGAAACAATTAAATTTACAATTAAAGATGATGGTAAAGTTACAGAAGTTGTTATGTATAATGAACCAAAACTAGTTAGCAAAGTAGTTATTAGTAAACAAGATATTACTACTAAAACAGAACTTGCTGGAGCAACATTAGTTATTTATGATATTAATGGTAATATTGTAGATAAATGGATTTCTGGAACTAATGCTCATTATATCGAAGGATTAGATTCAGGAGAATATACATTAAGAGAAATTAATGCACCAGAAGGATATGTCTTAAGTGATGAAACAATTAAGTTTACAGTAAATGAAGATGGTAATGTAACAAGAGTTGTAATGTATAATACTAAGTTAGTTAAAGTACCAATAACGGATTTAAATCTTAATTCAATGACTGTAGTTTTAGGTTCTATCATATCATTTATTGGAGCTGCAATCTTAGTTTTTTATAAAAAAATAGTATTATAAAAGAGGTATTGACAATAATACTTCTTTTTTTTATAAAAAATTAATAATTATAATTGTAAAAATTTATTCTTTGTGTTACTATATATTATATGGAGGATAGTATGAAAGATAACAATGATGATTTTAGAGAAAATGTTTATGATGAATACTATGAAGAAGAGGATACTAAAAGGAAATTTCCGTCTTTTATTTTGTTGTGTCTAATTACAACATTTGGTGTATTGACACCACTTGGGGTATCTTTGTCAGTATTTAAATATTTTGATTCAAATGAAAGTATTAATTCATTAATATCTACTATAACAGGTGGAGATAACGCTAAAGTAGTTGATAAAGGTAAAGGAAAGTATATTATAACTTACATTGAAAATGGCTATTATACAAAAGATGGTTCAGATATTACTACTAATAGATCGTTATACATATCAGATGCTAATGTTAGTAAAACTACTAATGGTGGAAAGGGAGAAGTTGTTTATTATGAAGGATTATTATTAACAACAAATAATATTTTTACATCATCTAAGTCTACAGTAACCTATAAATTAACGATAAAGAATGATTCGCCTTCAACGAAGGAGTTTAATGGTTTAATATACAATGAAGATGATGATTTAAAATATACAGTTACAGGAATAAAAAAAGGTGATATTGTTAAATCAGGTGAAGAAGTAACTGCTTATTTAACTGTTGAATATACTGGCAAAGATACTAATTATCCAAAGGAAATAGAAGCAACAACAGGATTTAGTTTTGATAAAAAAGAAGATAAAATTCATATAGAAGATGCAAAATATGATAAATCTAATAATGGTGGAACTGGAAAAGTAAATTTCTTTGATGATTTAATTTTATCAACAGAAACAACTTTTACTAAGGAAAATTCAACAGTAACATATAAAGTAACGATTGTAAATGATTCTAATGAAGAAAAAACATATAATGGTATTGATTATGATGAGAAGGGAAATGTTAATTATACAATAACAGGAATTAACGAAGGAGATAAAGTTGCTCCTGGAGAAAGTGTTGTTGTTTATGTAACGGTAGAAAGCAAAAATAATAGTGAATTCCCAGCAACAGTTGATTCAGTATTAGAGTTTAATTTTGATGGCTTAAATATAAATTATTTAACTAATGGAATTAACTTAATAAATCAATTCCCAACTAAAGATGAAGTAGGTAAGTTATTTGAAGGTGATGGTTACTTATTTAAATTTACTTTAATTTTAGGAAGTAAATCTGCTGGAGCTTATTATGAGATAACAGCTGTTCCAGAAATTGATAATAATTTAAATCCTAATTATGTTAAATTATATTTAGAAAAGAATAATAAGGGAGTTGACTTTTCTTATAAAGATAATGGTAAAGTTAAGGTATTTACTGATTACCCAAAAAGTGAATATGAAGAAGCAGAAGGTAGAGTTATTTATAAGGGAACTATAACAGAAAGTGATGTTAAAAGTAAAAAGTTAACATTCACCCTTCGTATGTGGGTTTCAGAAGATGTAAAAGTAAATGGAAAAGATGTAAATTCATTTAATAATAAGAAATTCGCTGTTAAGATTAATACGTATGCTGCTAATGCAAAAGGGTGAAATAAATGAAGGCGATACTAGAGAATGAGACTTTTAAAAAGGTAAAATGGTGGATTAATTTTGTTTTAACAGTTTTAATGAATTCTGTAGTTGTTATTTTAATTCTAATATTGCTTTTGATTTTTATATATTATATAGATGTTGTTAAGAATTCTGATAATGGTAAATGGCATCCGCCTTTATTTCAAGCCTATGTCATTATTAGTCAAAGTATGGAACCAACTATTAAAGTTCAAGATGCAATTGTTATTAAAAGAGAAGATGATTTTAAAATTGGAGATATTTGTACATATTTGTCAAAAAATCCTAATTATTTTGGTATTTTGATTACACATAGAATTATAGGAACAGATATTGATGAAAAAGGGAAAAAAGTTTATATATTTAAAGGAGATAATAACTATTCGGCAGATCCATTAAAGGTAACTAAAGACCAAATATATGGAAAAGTAGTTATGAAAATACCTAAAATAGGATATGTTCAATATTTCTTATCAAATGCTTATGGTTGGATAATCGCTATTGTGGTTCCATGTGTTGGAATAATAACTTTTGATGTTATAAAATTAATTAGAAAACCTAGAAAGAAAAGAAGAGGTGAGTAAATGAAAAATAGGATACTAATAACTTGTGGTGGAATTGTAGTTTTACTATTTATTATACTTGGAGCTTATGCTTGGTATATATATTTTCTTAAATCAAGTGGTGGTTTTAATCTTAATAAAGGTAATAGAAGTACAAATTCTTCAGGTATAATTTTTCAAGATGATGGTAATAGTGTATATGATTCCAATGCAACTAGTTTAGAGGAAGATGAAGTAAAAGATGTTCCATCATATAAATTTACAGTAACTAATATAAAAGATAATAATGCTGAATATATATTGTATATTGAAGATTTACCTGTTAATGCTATTAATGATGGTTGTACAGAAAGTACTCTTTTAAAAAGAAGTCAATTAAAGTATCAATTATCTTTAAATGGAAAAGTTATTAAAGATGATAAAATGAGTAATATTAAAGATAACGTTTTGGATTCAAGAGTAATTAATGGTAATACAATTAATACTTATAATTTAAAAGTATATATTCATGATGAAGCAGAAGAGTGGCTTGGAAAACACTACCATTATAAAGTTACAATAAATAAGTAGGGGGTTACAATGAAAATATTCCTAAAATCTTATTTAAATATTGTAGCAACATCTTTAATTGGGTTAGTCTTTATGATTGCTAGTTTCTTTTTAATAATCAATTATTATCATTATGAAGAGTTGAATAAACCTTTTTATGTTAGTGAAAATGATGTATTTCATAAGATTTATAAAGGTAAATTAGAAAAAGTAAATACTAATTTACAAAAGTTTAATGGTTCAGCTTATCATGAATATCATCCATATAAAACTATGTATAATCATTTACTTAGTTGTTATAAAGTTATGAATAGTGAAAATATATATAGTAATATGAAAACAAATGCCTATTATACTCCCAAGGAAGTATTTGATTTAGGTTCTAAATTTCAAACAGATATTATTAATGTTTGTTGGGCTCTTCATTTAAGTTATTTAAAAGAAGATGATGTACCAAAAGAATTTCAAGATGTGTCTAAAGTTATTGCAAGTGAAGTTAATACTATTACTAATCAAGTAAATAATGCTTTATCAGAAATACAAAATAATAGTAGTTATTTTTATACAACTAATGTTACTTCTGCTACAGTTAGAAATTATTTATTAAGTGATTATACCGCTATTTCTAATTCATATTCAGAATTTGCAGATATTATAGTCTTATTATCTGATATGATTAATAATGGAGGTAAAAATGATTAAAATATTAAATAAAATGTTATTATTTTTTAAAAATATAATGTTACCAATATTATTATGTATAACAATTTATATAGTTATATTTATGTTTAAAAGGTTAGATAAAGATATATTTGGATCTAGTTTAATAGAGTTTATATTAGCAATATTTCCATTTATATTATTAATTGTTTTAAATATGTTAAATTTAACATTAAAACAAGATAGTATTAAAGATAATATATTTTATAATATAACATCTTTCTTAGTAATGCTAACAATAACTATATTTTGTATAAGAGCACTACTAGATAAAAATATGTATTTTTGGTATAAATATGAATACAAAATAAATTTTAATTATTTTTCAGATCAACTAGCACCTATTAAAATGATGTTATATGGTTTATCTGCTAGTAATATTATTTTAATGATATCTAATTCTATAAAAGAAGAAAATAATGAATTAAAAAAATTAAGTATAACATAATATCAATGGTGATATTATGTTTTATTTTATTATTAAAATATTTATTTGTTTAATTATTATTTTAATATCATATTATTTATTAAATAAAAAAGAAATAAATGTATTGGAAAGATTAATATTATTATTTATCTTTAATATATGTATATATTCTTTTAATAATGATTTAACTATTATAAATACTATTTTAGTTTCTATATTAGTTATATTATGTTATTATTTATTTATATTTTTATATGATAAAAAAATAAATAATAGTATTATAAATGATAATGTATTAATAAATAGAGGATTAATTAATTTTAATAATTTAATAAAAGAAAAAGTATCATATAATAATTTATTATATGAATTAAAAAAGAAAGGTATTAATGATATAACTAATATAGATTATTGTATAAAAAGAAATAATGATTTTATTATTTTTAAAAATAATAGTATAATTAATTATCCAATTAGTATTATTATAGATGGTAATATTATAAAAGATAATTTATTAAGTATTAATAAATCTATTGAATGGCTTAATAAAAAGATAGATGATAATAATTTAGAATTAAAAAATATTAATTATGCTTATTATAAAAATAAAGAAATATATTTTGTAACATCATAATAGTTCTTGATAAAAGAATTCTTATTTTATTAAAGATAGGATAGTTCAAAATATTACAAACTATGAATATTAGAAACTAGAAATAGTTTCTTTTTTTTGATATTTTTGATATAATACATGAGAAATGAGTTGATAGTGTGAAAATTAAATATAATTTAAAAAAAGTTGAAAAAAATAGTAAAGCAAGACTTGGGTTACTTGAAACTAATTATGGAAAGTATGAAACGCCTATGTTTATGCCAGTTGGTACTCGTGCAAGTGTTAAAGGAGTTAGTCCTTATGAACTTCATGAAATTAAATCTGGAATAATACTTGCAAATACTTATCATTTATGGCTAAGACCAGGAGAAGATATTATAAGTAGCGCAGGAGGACTTCATAAATTTATGGGATGGGATGGTCCAATCTTAACTGATAGTGGAGGATTTCAAGTATTTTCTCTTGCTCGTCCAAAAGATATAACAGAAGAAGGAGTTAAATTTAGAAGTCATATTGATGGAACAAAATTGTTTTTAACTCCAGAAAAATCTATTGAAATTCAAAATAAACTTGATAGTGATATTGCAATGTCTTTTGATGAATGTATTTCTTATCCTGCAGAGTATAAATATGTTAAAGAATCTGTTGATAGAACTTTAAGATGGGCTAAAAGAGGTAAAGATGTTTTTAATAATTCTAATCAATCATTATTTGGAATAGTTCAAGGAAGTGATTATGAAGATTTAAGAGAATATTGTACTAAAGAACTTGTTAAAATGGATTTTGATGGATATAGTGTTGGAGGAACAAGTGTTGGTGAGGATAAAGAAACTATGTATAAAATGGTAGAATATTCAACTAAATATTTACCATCTGATAAAGTTCGTTATTTAATGGGAGTAGGTGATCCTATTGATATCATTGAAGGAGTTATTCGTGGTATTGATATCTTTGATTGTGTACTTCCTACCCGTATCGCTCGTCATGGAAATGCATTTACTAAATATGGAAAAATAAATTTAAAGAATGCAAAATATAAAGAAGATTTTACACCTATCGAAGAAAATTGCGATTGTTATGCTTGTAAAAACTTTACTAAAGCTTATATCAGACATTTAATTAGTGTTGATGAAATGTTTGGAATGAGTTTATTATCTATTCATAATTTAAGATTTTTAATAAGACTAACAGAAGATTTAAGAGAATGTATTAAGAATGATAATATTTTAGAATATAGAGATGAATTTATTAAAAATTATTATCATGGTGATGATTATTTACATAAAAAAACTAAAGGACAAGATGATTATGAAAATAATAAATGATATAGATTTATATAAAGATGAATTAATATATGAAATTAATAATGATAATTTAGTTATATTTCCTACTGAAACTGTTTATGGAATAGGTGCTAATGCTTTAAGTAGGGAGGCAGTTGAAAAAATATTTAAAGTTAAAACAAGAGCAAGAAATAATCCCTTAATAGTTCATTTAAAAGATAAATCTGAAATAGAAAAGTATGCTGTTATAAAAAGTGATGTAGAAAGAAAACTAATTGATAATTTTATGCCTGGACCAATTACAATAATTTTAGAAAAAAAAGATATTATTCCAGATTGTGTAACAGCTAGTTTAAATACAGTTGGTATTAGAGTACCAAGTAATGAAATAGCTCATCATTTTTTAGAAATAGTTGATCTTCCTATTGCAGCACCAAGTGCAAATATATCAAGTAGACCTAGTGGAACAAAAGTATCAGATATTAAACTAGAATTTGATAATTTAGTGAATTTTATAATAGATGGTGGAGAATCTAAAATTGGTCTAGAATCAACCGTTGTTAAAGTTATAAATGATATTCCTATGATACTTCGTCCAGGATATATAACTAAAGAAATGATTGAAAAAGTTATTGGTGTTTGTAATGTATCAGATCATGTTTTAAAAGAAGTAGATATTAATTCTCATGTAGAAAGTCCAGGAATGTTATATAAACATTACTCACCTAACACTAAATGTTTACTTGTTTATAGTAAAGATATTAATACTTTAAAAAAAATAATAAAGGATAATATTACTAATAAAACAATTATTTTAGGTAGTGATAAACTAAAAGATTTAGATTGTTATAAGTATATAAATTACGGTAATGATTTAGAAAATATTTCACATAATATTTTTTCTAAACTTCGAGAATGTGATAAATATAATGCTGATTTAATAATTATAGAAGGAGTAGATAAAGTTGGTTTAGGTCTTGCAATTATGAATAGATTAATTAGAACTGCTAACTTTAATTATATAGAAAAATGAAAATATTAAAGTATAAAAAATATGGTAAAAATAGATATAAAGTAATTCTTGAAGATAATGAAGAAATAGTATTATATGAAGATATTATTTTAAAGTATAATCTATTATTAACAAAAGAAATAGATAATATAGATGATATACTTAATGATAATAATAAATATGAATTATATGATAAAGTACTTTCGTATATTAATAAAAGAATTAGATGTGAAAGTGAAATTAGATCTTATTTAAAAAAATATACTAGTGATTCTAATATTATTAACAATATTGTGGATAAATTATATAAAAATAAATTAATAAATGATAGTTTATATATTAAAAGTTATATTCATGATAAAATTAATTTTACTAATGATGGTCCAATTAAAATTAAAAATGATTTATTAAAACTAGGATTTGATAATTATAATATAGAAGATAATTTAGTAGAATTTAATGATAAATTACAAAAAGAAAAAATAGATAATTATATATCTAAATATTTAAAAAGTAATAATAAAAGTTTATATTCTTTTAAACAAAAAATGCTATTAAATTTAATTAGTTTAGGTTATGAGAAAGAATTAATTGTATCAAGACTTAATAAAGTATATTTTAATGATAATGAATCATTAGAAAAAGATAAGGAAAAGATTAGAAAAAAATATTCTAAAAAATATAGTGGATATGAACTTGATAATATAATAAAAAGAAAATTATATGAAAAAGGATATAGAGACTTTGATTAGGATAAGTAAATATATATTTTTATAAAAAAAAGTAATTATTTTTACTTTTTTATTTTTATTTATTAGTATTTTTGATAAAATGTAATTGGGTGTATATTTATGAGTAAAATTCAAGTAATGGATAGTGATTTAGCTAATAAGATTGCAGCTGGTGAAGTTGTAGAAAGATGTATGAATGTTGTTAAAGAATTAGTTGAAAATTCGATAGATGCAGAATCTAAAACAATAAAAATAGAATTAATTGATTCAGGAGTTAAAGAAATTAAAATTAGTGATGATGGAATAGGTATGGATAAAGATGATGCTGTACTTGCTTTTTCTAGACATGCAACAAGTAAACTTAAAACTTTAGATGATTTATTTAATATTAATTCATTAGGTTTTAGAGGAGAAGCGTTACCTTCTATTGCAAGTGTATCTAATATTATTTTAAAAACTAGTAATGGAAAAACTGGTACTTTAGTTAAAATTAATGGGGGAAAGATCGAAGAAGTATTAGATTGTGATTTAAAAAAAGGTACTACTATTACAGTTTCAGATTTATTCTATAATACTCCAGTTAGGTTAAAATATTTAAAGAGTTTATATACAGAACTTTCTCATATAACAGATTATATTAGTAAAATGGCTTTTAGTTATCCTAATATAAAATTTATATTAATAAATAATGATAAAGAATTAATTAATACTTCAGGAAATGGTGATTTATTAAAAACTATTTTAAATATTTATGGAGTAGTAGTTGCTAGTAAAATGATTCAAATAGAAAATGAAAATGATGATTATAAAATATCAGGATATATTTCTTATCCAGAACTTACAAAAAGTAATCGAAGTAGTATGACCTTATTAATTAATAATCGTGTAGTTAAAAATAATGAAATAATAAAAACTATACTTGATAGTTATTATGTGTTTATACCAAAAGATAGATATCCCTATGTAGTACTAAATATAGAAGTTGATCCATTTTTAGTAGATGTTAATGTTCATCCAACTAAGATGGAAGTAAAATTTTCTAAATTAGATAGTTTAAAAGAATTAATTTTTAATACAATTAAAGACAAATTAAGTAAAAAAACATTGATTCAAAAAGCAGTAAGTGATAATATAGAAGATAATTTCTATCAAGAAGAGGAAAATAATTTTGAAATAAATGAAAAAGTTAATAATGTTGAATTAAAATTTGATTTTGATAATAATGAAGTAGTAGAATTAAATAATAAAGTTGAAGAGATAAAAGAAGAAAAAATAAATAGAATTAAACCTATGACACCACTTGCAATAATTCATAAAACTTTTATTGTATGTGAAAATGAAGATGGAATGTATTTAATTGATCAACATGCTGCAGCAGAAAGAATTAATTATGAAAAAGTATTAGATAGCATAACTAAGCATGATAATAATTATATTGATGTATTAATTCCATATAAAATACAACTTCCAAAATCAGAATATTTAATTTTAGCAAATAATTTTCATTTATTAGATAAATTAGGTTTTACATATGAAGAATTTTCAGATAATACAATATTAATTAGAAGACATCCTACTTGGTTAAATAATAATATATATGAATGTATAAGAAAAATAATAGATATTATTGTTGAAAATGAAGATTTTGATGAAAAAAAATTTATTGATAGAATAGCAGCAACGGTTGCCTGTAGAATGAGTATTATGGCAGGAGATTATATAACACTTGATGAAGCAAGTGAATTATTAGAACAATTAAGGTTAACAAATAATCCCTTTAATTGTGCTCATGGTAGACCTAGTATTATAACATATACAAATTATGATTTAGATAAAATGTTTAAAAGGAGTATGTAGATGAGTAAGTTATATTTAAATGATTTAGAAAGTATTGTAAATGGTAAATTAGTTAGAATGAATTTTGGATATAAACCAAAAAATGATAAAGAATTAACTTTAGCTAAATTAAGTAAGCAAATAGAAGATTTGAGATATATTAGGAGTATTATCTTAGAACAATTTAAAAAAGATTCAAAAGAAGCTTTAAAACCATATAATGGTATTATAAAAGAGGAAGAAAATATAAATTTTGATCATAGAATGATGTTTTTAAGTAAATATTTATTTATGAATATTCCAACTACATTAGGAGATGTTGGATGTTTGTTATCAGATAAAGGAATAGAAAGCACTACATCAGCACCAACTAGTGAATTGGAAAAAAAGATTGAATTATTAAGACCATATATTAGAGGAATATTAAGATTAAATAAAGAATCAAATGTATTAAGTAATGATTTTTATAAAGATATAAATTTATATGATGAAGATAGTAAATCTTTAATTATTAATGGTGATGGAATTGTTTTACCATTTAGAGAATATTTTGATTTAACAGAAGAAGAAAAACAAGATTTATTAGGATATTATTATTCAAATTGGAATAAAATACTTAGTAAAATAAACATTCCAGATGAAGAAGTATTAGATAATTTTAGAACAAATGTATCTAAACAAAAAGCATTAGCAATATATAAAAATATGGAATAAAGTTGAAAGGAGATGTAATAATGAGTAAACTTTATATTAATGATTTGGAAGATATTTTAAAAGGGAAGATAGTTAGATATTCATTAGAGGGATCAGCAAAGAGTAATTCTTTAGTACCATTATCTATAGTTAATAATGAAATAACTGAAAAAAGAAATTTTAGATTAAGTATTTTAGATTTATTTAATGATGATATTGCTAAAGTATTAGAAGAAAATGGCTATGATGAAAAGATTTTATATCAACCAGAAGGGTTCTTTTTTGGAAAAGATAAGATGTCTTTAGATATAATTGGTAATGATAAAATAGTTCATTGTTTAGTATCAAAAGATGGATTAATGGCATCAAGTTATACAGATAAAAGAATATTAGAAATAATTAATTTAATACTTCCAATTGTTAGAAAATTATTAGAAATAAGAAAAAATACAAATGCTTTAGAAAATGATTTTTATGAAGATTTATCCGTTCTAAATGAAAAAAAAGAACATGTTTTAACTATGTCTGGTGGAGGAATTAATTTACCATTTTATAAATATGATGATTTAGATGATATTGAGATTAAAAAAACATTAGAATATTATTATTTAAATTATGGAGATATACTTAAAAATATTTTAATAGATAATGAAAATAGATTAGGTAGGTTTATACCTGATAGAGAACCTGAAAAAATATTAAAACTATATAAGGAAACTAAATGAAAATAATTGTAATAGTTGGACCAACTGGAGTTGGTAAAACCAAACTTAGTATTGCTTTAGCAAAATATTTAGATGCAGTTATTATTAATGGGGATTCTATGCAAGTTTATAAATATCTAAATATTGGTACAGCTAAAATAAAAGAAAATGAAAAAGAAGATATTCCACATTATTTATTTGATATAAAAGAACCAACTGATAATTATACAATTTATGATTATCAAAAAGATGGAAGAGAACTATTAGATAAATTTAAAGAAGAAAATAAAAATGTTATTATTGTAGGAGGATCTGGTTTATATTTAAAAGCTCTTTTATATGATTATAAATTTAATAAAGAAGAGATTAATAATAATTATGATAACTTATCAAATGAAGAATTATTAAATGAAATTGAAAAATATCATAAAACAGATATTCATATAAATAATAGAAAAAGATTAATAAGAGAATTAAATAAAATAAATAATAATAGTATTATTAAAAGTGATATAAATAAAAAAATATATGATTTTAAAATAATTGGTTTAACATGTAATAGAGATAAACTATATGATATTGTTAACAAAAGAGTAGATTTAATGTTTGAAGAAGGATTACTAGAAGAAGTTAAATCTTTATATGATAAAAATATAAGAAGTAAAGCTATTATGACGGGAATAGGTTATAAAGAATTATATAAATATTTTGATAATGAAATAAGTTTAGATGATGCTAAAGAATTAATTAAAAAGAATACAAGACATTTTATAAAAAGACAATATACTTTTTTTAATCATCAAATGGATGTTACTTGGATAAATACTGATTTTGATAACTTTACAAATACTATTAATGAAGTGATTAATTATCTAAATAATTAATTGCTTTTTTTTTATTATTAATTTATAATTATTATAGGTGAGAATATGGATTTACAAAGAACAATAAATATAAATAAGAAATTTATAGCAATAATGATTCTTTTATCATTTATATCAGTA
>Ga0247611_10001990_pt1 | contig 34764 bp, 29 predicted proteins | sample 177DNAGHGhighgp2_FD_192422 | JGI IMG/M metagenome (GOLD analysis project Ga0247611, IMG submission 192422) | Sheep rumen microbial communities from Palmerston North, Manawatu-Wanganui, New Zealand - 1770 DNA GHGhigh gp2 | ecosystem: Host-associated > Mammals > Digestive system > Stomach > Rumen... | reverse complement strand
AAATGTCGTCGGTTAGTACAGCGTCGTCTTGCACCTTCTTGTGTTCTTGAGCATTCTTTGGCATCCCTTCAACACTCTTCACTTCTTTCACTTGCCCCGTCAATGCAATAATGACGAGCATTATTGCTGCAAGTGCAAAGAGGATGGTGATAATGGTTTCCTTGTTCATATCGTTTCGTTTTATTGTTATACCTTTTTATATATACGACGTTTTCGCGGGAATTTCTCGTTCGAGGCATTCATTTCATGATATAACCTTCTCCGAGAGTCATTCCAAGCCGCAAAGTTACAGAAAGTCCCATGAAAAAGCCCCCGACAAGACCGAAAAAGTGTCTGCCGAGGTGAAAGTCTGAACAAATGTTCAGGAGTTTTGTAACATTTCGGGGGTTACATCTGATAAACTCGGCTCATGCCGTCGGATTCCATCGGAGCGATGGGTTGGCGAAGAAGGACGAGGTAGAAGCGGGGGAAGGTCTCGACGGGTGGATGGTCGGCGATGTAGTAATCTATCTTCTGTCGGGCCTTGGTGCGGAGCGCGTCGTCGTGGCAGGGCACGAGGCGGTCTTCATCCTCAAAGGCGATGTGCCAGAAGGCCATGTAGCCGATGACGTAATGCTCCACGGCTGCGGCCTCGTTGGTCTTGATGCCGGGGATGTGGGACAATAGGGGCTGGTGGGGATTTTCGCAAATGCCCACCACTGCCCAAGAGAGATTTATGTAATGATGAATAGGTTCCATATCAGAAGCGGCTTTTTTCCTCGCTGCCAGCACCCGTGCCCTTGTACTTCGAGTTGGTAGCGTTGAAGTTGTAACGAATAACGAGTTCAAGTTTGCGAGAGTCCCGATGGTTTTCCTGATAGAGGGTTCGGAGGCCGTAGCGGATGTTGATGTGCTGCTGCGAGTTGAACAGGTTTTGGCCGCCGAGCTTCACCGACAGACGGTTGTTGAAGAACGTTTTGGTCAAGCTGATATCGGCCACGTAGGTTGCTTTAGTGAGGGTCATGTTCTGTTGGTCGCCCGTGGTGAAGATTTGCAGATTGGCCGAGGCCGTGAGGGTGGGCGACAGCTGAAAGTTGTTGTTCGATTGGATGATGCCGATGGGATTTTTCGGGCTGATATCGTCTACGGGCGAGGGGATCTTGATCCAGTCCTTCATCATGCCGATGGTGAGCGATGGCTGGTAGAGTCCGAAGCGAGGTGAGAGAGTCATCATGACGCGCAGACCGTCGGAGTGGCGCACGTTGGCACGGGTGATGATAGTGGTCTCCTCGCTGCCCAGCACGGTTTCGGCCACGTTTACAATCTCGTCGGTGGTGTGCTTGTAGTCGATGGCGAGGCGCGCCCACTTGTACATCGCCATCAGTCCTATCTCGTTGCGGATGGTGGGCTGGAGTAATGGGTTGCCGCTCTGCCACGTGAAGCGGTTGGCATAGCTCACGTTGCTACTCAACATCCAGTAGTACGGACGCTGAATCTTCACGGCATAGTTGGCCATCAATTGCACTTTGCCAATCTTGGCCATCAGCGCGACAGTGGGGAAGAAATGGTGGTACGTGCGGCTTTGTTCGGGCTGGTAGATACCTTGTGTATAATATTTAGTGCTGACATTCTCGTTGCGAAGTCCCACGCGCATCTGGCCGAAGGGCAGCGGACGGCTGTACTCGGCGAAGAAGATGTAGTTGCGCTCGCATTGTTCAGTGAACGACGTTGGCACCACCTGCTCGGGATTCACGTAGTCATCATTGCGATTGGTCAGGTCGTACTCAATGCCCGTCTGCAGATTGCCTTTCCATAGCGGCCATGAGAGGATGAGCTTCGAGGCCCAAAGTTGGTTACGCACGGTGTTAGTGCTGGTCACAGTGCGGCTCACGCGCTCTTGGCTCACCTCGTTATTGAACTGCGACGTGCGGTCTTTGTGGAACATGTAGTCGGTATTGAAGTCAATCGACATCTTGCCCACCTTGCCGTTATAATAGGCGTTTAGTGTGTGCGGCATGTTCGAGGTGATTTCCTGTTCGAGATCGTTGTCAAGGTGGTCGTAGAAAGCCCCGTCTGCGGTGACATCGGCGATGAAACTGCCTGTTGTTTTCTGTTTGAGCCAGCCCCTCGTCTCATAGCGGAAACCCATTGAGTGCTGGTCGTCAAACGTATAATTCACGCCTGCCGTGGAATAGATAGAAAGGTTTTGTATGTCGAAATTAGAGTGCTCGTCCATGTGCCAGAGTGTGTCGGCCGCGACATTGAGTGTGATGAGGTCGCGATGGCGGAACTGGTTGTCGTTGTACCACACGCTGCCGAACACGTCGAGTCCCTTGTAGCGGTAGTTCAGATTAAGCCCGAGGTCGAGGTCTGGATTGTAGCCCTGATGGTAGTGGCTCTGCACGTCGCCGCTCCATCCTTCGCCCTGCTGACGGCGGGTCTTGATGAGGATAACCGACTCCACCTGCGCGGCGTACTTCGCTCCGGGGTTGGTGATGAGTTCCACGCTCTTGATGCTCTCGCTCGTCATCTGGTCCAATTCGGACTTGTTGCGCATCTGCCGTCCATTGATGTAGATGAGCGGTGTGCCCTTGCCGAACACCTCCAGACCGTCACCCTTTTTCTGAACGCCAGGCAGTTGCTGCAGTACGTCGTTGGCCGTGCCCGCCTTACTCAACAGCGTGTTCTCCACGGTGGTCATTACGCCCTCGGTGGTCATCTTATGCGTCGGCATCTGTCCTTTCACCACGACCTCACCAAGTGTTTGCGTGTCAGGCTGCATCTGAATGTCGCCCACGTTACCCTGCCGTGCGTCGAGATACCTTATTATATATCCTACGCTCGATACTTTCAGCAGACCGTCTTGTTTGTCGGTACTGATACTGAATGTTCCGTCGTCCTTGGTCACGGCTCCTGCGATGAATGCAGAGTCGGCACGGTTGACGAGCACGACATTGGCAAACGGCATCGGCTGGGTCTGCTCGTCAGTCACTCTGCCGCTGATGCTTTGTGCTGTCGAGGCTATCGCCACGAGGCACATTATGGATATGAACGTAATCTTTCTCATCATCCTAGTGTTCTTATTACGTTTGACATTTTTACTTGTTTGATATTTTTTTCGATGCAAAGAATGTAAATATCAAAGAGAAATTCACTACCCAAATGGGTAATTCTGACACACCTGTACGAAAAATCACCCATTTGGGTAGCAGAAGATGTTGATAACATAGGGATTTCATCAGAGATTGGGCTTGTTGAATTGTTCATTTATCAGTGATGTCCTTCCACTCGATGATTCTGTCCTTGTCTTCGTTACATACGATATGGGCGGTATGTTTCTCTTTTGTACCATCCGCAGAAACAACATAATAAATGACATTGGCAGAAAAACGTACTTCACCATTCTCTTTATAGTCTTCACATAGGTACTTGCTGACAAATTCTACCATTCCGCCATCGGCAAGCAGGGAAGAAGCATGTCTTACGACAGCTTCCTCAAGATTTTTGTTTTCTCTGTTACCATGACCTGGCAAATTGATGTGTCCGCTTTTCGCATAAGCCCAGAGCATCACTATGGCGATGCAACCGATAATATAAATCCACTTTCTTTTCATACGCTTTTTATTTGATTATTGTCGGTGCAAAATTACCATGCAAATGCACCTTAAAACGACTAAATCGTCAAATAAAAAGTCTTAATGCAAGAAACGTAACGCATTGGAAATCAATGGTTACATTTTTATAAAATCTTAATGATGACTCTCGGAATCTTAAACAACCCTTAATGTCTTTGATTCACGCTTCATCCATCACGTTTCGGTCTTTATCCAACCAACTCGTCGGCGGGAGAATGTATAATCTTCAATTTTCAATCTTTCTCATCTCTGTTCGTTCACGCAGGCTACAATATCTTGCCCCTCTGCTGCTCTTATCTTCTTTCGGATAGAGGTCTTGCGAACGTATATTGTCGCGTCAGACTGTTGTGTGATGACACCTATCTCCTTCGTCGAGAATCCCGCACAGAGCAGACAGCAGATTTGCTCCTCTTTTTCTGTGAGTGCATCGCCATATTGCTCCATTAGCCGAGTATGGAAATTGTTATACAGCCGGTCGATGACGGGATAGAGGTCTGACCAAACAAGTAGGCTGTTAGTAGGTATCTCACCACCACTGATGCCTGAAATGCGTTTCAGAAGAGCTTGGTTCTGATTGGTTGGGGTGCTGGCTACCAGTCGGATGATTCCCAACTGTTGCAATAGGATTTTCTTGAAGAAAGCATCATCGTCCGACTTGGGACGCTCCAATTCGTCTGCATTGCTCGATATGGACTTTATGTCGGACTCTTCTTCTGCTATGGTTTTCTGTGCTTCTTCCAGCATTCGTGCCAGTGTGTCTATCCTGTCCTCTGCCTCTGCCGATTGCTTGATTTTGTTCCTGCGATATAGCCAGCCACCTATGCCGCCGCCAATCAACAGCAGCGTAGCCACCGACAACAACCATCCCATCCGCTGTTGGTTGAGTTTCAGTTCGTAATTGGCTGTCTGCAGACGGTTCTTGGCTTCCAGTCGTCGAGTGGAAGTGTTCTCTTTCATTTGCATGTCCATCGTGATAGAGTCGCAATAGCGAGCAAAATCCACAAACGACACGGCTTTCCCATCAGTATAGTCAAGTATGACGCGCTCTTGTTCCAACTCAGCCTTTCGTGCAATGTCGGTAAAGCCTTGTGCTTCCAATTCTGTCTCACTCTTGATGGCCTTGTCGTGGCATATTCGGGCGGAGTCAAGACGATGAAGATTGATGTAGTTGCCCGCCATGGCCATTTGAATGGCCGATAATTCTGCCACTTGTGGCAGAATACGACTTATACGATGGTAAATGTCGTTGGAACGACGGTATTGGCCGTTGTTGGCCAAATAGTCGGCATGGTTGCGCATGAATTCACACGCCATGGCCGTATCGTTGTTCTCCATGGCTTGTTGGATGCTTTTTTCATAGAATTGTTCTGATTGGCTGTCGCCCATCAGAGATAGGTTCAGTCCTATCTTGTAGTTGAAAATGGCCTGTTCACGCTTTGTCAAACCACTCTTTAATATTTCTTTCAGCACATTTACAGTTTGGTCGTATTTCCGCTGGTGTTCAAAGATGCTTGCTTTTGCTGCCAACAGTTGGACTCGTTTCGTCGAGTCTGAAATTGCTGCGATTCCTTTTTCTATTGTCTTGATGGCATCCTCATCCTTGCCTGCCCAGTTCAGATAAGAAGCTTCCAAAAGATAACTGTCCGCCTGTTTCTCTTTTTCTTCTCTAAAGTAGGCTATTGCTTCTTGCAAATGTTCGTCCTCGACCATCGACATTCCCAAAGCCTGGTGTGCCAAGGCTCGGTTCCAAACCAGATGTAGTCGTTCTTTTTCTCCTAAATTACTTGTATTCTCTATGGAATCCAAGATGGTCAAAACCTGTTTCGGGTTGGTCATAACCAAAGAGTCTGTATCTGATATGATGTTCGCGCTTCTGTTCCTATTACAAGATAAAAGAACAGAAATCAGGATTAGCAATAATACTCTTGTCAATTTCATCTTACTTTGGCTTTTGGGGATGGAAAAAACTCAAATAAGGTTAGGCTACTCAGACCAAGCCGTAGTTGGTGGCAAGTGATAGGGCTTCTGTGATGTTCTTTACATTGAGTTTCTCGAAAATCTGGCGGCGATAGAATTTCACAGTGTCAACAGAGTGGAACATTTTCTCGGCAATCTCCTTCATTGTGAAACCTTGGGCCGAGAGTGTCAGAATCTGTTTTTCTTTAGGCTTCAAAGTGATGGTCTCACGGTTCTTCCAACGATGCCCCTCCAAAGAGTACTCACGCTTCTCTCCAGTAAGGAATTGAATGAACTCAATATGTCCTGCCTCTTTATGTGGCGAGAGCGACACGGTGCAGAGGGCGAGCCAGACGCGGCCTTCATCGGTCATGGCAAGGGGCGTAATCTTATGGTTGATGAGCAGCTGACGATTGCCGTGGGTGATGTGGAAGTCGTAAGACATCATGCACTGGCGTCGGTTCTCCACAGGCTCGTCGTAGAAGGCGCGAAAGCCAGAGCGGTTCAGTTCGGTGAGCATCGGCACCTCGTCCTCGGGCACATGGCTCAGGTAGAAACCATAGCCCATCTGGCGTACCTCGTCGGCAGTGTGTCCGCAGAGGAAGAGCGGATTGTCAGACACATAGAGGAAGTTCTTGCGGAAGTAGTCAATGATGTAGATGCTCTGATATGTGGTCTGCGCGAAAGCCTGCGCTGCCTCCACGTAAGGCTGCGCCCGCTGGTAGTCGGCATCGGTGATGCCCTCCACGCGGTTCTCGTACATAAAGAAATCGTCTATCTGTGCCATGATGCTCTTTGTTTTTTATTCGGTTATACTGCTAAACGTGACGGCCTTGCGGATGCGTGACAACTGTTGGGGAGTGACGCAGAGGAACGAGGCGATATCCTGTAAGTCAAGATACTCAACGATACCAGGACAACGGCTGAGCAATAAGTCGTAGCGTTCTCGAGGTGTGGCATTATGGAAATCCAGATAACGGGCACGTGCCTGACTGAGCAGATGTTCTCCGATGATACTGCGTAGCTCCATGGTTTTCGGATTTTGGTTGAACAACTGCATCAGTTGATCGCCACTCACCCTTAACACGCTGCTGGGTATCATCGCCTCTATCGTGGTCAGTGAAGAGTTTCCATTGAGACAGGAGGGATAGTCGCCCACATACTCGTCCTCGAAAGAAAACCAAGTGATGTGTTCCTTGTTGTCGCTGATGCCTCGCGTGATGTACTTGAAACATCCTTCAGTCACAAAGCCGAACCATCGTGCCGGGTCGCCCTCACGCTCCATTTGCCATATTCTAAGGCTTGCACTGGTTCCGAATAATCGATGAAAGGCAGAATTGGTTGCCAAGCATATTCCACTTTCTTCCCGTTCAGTAGGAAACCAAAGGTATTCTTGCCAGAATCAGTTTCCACAAACGGGTCGTCCTTGTCTCAAGAGACGAGGGAGAATGCTGCGAGCAAGGCAAATGTAATTCTCCAGAGTTTCATTGTTCTCATTTCTGTTATTTATAGGTAGGATGTCCATTAGCTTCTTCATTTCAGCCTTTCAATCAAATCTGCCTTGCTGACCATCAAGGAATAATTTGCAACTTCTATTTCAGGTGTGATTTCGAGGAATTTCTGCATCCCTGTCTTGTCGGTCTCCCACGTAAAGGAACTGGGCTGTGTGTGCTTCACGCTATACACCCCATCACCATTGGCGTTGAGAAAAGTAACACGTGTATCAATTCCGTAGCCGATTTCATAATAGTCCTCAGTCAGTTCGGGAAGATTTGCCTTGCGTGTGGCCGTTATCTTGCACTTGAATTCCTCTGGCGCATCGGCTATGCTGATTGGTTCCGGGATGTAGCTCCAACTGCTGCCAGTGATAGTTTCATTGTGCTGCAAACCATCGATGCCAAAATATCCGGCAGTAACATCGTAGAACTTGAGCAGGTCTTCGCTCACTCCGAAGAGAGAATATTTGACTTGACAGGTGCTCTGCCATACGTTACTTGCAAACTGCTTGAAACGGAACGTGTAGAAGATGTCGCCAGCAGTTACAGTAATAGTGGTATTCCTCGCCTGTGTCCCATCATTAGCCTTGAAATCAATGGTCAACCTGTTTCCATGTATCTCGGCACGGAAGTTTTCACTGTAAATCAATCCATAATCAATATCGTGCATATAAGGAGGGAGAAATTCTTTTCCGTCTTCGTTAGCATCGGAGAACCAAGGCTTGGAATAGTTTCGGCAGGTGAACGTGAACGTCCCGCCATCAGCCGAGACATCATAGATGCCGTCGGTTGTTTTGACGACAGGCACTTCGGCTTTCCATACCATCGTGTCCCAATCCCCGTCCTTTTCGTCGCTGCTGCAAGAGGCGAGGGAGAGCATGGCAGCGGTCATCACAAATGCGATTCTCCAGGGTTTCATTGTTTTCATATTCATTTCGTTTTATTTGTTATTTCGTGCTGCAAAGTTACAGAAAAGGGAGGAAAAAGCCCTCGGCAAAGGCAGAAAAGTGGATGCCAAGGGTGAAAGTCTGAACAAATGTTCAGGGGTTTTGTGAATATTTGGAATTATTTCTCCGAAAACGTGACGGCCTTGCGGATGCGTGACAACTGTTGGGGAGTGACGCAGAGGAACGAGGCGATGGCATTCAGGGGGAGATGGCGGGCGATGCCCGGGCAGCGGCGGAGCAGTAGCTCGTAGCGTTCGAGGGGCGTGGCGCGGTGGAGGTCGGTGTAGCGGGCACGGGCCTGACCGAGCAGGTGCTCGGCAATGAGGCAGCGCAGATCCATCGACTTCTTATCCTGACTGAACCGCTTCACCAGCTGTTCGCCGCTCACACGGATGATGCGGGTGGGCACCATCGCCTCGATCGTGGTCAGCGCGGGGCCACCGTCGAGGCAGGCGGGATAGTCGCCTGCAAACTCGCCCTCGAACGAGAACCATGTGATGTGCTCCCTGTCGTCGCTAATACCGTACGTTACGTACTTGAAGCACCCCTCGATGACGAAGCCGAACCACCGTGCGGGGTCGCCCTCGCGCTCGAACTGCTCACCCTTGCGGTAAGTCACTTCCTTGCCCTCGCGCTCACAAAACTCGCGCAGCGCCTCAATATCAATACTGTTTTTCCCGAATTTATGTTCCATATTATCACGTTGCCTTATGATTCATCACACTTGTCTAACCATCTTGCATTTCACTTCTTTTCAACAAGTACGGTTTTGATGCGATTCAAATATCTCATCTGCAAATCCATTTAATGTGAAGGCAAAGATACACAAAATAATTGATAACAGAGAACCTATAAGATAAAAAGCTCTCATTTCCTAAAAAATGCTAAGCGATATAACTTTTTCCATTTTATGGTTTCCATTTTATGGAAAAACGACTAACTTTGCGTACAATAATAAGACAGAGTATGGCAAAGGAAAAAATCAAGATTGATAACCCATTCGTGACCACGGGCTATGCCGGTGCCGACTATTTCTGCGACAGGGAGAAGGAAACGGCGGACATCATCCGTTTCCTGACCAACGGAAACAATGTGGCACTGATTTCACCCCGTAGATATGGCAAGAGCGACTTGCTGCGTCATTGTTTCGCTCAGAAGAGTATTGCTGACAACTACTATACTTTTATAGTGGATATCTATTCCACTAAGTCGGTGGCAGAGATGGTTGGCAAACTGGGTAGTGCTATCCTTGAGGCTTTGAAGCCAAGGGGGAAGAAGGCTTGGGAGAAGTTTCTTGCCATCCTTTCGTCGGTGCGCTCCGGCATATCCTTCGACATCAACGGTCAGCCATCGTGGACGATGAGTATTGGAGACATTCATTCGCCGGCAACTACCCTTGATGAGATCTTTGCTTATTTGCAGAATGCCGACCGCCCTTGTCTGGTGGTGATTGATGAGTTTCAGCAGATAACGAAATATGGCGACCCGAACATTGAAGCAGAGATCCGTACCCGCGTCCAGTATTGCACCAACGCCCATTTCGTATTCTCGGGCTCAAGAAGGCAGTTGATGGGGGCTATCTTCACTTCGCCGGCAAGACCTTTCTACCAGAGTGTTACGCTTTATCACCTCGACCGTCTGCCTTTAGACAGATATACGGAGTTTTGCGTTACTCATTTTAAGAAGCGTGGAAAAAAGCTTGATGCCGCTGTCGTGTCCCGTCTCTACAAGCAGTTCGACGGAGTCACCTATTATATGCAGAGGGTAATGAACGAATTGTTCAGCCTAACGGCTCCAGACACGCCATGTGTGGAGGCAGATGTCAACAAGGCAGTGGATGAGATTATAGCTGTTTCGTCTATTATCTACGAAGATTTGATGTACCAACTCCCGGAGAAGCAGAGCCGCGTGCTCATTGCGGTGGCAAAGGATGGAAGTGCGGAGAATGTGACAAGCGGAAGCTTCACAAAGCGTCACGGCCTTGCCTCCCCTAATTCTGTCAAGTCTGCCATCCCTGCATTAGTTGACAAAGGACTGCTCACCCAGGACAAGGGCGTTTATAAGGTGTATGATCTTTTCTTTGCCATGTGGCTGGTAAAGAACTTCTAAGAAGCAATCGGAAAAGAAGGTTTTGCAAAAACAAAAATGTCGTTATAATGAAGAGCCATTATAACGACATTGTTATTAATCAGTTGTTTCTTTTATCGAAAACTCTAAACCAGATGTGGCAGGTCTTTGAGTCCTTTCTCAATATCAGCATCGCTTAACGTGTAGTTAGAAAGGTCGCCATTGATGTACTGATCATAAGATGGGATGTCGATAAGTCCATGTCCGCTCAGGTTGAAGAGAATAACCTTCTGCTCACCCGTCTCTTTCGCTTTCTTTGCCTCACGGATAACGGCAGCAATGGCATGGCAGCTCTCAGGAGCCGGGATAATGCCTTCAGCGCGTGCAAAGATCATACCAGCCTCGAAGGATTCCAACTGAGGAATATCCACGCCATGCATCATCTTGTCTTTGATGAGCTGAGAAACAATCATACCTGCACCATGATAACGCAGACCGCCGGCATGAATGTTTGAAGGCTTGAACTCGTGTCCGAGCGTGTACATTGGCAGCAGTGGTGTGTATCCAGCCTCGTCACCGAAGTCATACTCGAAACGACCTCTTGTCAGTTTCGGGCAGCTTTCCGGTTCGGCAGCAATGAACTCAGTGGTCTTGCCGTCCTTAATGTTATGACGCATGAACGGGAAAGCAATGCCTCCGAAGTTAGAGCCTCCACCGAAGCATGCAATCACCTGATCAGGATATTCGCCAGCCATCTCCATCTGTTTCTCAGCTTCGAGTCCGATGATGGTCTGATGTAAAGCCACGTGATTGAGCACAGAGCCCAGTGTATATTTACAATTAGGTGTTGTCGTAGCAAGCTCCACGGCCTCACTGATAGCTGTTCCGAGTGATCCGGGGTGTGTCGGGTCGTTTGTGATAATGTCTTTTCCTGCACGTGTAGACATAGATGGAGACCCTGTCACGGCAGCACCGAACGTGCGCATGATGCTGGAGCGATAAGGCTTCTGCTGCATGGTGATCTTCACCTGATAGACGGCAGCACTGAGTCCGAACACGCTGGCAGCGTAGCTCAAGGCGGCACCCCATTGTCCGGCACCCGTTTCAGTGGTCACGTTGGTCGTCCCTTCCTGTTTTGCATAATAGCACTGGGGCAGGGCAGAGTTGATTTTGTGGGAACCAAGCGGATTGACACTCTCGTTCTTGAAGTAGATATGAGCAGGGGTCTGCAATGCCTCTTCAAGAGCGTAGGCACGTACAAGAGGAGTGGAACGATAGTATTTGTACTTATCCAGAACTTCTTCAGGGATGTCAATCCATGCATGTTCTGTGTCTAATTCTTGTTTACAACATTCAGTTGGGAAAATGTGCGCTAAGTCTTCTACAGTTAATGGTTGATGTGTGGCAGGATGAATAGGCGGTAAAGGCTTATTAGGCATGTCTGCCAGGATGTTGTACCATTGCGTTGGAAGTTCATTCTCTTGCAGAATGAATCTCTTTTGTTTACTCATGATTGTATAGTTTATATGTGATAGTTTAACATTCTGCTGCGAAATTACTCATTTTATGTGATATGTGCAAGAAAAAAACCATTAAACATTAATTATTAATTTTTGTTGTGTAGAAGATAATTAATTATTAACTTTGTAATCAAATAACCCGTTTCAGCTTTTATGCGAGATAACTTGATCAGAAAAATCGTTTTCGGACTCGGTGAAAAATTACTTCCTCGGCTATCGATGGGGGAAGCTAATAATCTGATATATAAGTCGCTGATGGACGACCAGCCTTTGATGTTGGGACGTCTGGGAGCGGTGGAGGTGAAGTGTATCCTTTATGGGATGTTCCCCTTTAAATACAGTTTGTTTCTCAGACGATACGTCAAAAAGCACGCACACAATAATGCCGGTTTCTTCCCCATGGACAGAGAATCATTCAGACGCTTTAAAGATCTGATGCTGGCAGACATGAGAGAACTGGATATTCTGGCTACGTGGCGTCCGGAAGAACTGCTTTTTAAGAAGCAACTAAGAAGAAGCCGCAAGATTCCCAGAGACATTCTCTTCGTTTACGACCATCCGATGTACTGGTCGAGGGCACTGGAAGGAAAGAAGGTGTTAGTGGTTCATCCATTCGTGGAAACGATAGAGAAACAATATAAGGAAAGGCGCGAATTACTTTTCAAGAACGAAAAGGTCTTGCCAGAGTTTGCCTCTTTTCAGGTTATCAAGGCGGTGCAGACAGCAGCAGGTAATACGGCGGGCTTTGACTCATGGTTTGATGCCTTGGAGTATATGAAAGCAGAGATTGCGAAATGTGACTTTGACGTCTGCCTGTTAGCCTGTGGAGCTTATGGCATTCCACTGGCAGCCCACATCAAGCGTATGGGTAAGAAAGCCGTTCACATGGGAGGCTCCATGCAGTTGTTGTTTGGAGTAATCGGAAAAAGATGGGAAAGGTATCCGATGCGAAATAAGTACTGGGTTCGTCCGTCAGCATCAGAAAGGCCGAAGGGATTCAACTTAATTGAAGATGGTTGTTATTGGTAAGTTGTCTGATGAGATACGTTGATGTAATACTTCCCCTGCCTCTTGACGGTGTGTTCACATACCTGTTGGCTGATGAGATGGTCACAAAAGTGAGTATAGGTATGCGTGTTCTGGTTCCGCTTGGAAAGAGCAAGACTTATACAGGAATCGTCCTGAAGATACATGATGAACAGTCGGGTGTGTCGGGAATCGATTATAAAGAGGTGATGGCAGTTCTGGATGAACATCCTGTGCTGCTACCCAGTCAGCTACGTCTGTGGCAATGGATTTCCGACTATTACATGGCTCCACTGGGCGATGTCTACAAGGCAGCTTTGCCGTCAGGATTAAAGGCAGAGGATGGATGGCGACCGAAGACTGAGACATATATCGGTCTGTGTGAGTCATACAGAAGTGGGAGAGCATTACATTCTGCATTGGATATGCTGAAGCGCTCGGTGAGACAGCAGCAAGTATTGATGGAATTCCTGACCTTGACACATTGGGATAGCATCGATGATAACGGTCCGGAACAGTCGATTGCTGAGATTACCCGGGAGGAACTGATGAATGTCACCCATTGTTCTGCTGCCATCGTGAAACAGCTGACCGATAAAAGAATCCTCTACACCTATGAGCGTGAAGTCGGCAGATTGAATGAGGGAGTAGGGAAGATTCTTGAAAAAGCCAGAAAGCTGAACGAGCCGCAGCAGAATGCCTACAATCAGGTGCTCTTCCAGTTCTTGAAGAAAGACGTCGTACTGCTGCATGGTGTTACATCATCAGGAAAGACGGAAATCTACATCCATCTCATCGAACAGGCAATCCAGAAAGGTCGTCAAGTGCTCTATCTGCTGCCAGAGATAGCCCTGACCGTGCAGATGATGGAAAGGCTGAGGAATGTCTTTGGCAATCGTCTGGGCATTTATCACTCACGTTACAGTGACGCCGAACGGGTTGAGATCTGGCAAAAGCAACTCTCTGACAATCCTTTTGATGTCATACTGGGTGCCCGCTCGTCATTGTTCCTCCCATATAAGCGCCTCGGTCTGATTATTGTCGATGAAGAACACGAAACGTCTTTCAAGCAGCAGGACCCTGCTCCGCGCTATCACGCACGGTCTGCTGCCATCGTCTTAGCCAAGATGTGCAAAGACTGCAAGGTGTTGTTAGGAACTGCCACGCCTTCAATGGAGAGCTATTATAATGCACAGACAGGGAAATACGGGTATGTGCAGTTGATGACACGTTACAAGAATATAGAACTTCCCCAAATACAAGTCGTGGACATCAAGGACTTACGCAGACGGAAAATGATGAACGGTCCCTTCTCTCCGCAACTGCTGGCAGCAATGCGCGAAGCTATTTCATCAGGTCGGCAGGTCATCCTTTTCCAGAACCGTCGCGGCTTTGCTCCAATGATAGAATGCCGGACTTGCGGATGGGTACCCCGATGCAAGAACTGTGATGTCAGTCTGACGCTGCATAAGAATCTTGAGCAGCTGACGTGTCATTATTGTGGCTATACATACACTGTGCCCGTGAAATGTCCGAGCTGTGAGAGCACTGAGTTGCGTGGGCGCGGATATGGTACGGAGAAAATAGAAGACTCCATCCGAGAGTTGTTCCCTGAAGCCAAAGTGGCTCGTATGGATTTGGATACAACTCGTACTCGCAATGCTTATGAACGGCTGATAGGCGACTTCTCAGCAGGTAAGACGAATGTACTTATCGGTACGCAGATGGTGAGCAAAGGCCTTGACTTCGGCGGTGTTTCTGTCGTTGGAATACTGGATGCTGATTCCATGCTTAACTATCCGGACTTCCGGGCGTATGAGCACGCATTCATGATGATGGCACAGGTGAGTGGAAGAGCAGGTAGAAAAGGCGGTCGTGGACTTGTGTTGCTTCAGACCCGCAATGCAGACTTGCCTGTTATCCGGCAGGTGGTAGATAACGATTACTCAGCTTTCTACCAGATGCTTTCCAAAGAACGCCGTGCATTCAGGTATCCTCCTTATTACCATTTATTGTATGTGTATCTGAAGCATAGGAGTGATGAGATGGTGGAGTCTGCCAGTATCTATCTTGGGGGAATACTCCGTCAGTGGTTTGGCGATAGGGTGTTAGGTCCCGACAAACCCGCTGTTGCCCGCATCAAGACACTTTCCATACGGAAGATGATTATAAAACTGGAGAATGGCATCGACCAACAGCGTGTACGGACGTATCTTAAAAAAGCCCAGCAGCAACTGCAACAGGACAAGAAATATGGTGCTGTACAGATTTATTACGATGTAGATCCTTTATAATTTCACCCTTCTTGTTTCTATTCGGTATTCACTGGGCGTGAATCCCGTTTCCCTTTTAAAGAACTTTGTCAGCGATGCAGGACAAGAGAAATTCATCCGATGAGCAATCTCTGCTGCCGTCTCGTCGCTATAGGCGAGCCAAACCTTTATTTCCTTTACGGCAGTCTGATTGATCCATTGCATGACAGTCCGTCCGCTCGACTGCTTAACCACCGTACTGAGATAATGGGGCGCGATGCAAAGTTTGCTGGCAAAAAAAGGTATATTACGATGATAGGCAGCATGTTTACTGACAAGTGCGATGAAACGCCGCAGCGTATCCTCGTTGCGACTCATGGAACGATAGACCGTTTTCTTGCCTTCCTGTTTCCTGATGAATAGAAGAAGAGAATCTTGTTGCAGACGGATATTCTCTGAAGGGAACGGCTCTTCATGTGCCAGTTCCCAAAGCAGGTTCAGGTGTTGCATCACAATAGCTTGAGTTTTCCCGCAGAGATGCAGGATGATAAAACCTTCGTTCATCTCAGGAAGAGAAGGACTGTCGAAGTCAAAAGAGAAGGCATCAACCTCGAAATCATCCGAATGTCCATGTTTTTCAATGAGTAAGTCGGTAAGAAAGACCACCATGTCACCCTCAGTGAAATGATAATCCACAAGATCGAACGAATAGTCGGCCCATCCTTTCTTGACGATGACGACTCGGCCCTCTTGCAGACGGTAGGGCTGCTTGCTCTGAAGGAAATCCTTGCGGGCAAAGCTGAAGTCGCGGAGCATGAAAAAACGGTCGTGTAGTATCAGCTTTCCGTTTTCTTTCCAGTTCTCTGTGTGGCTGAACAGTTCAAGTGAAATGGTATCTATCAGCATAGGTCTGTAGGTGATAATCTTACAAATCGGCAATATAAAGAACGAAATTGCTAATGATTTATTGTAAAATACTGACTAATTTTGCAATTTCAAATAAATGCAATTTATAAAGAATATGAAGAAGTTTATTTTGTCTGTGCTGTTGACAGCACTTTGTACCACTATTTATGCCGGTGGTCTGATGACTAACACAAACTATCACATTGCCTTCGACCGTATGTTTGCACGTGGTGCGTCTTTGGAGATAGACGCAGCATATAGCAATCCTGCCGGTCTGGCTTGGGGGCATGAAGGCTTTCAGTTGTCTTTTAATGCGCAGCATCCTACGCAGAACCGCGACATCAAAACGACATTTCCTTTATTGGAACCGATGTATGGAAGTCAGACACATAAGTTCAATGGTAAGGCTACGGCTCCCTTCGTACCTGCTTTGTTTGCCTCTTACAAACACGACCGTTGGGCATTATCCACGATGATTGGTATTGTCGGTAGCGGTGGATTCGTCAAATACAATGAAGGAGTTCCCATGTTCAATGTCTTGTTGGGTTCCATGCTGGCCTCAAAGGGCATCACCCCCGATCAGTATAAGCTGAACTCACAGATGAAGGGTAAGCAATATATATATGGTGGTCAGCTGAATTTCACTTATCGGCTGCTCGATAACCTTTCTGCCGCTGTGGGAATACGCGCCAACTATTATGACGGATATTATCAGGGACACATTATAGCTGATGCCCATCCCACATTGGGTAAGCTTGTAGGAATGGAACTTGACGTAGACCAGCGGGGATGGGGAGTGGCTCCTCTGGTAAGTGTTGATTTTCATCAGGGACCACTTACGGTGGCTGCACGTTATGAGTTCCGGACGAAGCTCAATATCCCCAACACAGAGAACAAACTGGTTGCCGAGATGGGAGACAACCTCAAGGCAGTGCTTATGAAGCAGGATCCTCAGACTCTTGCAGCTATCGCTCAGACTCTTGATGCGAAGATGACTCCTTATAAGGATGGTGTAAAGACACGTTACGACATGCCTGCTTTGCTGGCAGTGGCTGTAGGCTACGAGTTTATGCCTGAGTTACGAGCTTCAGTCGAATATCACTTCTTTGATGATAAGCACGCAAAGATGGCCAATAACCGTCAGGAATCCCTGAAACATGGAACGCATGAGATACTTGCCGGAGTAGAGTATGATATCAATAAGACTATAACAGTGAGTGCCGGTGGACAGCGCACAGATTATGGTTTGAGCGATGATTTCCAGACAAACACCTCTTTTGCATGTGACAGCTATAGTGTGGGATTTGGTGCTGCCGTGAATATCAACGAGCATTTAAGACTGAATGCCAGCTACTTCTGCACATTATACAGCGACTACACATCAAAGAGCAGCAATTATCTGCAGACAGGTATGCCGGGCACAGATGTTTACAGTCGCACCAATAGCGTGTTCGGCGTGGGCATTGATTATAAGTTCTGAGGAAACAATAATAATAAAAGATGGGGACACTTCATTTTCGAAGCGTCCCCATATCGTATTATAAAAGAACTCTTTATTGATTAGAATGTCAGTTCGCAACCGATACCTAGTACACGGTTTGTACGGGTGAAGGTGTCACTGACTCGTGGCTGAGTTGAAGTTACCCGGTCGTATTTTGAATAGTTGGTCTGGAAATAACTTGCAGAGAGCTTGACCATGTCGTTCATTTTGTATTCGAATCCAAAGCCGACGCTATAGCTGTCGACAACAAAGGACATGTCGTTCATGTATTTATCAGTCAGACCGTAGTCGGTAATCTGTCCACCTGCAGAGACGGTGAACTTTTCATTGATGTCCCACTCAGCACCAAACAGATACTCGCTTGTATTATGGGCGAGCTGTTGCTGGGTGTTGTTGTACCAGTCTGCATCTTTATCAAAGAAATGGTGATAACCTGCATTGACACGTACATTCTCGATGGGAGACCACTGTACACCGACAGTCAGCAGAGCGGGTGCATCTTCATTCACTTCCTCACCGTCGCGGAACTTGTTGACAGCAGCAATCTCACTCGCCTCATTGACTGTCGACTCGTTCTTCATGCGAATCTGTGTCTTGAACTCATACTTTGCAGCAAAGTTGAAGTTCTTGAAACGGTAATCAACGCCGATAATGGGTGCGATGCCAAGGCTGCTTTGATTACAGAGCAAGTTTACACCTTCAGAATACTTTGCAAGAGTACTTAATTGTCCCTGACTCTCTTTCAGTGAGTTGAGCCCTTCTGCGAGAGATGTCTGTGCATTCTTCATCTCATCCGTCATTGGAATACCAGCCTGCTGGGCTTTGTTGAGGATGTCCAGATGTGATGCAGCAACGCTTGCATCCTGCATAGCTTGAGGTGCTACGTTAGGAAGGAAGTCGCCGAAGTTGATGTATCCTTCGCCAGTCTTTACCTGTATGTTACTAATCTTAGCCTTGTAGGTTGCCGTACCGTAAAGCAGACGCAGACCACCATAGACAGACAGATCTTTGTTAATCTTGTAAGCTGTACCTATCTGAAAGCCGAAATAGTACTGCCTGCCTTGCATATAACCGTCCATGTCATATCCAGAGACACCATAAGTGGGAATGGCAGCCGGTGCCTTTCCGCCCAGTGCTGCATAGAGTGGAGCAAATTTGTTTGTGGCGGCATTGAGCTGTGTTGCGAAGCCGTCAAGCGTCATGAACTTGCTTGCTATATTTCCTACAACACTCTCAAAAGACCCCAGTCCGTCGGCAAACTCACATTTACCGCCACCACCTGGAACAGAGAAGTTGAACTGAAAACTCCAGTCACCTTTGTTATAAGCAGCCTGTATGGATGGGATGCATGGAGCATCTGCAACACCTTCATAACTCTTTTCAGACAATCCCTGATTCTTACGTCCTAATGCCAGATATGGATTGGTGGAGGTAATTGTTCGGGTCTGATGGGCATACTGCCAGTTAATCCCTAAGTGAAACCCTTCGTTGAGGAAGGCGACACCGGCAGGGTTGGAATAAACACCGTCAATGCCGATAGCAGCGTCACGCGCTGGATTACGAAGAAAACTAATGCTTTGATTGGTGTTTGTTAAAATGCCGCCAGCAAATGCGGTTACGTTACCTGATACAATCATAGCCAATACGGCCAGTTTTAATTTGTTCATCTTACTAACTTTTTAAAAACCGGCTGCAAAGGTATGCTTATTGTTTAATACAACCTTTAATTAAGTCTAATTTTTAAGTTCTGTTAACAAAAACAGAGCGTTTCCTTGCACAATAACCATCAAATGTGCAAGAAAATGCACAACTAAAGGGTAAAGTGTGTCTAAAAACTGTTAAGGCCTTCTCCTCTTTTTCTTCTTCTTATCCTTCTCTTCCTTTTTGTTGAGTTCAGGATACTTGATGCGAGTATGATAGATAGCTTTCAGTCGTTCTATTAATACAAGTTTTGCCTGGGCGATGTCATAGAATGTGATAGGACATTCATGGAAGTACCCTTCTGAGACCTGATTGTCGATTATCCTGTTCACCAGTTCGCTGATACTTTCCTCTGTATATTCATGGAGAGAACGCGAAGCAGCCTCCACAGCATCAGCCATCATCAGAATGGCTTGCTCACGAGTGAAGGGATTGGGACCAGGGTAAGTGAATGGCTCAGTGTCCACCTCTTCGTTTGGATGCTCATTCTTATATTTAATATAGAAGTACTTGGCCATTCCTCTTCCGTGGTGGGTAAGGATGAAGTTTTTGATGATATTCGGGATGTTCTCCTTTTCAGCCATCTTAATGCCGTCGGTCACGTGACCGATGACTATTCTGGCACTCTCCTGACATGACATGTTATCATGTGGGTTCACGCCGGCCTGGTTCTCAGTGAAAAACACAGGATTGGCCATTTTACCGATGTCATGATATAAGGCACCTGTACGGACGAGCAGGCTGTTTGCTTCAATCTTATTGGCAATCTCAGAAGCCAGGTTTCCGACGGTAAAAGAGTGCTGGAATGTGCCGGGGGCAATCTCGCTCAAGTCTCTCAGCAGTCCCTTGTTGGTGTTGGCGAGTTCGAAGAGAGTCACGTTTGACGTAAAGCCGAATGTTGTTTCAATGATGTACATGAGCGGATAGGCCAGCAACAACAGCACACCGTTGATGATGAAATGATAATACATGTCCTTGTCAAGAGCAGTCATGTAATTATACTGCATCAGTTGCAATGCAAAATAGGTCACTGCACTTGAGATGGTGACAAGAATCGCCGTCTTGAATACTTGGGCACGACGGGACAGTTCTCTAAGGGAATAGATGGCTGTGAGACCAGCAATGAGCTGGACGATGATGAATTCATATTGGTATCTGACGGCTGCGGCACAGATAAGAATCAGCACGACATGAGTGATGAAGGCCGTTCGGGAATCCATGAACACACGAGTGAATATCGGTGCGATGGCGAAGGGAATGATATAGACACTGAAGAGGTTGTGTTCCATCATCAGTGACACAACGATAGGGAAGAGCGTTATCAGTGTATAGAGCATCGTGATGCTTCGAGGCTTGTCAAAGTAGTCGCGGCGGAACAAGATAAGATAAATAGTAAAGAACAGCACAAGGATGGTTACGAATATTATCTGTCCTAATATCGTACTGCTCAGCTCGTCATTTATATCCCTGCGGCGTTTCATCTCTTTTTCCAGAGAATACAAAACCCTGTAGGTGTGTTCATCCACGATGTCTCCTCTGTCCACGATTCTTTGACCGCTCATCACCATTCCACTTGCCAGGGGAATGCCACTGAGGAGGTCGTTCAGCTCGCCGACGCTTCGTGTTTTGTCATAGATAAGGTTAGGTTCAATATAATTGTTAAGGTTGCATTTCTGCAGGATGGTGCGATGAGGGGCCAGTTTCTCGTCATTCAGGAGTGCTTCATAGGCAGACAGCGTGGAATAGATACAGTTGATTTGTGTGCTTGTTGCTTCTTTGCCGTTGACCACACGTATCAGCGTGGTCGAATCTTTATAGACCTGGTTAAACTGAGGCATGCTTATGATACCGGCTTGGTAGAGTCGGTGCAGTCGGTCATAAATGATGCTCTTATATTCATGGGGAAGTCCTGGGATGCCCGCTTTGAAATCATCAACGAAGTTATTGATCTGCTTGCGTTCAACCTCATTGTCATAATTAAAGTAAGGCTGAAAGATGGCAGTGAGTGAATCCTGTTCATTCTTGATGGCTTCATCTGTTTTGTAAATAGGAAAGTCAAACTTTGCGATGTAAGAACCATACATCCAAGGCTTGTTAACGTCGTATCTGTATTGCTGGCTGTCGTTCCGTGGAAGGAACCATACAATCAGCGTTACTGTGACGGCTATCAGAATAAAAAGCAAGAGAGTATTTCTCCAATAGTTCTCTTCCCGAGAGTTGAATTTCTTCATTTTATTGATTATTCGATGATTTGCCCTGCGAAAATACGGAAAAAATACTGAAAACTCAAAAAAAAAGCGTAATTTTGCAAAAAATATTAATATCCATAATGTCAGAACAAAGAGTGAGGGTGCGTTTTGCACCAAGTCCAACAGGGGCGTTACACATCGGCGGAGTCCGTACTGCCCTGTACAATTATCTTTTTGCCCGCCAGCATGGGGGCGATCTTGTCTTTAGAATCGAGGACACTGATTCCAACCGTTTTGTGCCTGGAGCAGAGGAATACATCATCGAGTCTTTTAGATGGTTAGGTATCAATTTCGACGAAGGCGTAAGCTTCGGGGGTGAACATGGACCATACCGTCAGAGTGAACGACGTGCTATCTATAAGAAATATGTCGATCAGCTTCTGGCTAATGGTAAGGCATATATTGCTTTCGATACCCCGGAGGAACTTGAAGCCAAGCGGAATGAAATCCAGAACTTCCAGTACGATGCCCGTACACGCATGCAGATGAGGAACTCGTTGACATTGGATCCCGCAGAAGTGAATGAGCGCATTCAGGATGGAGAACAGTATGTGGTTCGCTTTAAGATAGAGCCGGGAGTGGATGTTCATGTCCACGACCTAATCCGCGGTGAGGTTGTCATCAAGAGTGATATACTCGATGATAAGGTGCTTTATAAGAGTGCCGATGAACTGCCAACCTACCATCTTGCCAATATCGTTGACGATCATTTGATGGAGATTACTCATGTGATCCGTGGCGAAGAGTGGCTGCCGAGTGCTCCGTTGCATGTTCTGTTGTACAGAGCTTTCGGATGGGAGGATACCATGCCTCAGTTTGCCCATCTTCCCTTGTTGCTTAAGCCGGAAGGGAAAGGCAAGTTAAGCAAGAGAGACGGCGACCGTCTTGGATTCCCGGTGTTCCCATTGGAGTGGCACGACCCGAAGACTGGCGAGGTGAGCAGCGGTTATCGTGAGAGCGGCTACTTCCCCGAGGCGGTCATCAACTTCCTTGCCCTGCTGGGATGGAACCCGGGTACAGAACAGGAGATTTTCTCGCTCGACGAACTGGTTCAGGCGTTTGACATTTCCCGTTGCTCGAAAGCTGGTGCTAAGTTCGATTATCAGAAAGGTATCTGGTTCAATCATGAGTACATCCTCCGTAAGAGCAACGAGGAGATTGCCGGCATCTTTGCACCCCTTGTTGCCAACAATGGAGTGGAGGAGCCGATGGACCGCATCGTGAAAGTGGTGAGCCTGATGAAAGACCGCGTGAACTTTGTACATGAACTTTGGCCTCTTTGTGCATTCTTCTTCATTCCGCCGACGAAGTATGATGAGAAGACGGTGAAGAAACGCTGGAAAGAATACTCTGCCCAGCAGATGACCGAACTGGCAGAAGTGCTGGAGTCAATTGACGACTTTAGCGTAGAAGGTCAGGAGCCTGTCGTCATGAAATGGGTGGAAAGCAAAGGCTACAAGTTGGGAGACGTGATGAACGCTTTCCGTCTGGCACTCGTCGGTATCGGAAAAGGTCCTGGTATGTTCGACATCTCTGCCTTCCTGGGCAAGGCTGAAACGCTGAGCCGCTTGCGCAGAGCTGTAGAAGTTTTGAAATAGAAGTATCATCAGCAACTAACCCAAAGGATCAGCTATGTATCAGATCATTATCTATTTATATCTTTGTGGTGTCGCCATTGCAAGCCTTTTCAATAAGAAGGTGCGGAAGATGTGGCGTGGCGAGAGAGAAGCCGTGAAGATCTTGAAGGAGAAAGTTGATCCCAAGGCAAAATACATCTGGTTCCATGCTGCTTCGTTGGGAGAGTTTGAACAAGGCCGTCCGCTGATGGAGCGGATTCGGAGTGAGTATCCTGAGTATAAGATTCTCCTGACCTTTTTCTCCCCTTCAGGCTATGAAGTGCGGAAGAACTACAAGGGTGCAGATATTATCTGCTATCTGCCGTTAGACACCATTCGCAATGCTCGTCGTTTTTTGCGTGCAGTGCGTCCAGTGATGGCATTCTTCATCAAGTATGAGTTCTGGTACAATTACATGCATATACTCAAGCATCGTAATGTCCCTGTCTATAGTGTGTCATGCATCTTCCGTCCAGAGCAGGTCTTCTTTAAATGGTATGGCCGCCAGTATGGGAGAGTGTTGAATTGTATCAGCACATTCTTTGTACAGAACAGTATCAGCAAGGAACTGCTGCACAAAATCAATATTGACAATGCTGTGATTGTCGGCGACACCCGCTTCGACCGGGTTCTTCAGATCAAGGAGGAGGCCCGACAGCTTCCTATCGTTGAGGAGTTCACGCAACATGGAAGCGTACCGACATTCATTGCCGGTTCGTCATGGCCTCCTGATGAAGAGTTGTTCCTTCCTTACTTCAATGCCCGTCAGGAGTGGAAGCTCGTGATAGCTCCCCATGTGATAGGAGAGGAGCACTTGCAGCAGATTGTCTCTGGATTAGAAGACCGCAAGGCTGTGCGCTATACACAGGTGGAGAAAGGTGAGGTGAGCATGGAGGAGTGCCGTGAGGCATCGGTACTCATCATTGACTGCTTCGGTCTTTTGTCAAGCATCTATCATTATGCCGATGTCACCTATGTCGGTGGCGGTTTCGGCGTAGGCATTCACAATGTGCTCGAAGCGGCGGTATGGGATGTACCTGTCATCTTTGGCCCCAATAACCAGCGCTTCCAGGAGGCACAGGATTTGCTCAAGGCAAAGGGCGGATTTGAAATCAATAATTATTATGAGTTCTCTGATATCATGGAGAAGTTCATCCATGATTCAGCATTCCTGAAATCCAGTGGGCAGAGAGCCGGCCAGTATGTGAAGAGCCGTTCTGGAGCCACGGATAGAGTCATTCAGTACATAAAAGACTCTGAATGGTCTTTCTGACCCTTTCTTCAGAAGTGATATCAAGATAGTCTTCAGGGAAGCCTTTGGCTCCCATGGAGACTTTTTTGTTGATGAAGCTCATCTTGCTTGTCTGTCGGCATCTTGCAGAGAAATGAAACTCGCTGATGCCTGTTGCCTGATGGATGTCATGGATGTTGTCTTCGTTCACGCCGCATCCCGCCAGCACGATTATTCTTCCCGCCGACTGTTGTTGCAGCTCTTTCAGAAGAGGGATTCCCTCGTAGGCGGTAGGCTGCTGACCCGACGTCAGTACCCGGTCGAAGCCCATGTCAATCAGTTGTTCCAATGATTCCTGAGGGTTGGCGCAACGGTCGAAAGCCCGGTGGAAGGTTACAGACATACCCGATGCCTCTTCCAGCAGACGCCGGTTCTGCCGGATGTCCAGTGTCCCGTCAGACTGGAGACATCCGAACACCACTCCGTCGGCACCGAGTGCTTTGCAGATGCGTATGTCTTCAATCATCCGCTCAACCTCCAGTTCGGAGTAGAGGAAGTCGCCACCTCTGGGACGGATGATAACATGCAGGCGGGTCTTCGTCAGGAGTTTCCTTGCGGTCTTTATTTCTCCATACGACGGGGTGGTACCGCCCTCGGGAATCCCAGCGCAGAGCTCCACACGGTCTGCTCCACCTGCCTGGGCTGCAAGACAGCTTTCCACGCCATTTGCGCAAACTTCAAACTTGAACATAGGAAGAATCAGTTATGATGTAAAACCTGATAGATGCGTCTCAGTCCTTCCATGAGACGTTCGCGTTGGGTCGCAATGTTAATGCGGATGTATCCTTCCGAACCGTACATCGTTCCACTATTCACCCACACATCGCCTTCCTTCAGAAGTTTCTCGGTCAGTGTGTCAGAATCCATCCCTGTTGCCGTGATGTCCACCCATACGAGATAGGTACCTTCCAGTTGGAAGACCTTCAGCTCGGGAAGATGCCCGGCAAAGAAACTCAGCAGCGACTGGTAGTTGTCGTGAAGATAGATGTTCAGGGCATCAATCCAGTCTTCGCTTTCATTATAGGCTGCTTCGAGAGCAACCGGCGCAAAGGGGTTGACATCACATATCTCGTTGATGTTGATGGCTCTGTTGATGCGTCGTCTCCACTCGGCGTTCTGCGTAATGATGTTGGCTATTTGCAGACCTGCTGTGTTAAAGGACTTAGAAGGTGAACAGCATATCACGCCATTCTTTGCGCAGTCTTCATTGATGGAGGCAAAAGGGGTGAACTTATAGCCCGGCATGACCAGTTCACAATGAATCTCGTCGCTGATGACACAAACGCCATTGCGCTGACAGATGTCATTCATGCGGTTCAGTTCCTCCGGTGTCCATACACGGCCTGCGGGGTTGTGAGGGTTACAGAGCAGGAAGACCGTCGTCTTCTCGTCCTTGCATCGGCTTTCAAAGTCTTCCCAGTTCACCTCATAGTGCAGAAGAGTCTGTTCTCCGTCACTCTCGTTCGTGGTATTATTGGATGAGACCTTCAGTTTCGACTCGACGACCTCACATCCGTTGTTGCGGATGCTTGAGAAGAAGCAGTTATACACTGGTGTCAGAATCAAGACCTTTTCTCCGGGCATCGTCAGGGCTTTGATAACAGCCGAAATGGCTGGCACCACTCCCGTGGTATATTGAATCCATTCCCTTTCGATGTGCCACTGGTGTCTGCGCTGATACCAGTTGATGATGCTGTCGTAATAGCTGTCGGGTACTATCGTATAGCCGAAGACTCCATGTTCCATACGTTTTCTCAGTGCCTCGCGAATGGCGGGTGCAGCCTCGAAGTCCATGTCTGCTACCCACAGGGGGATGAGTGATGACGGATGGCTGAGAGAGGATGACGGCTCATCCCATTTTACACAATTGGTGCCTTGACGGACAACCGGTTTATCGAAATCAAACATACTGGCAATTCAATCTGTTTATTCTTGCTATTTATTATTCTTTCCGCAGCCTGATGATGCAGTCGGCAGGCTGCTGTATGTTTTCGTCAAGGGTGATGCTGCCTATCTCGTCGGCAACAATCTGTCCGCTTGTCGGGTTCTTGATGTTCGTGATCTTCCCTTTGATGTCTGCCTGTACGGTAGAGTATTCGAAGACACGGTCGCAAGACTCGTCGAATGTACAGTTTTCCAGTACAAGATTGTCGGCATAGCACAACAGCTGTTCACCCGACAGATGACAGTTGACAAGTCTTACGTTCTTTGAATGCCATGCCAGATATTCACCGTCAAGCACAGAGTCATAGATGGTGATGTTCTCACATTCCCAGAATGAGTCTTTGGTGATAATCTTTGCATGGTGAATCTCTACGTTCTTGCAGTACTGGAACACATATTTGGAGTCGCTCTCCAGTCCGTCGATGAAGATGTTCTGACTGAACATGAAGGGGTAGGTGCCGTCGTGCAGCTTGACATTCTTGATGCGAATGCCGTCGACACGCCAGAATGTCTCATCGGCATCATTGATGATGACGTTCTCCAGTTCCAGGTTCTTCATCTCACGGAAGAACTTCGGACCGTCGATGACACAGTCCTTCATCTTCATGTCATTGCTGTACCAGATAGCCGAACGGCTTCCCGGTGCAAAATAGCAGTTGGTGATGATGCTTCCGTCAACGTGCCACCACGGGTATTTTCCATAAAACTTGCAGTTGTCAGCCTCTATGTTTTTGCACTGTTTGATGCCCGATTCCCCATCCGTGATGGTGATTCCTTCGAGCCGTAAGTCATGAGAAGCGAACAAGGGCCGCTCTCCTCCGAATTGTTGATTTTTTATTAGTTGCATTGATATGTTCTTTGTTTACCTGAATACTAACAAAATCCATGCCACAAAGCAAAGGTGTTCTTTTGTCCTGTTTGAGCGTAGTTTGTCAATAAGGTAAAAAAATATAAGGTGAAGAGTAACATCTTCACCTTATATATGATTTTAAAGATTCGGATTGATCTTGTTCCACTCACTGATAGGAGGAACGATGTTCAGCGTTACAAGCTCGTCGCGCATCTTGCAGAGGTGCTCATAAGATGCATCCAGCTTGGCATTCTCTTCAGGTGTACCCTGTGGAACTTCGAATTTCGCACCGTTCTGGTCGAGCGTGGTCTTCATCGCCATCATGATGTGGTCGTACTTGTCGGTCTTCACGTATGTTCCAACGGGGAAGCGGAAAGGCTCACCGCCCATAGCCGAGCGAATCATCTCAACGGAGAGATAAGAAGGACTCTGGAATGAGCTGCGTCCGCGGAGCTCGATGATTTTGGCTCCACCCTTGGTGACATCCACTTTCATCTGCTCCCACTCTTCTGTCGGGAACTCCTCGGTACCGATGATGTCGGTCAGCTTGCGGCCTGCAATCTCAACATGACTGCCGAAGACTGCCATCTGCTCGCCATGACCACCGTATGTGGCACAGCCAGTGATCTCGTTCTGCATCACGCCGAACTTCTTGGCGAGAGCACTCTGCAGACGAGTGGTGTCCAGACCGGCAAGAGTGGTAACCTGACCGGGTTTCAGGCCAGAATAGAGCAGTGTTACCAGACCGGTGAGGTCAGCGGGGTTGAAGATGATGACAACGTGCTTTACATCTGGACAGAATTTCTTGATGTTCTGTCCCAGTTCCTCGGCAATCTTGCAGTTGCCGGCGAGCAGATCCTCACGGGTCATGCCAGCCTTACGAGGAGCACCACCTGAAGAGATGATATATTTAGCATTGGTGAAAGCCTCCTCGGCATCGGTGGTAGCTGTGATCTTCACATCACCGAATCCGCTTTGACGCATTTCCTCTGCTACTCCTTCGGGTGAGAATACATCGTAAAGACAGATGTCATCAGTAAGCCCCATCATCAGGGCGGTCTGAACCATGTTAGAGCCAATCATGCCGGCTGCACCGACGATGACCAGTTTGTCGTTTGTTAAAAATGCCATAATTATTTATTTTTAAAATTTAAGTTGTTCCTTCAACAAAAGATTTCCACCTACAAAGTTACGAAAAAAACATTGAATGAAAACGATTCTTTCCGTTTTTAAATATTATTAATTCTGCAACACCCGACTTTGCAAAGTCTGTATTGCAAAAACTCGAATCCTTCGGTGTTCATTTCTTTTCATACCATGCTTTCAGCACGTAGAAAGCTTTCTTCTTTTCGCCTTTGTCGCTGAAGAGTCCTTTCCTGTTGTAGTAGTCTTGAATACCTGTCAGGACACGGCGCGGGGAGCGGAAATCCTTGAGGATCCACGGGGTCGTTCCTGCCAGTCCGTCTATTTTGTCAAGCATGGCGGTGTTCTCCTGGTAGAGTTTCTCCTGGAACTCCTCTGTCCATCGCTGGTTGCTGGCTCCATGCAGCCCGTACTTGGCGCCGCCTCCGAACTCGCTGATGATGACGGGTTTCTCATAGGGGATTTCCCATTCCATCTTCGGAGCATCGTTCACGTCACGGTACCATCCGATGTACTGGTTGAAACTGATGACATCCACATAGACGTTCATGTTGTCGTTCAGCCGGTTCTTGTAGTTCGATGCGGATGTAACTTCCATCGCCATGCTGATGAGACGTGTGGGATCCAGCTGGCGGGCATGCTTGGCGAGCCTGCCGAGAAAATTGTCACGCTCGGCAGAGTGGGGCGTTTCATTGGCTATCGACCAGATGATCACGTTGGCACGGTTGTGGTCGCGGGCAATCATGTCTTCCAGCTGGCGCTCGGCATTGGTATAAGTGTGGAGATTCTTCCAGTCGATGGTCCAGTAGACGGGTATCTCCGACCAGACGAGAATGCCCATGCGCTCTGCCTCTCTCACGGCATATTCGTTGTGAGGATAATGGGCGAGACGCACGAAGTTACACCCCAGTTCCTTTGCCCATGAGAGCAGTGTATGGGCGTCTGCACTGCAGTTGGCACGCCCGCCGCCATTGGGCTTCTCCTCATGAATGCTGATTCCTTTCAGGAAGATGGGCTCGCCGTTGAGCAGGAGCTGTTTGCCCCGAGTCTCGATGGTACGGAAGCCGATCTCATCGGTGACGGTCTCGCCGTTCATCTCAATCTCCACCTTATATAATTTAGGAGTGGCGGGCGACCACAGCTGTGGCTTTGCCTTCATGTAGATAGAGGCAGTACCGTCCATCTCTGTCGTGAGCGTCTTCTTGATCTTCAGTTCCGGGATGCTCAGTGTCACATTCTGCCCACCTGCCGCCTTGTTCAGCTTGACGGAGAAGCCCAGTCGGCGACCTTCAAGGCTCAGCAGCTGCAGCGAATAGTTCTCTATGTAGAGTGGAGCCACATCGACGAGCAGCACGTCGCGCGTGATACCGCCATAGTTCCACCAGTCGAAGATTTGTGTCGGCACATCCTCGGCATGCCGTTTGTTGTCGACCTTCACAATGACAAAGTTCTCGCCATTCACAAGCTCGTCGGTGATGTCGAAGTTGAAGGGAGTGAATCCGCCTTCATGGTGTCCTACTTTCCTCCCGTTCACATAGACATGAGTGTCGTAGTTGACGGCACCGAAATAGAGGAGGGTCCGGCGGTTCTCCTTCTTCTCGAACTGGAAGCTGCGCTTCAGCCATACTGTCCCTTCATAGAAGAACAGACGGTCGTCCTGGGTGTTCCAGTCTCCGGGAATCTTCATGGTCGGGGCAGCGTCGAAGTCATACTCAATGAGGTCTTCCGGCTTGCCCGGCTTCGCATTTCGGAAGAACCCCCATCGCGTGGGATTCATGCGATAGTCGTAATACCCTTCTTCCTGTACGTCGACGATATAGTTCCATTCGCCGTTCAGCGATGTTATCTGCCGTCCCAGCACGTTTACCAGTTGGGATACTTCTTCTGCCTGTATGGAAACGATGGCAAGTAAGAGCAGAACAGTTGTTGTCAAAAGTCTTTTCATGTCTTATTCCGATTGTTTTTGGTTGCTGTTTAGGTATATCAATAGCTGTCAGATAGCTCAAGTGTATGCAAAGATAATGAAATAAAATTAAAATTGAGAATAGATTACAGATTATTTCTTACCTTTGCACGCTGAAACGACTTTTTTAAATATATTGACTTTTATGGAGAGAAAACTAAGGACGGCTTCGCTCTGCATCCATGCAGGCTACAAGCCTAAGAATGGAGAACCGATAGAACTGCCTATTATCCAGAGTACGACTTTCAAATATGACGATTCTGACGAGATGGCTCAGCTCTTCGACCTCAAGAAAGAAGGATATTTCTATACTCGTCTGCAGAACCCGACGAACGATGCAGTGGCTGCTAAGATTGCCGCATTGGAAGGAGGCGTGGGCTGTGTGCTGACATCCAGCGGACAGGCTGCTAACTTCTATGCCATCTTCAACATCTGTGAGGCGGGAGACCATATCGTCACTTCCAATGAGATCTATGGCGGTACGTTCAACCTCTTCGGGGTGACACTGAAGAAACTGGGCATCGAATGTACCTTCGTCAGTCAGGAAGCCAGCGAGGAAGAGATACAGAAGGCTTTCCGCCCGAACACGAAAGCGCTATTCGGAGAGACAATCTCCAATCCGGGATGTGCCGTTCTGGACATCGAGAAGTTTGCACGTATCGCCCATAAAAACGGGGTGCCACTGATTGTTGACAACACGTTTGCCACACCAATCAACTGCCGTCCCTTCGAATGGGGTGCTGATATCGTGACACACTCCACGACAAAATACATGGACGGCATGGCGACTCAGGTGGGCGGTGCCGTGATCGACAGCGGTAATTTCGACTGGATGGCAAATGCCGAGAAGTTCCCCGGACTCTGTACACCTGATGAGTCGTACCACGGTCTGACTTACGTCAAGGCTTTCGGAAAGATGGGTTACACGACAAAACTCGTGGCACAGCTGATGCGTGACTTAGGTTCTATTCCTTCACCCCATAACTCGTTCCTGCTGAACCTCGGTTTGCAGACCCTTCATCTCCGCATGGCACAGCACTGCCGTAACGCCCAGCGCGTGGCAGAGTTCCTTCACGACGAGCCGAAAGTGGCATGGGTTCACTATTGCGGTCTGCCCGATGATGCGAATTATGCACTGGGACAGAAATACCTTCCCAACGGGTCGTGCGGCGTAATAGCCTTCGGACTGAAAGGCAGTCGTGAGACGGCAATCGAGTTCATGGACTCATTGAAGATGATTAACATCGTGACGCATGTTGCCGATGCACGTACCTGCGTGCTTCATCCGGCAAGCCACACCCACCGGCAGCTCTCCGATGAGCAGTTGCGTGAGGCAGGTGTCGCTCCCGACCTGATTCGTCTCTCTGTCGGCATCGAGGATGTCGAGGATATTCTGGACGACATTCGTCAGGCATTGGATAAGATTTGACGGTATGGCAAGGAAAGTATTACTTGACGCACATACTCATACCATCGCTTCAGGGCATGCCTATAGCAGCTTGCAGGAAATGGTTCAGGCGGCTGCAGACAAAGGAGTGCAATACCTGGGCATCACAGAACACGGGCCAAGTGTCGAAGGCACTTGCCCGATACTGTATTTCAAGAATATGTTTGTCGTGCCACGCGAGATGTATGGTGTCAGGGTGATGATGGGATGTGAGGTGAACATCCTGGATACGGAAGGGCATTTAGACCTCAACGAAGAATACCTTGGCAGGCTCGACATCGCGATTGCGGGCATTCATATCAGATGCTGGAAGGGAGGAACGAAAGAGGAGAATACGCAAGCCGTGCTGAAAGTGATGCGCCATCCGAAGATTCATATCATCAGCCATCCGGGGGATGGTACGGCGGAACTCGATTTTGAAGCGCTGGTAATGGCTTCTAAAGAGTCGCACACCCTACTGGAAATCAACAATCATTCGCTGGCTCCTCAACGGGGACGGACGATTGCACGTGACAATAATCTACAGATCCTGCGGTTGTGTAAGGAACATGGTGTTCCCCTTATCTTGGGTAGTGATGCGCACATCTCTTTCCAGATAGCCGACTATAGCCGTCTGATGCCATTGCTTGCGGAAACCGACTTCCCCGATGAACTGATTATGAATTATTGGCCCGACCGGTTCTTTGAATTCATCGGCAAGCATTGCTGATGGAATCAACACGTTTCCCCCTGTTTGGAATCAGAGTGCCGGTCAGAGCATTTTGTAAATTATTATTCGAATTTTGACCCCTCAAGAATCGCGTCTTCGTGAAGGAATTGTCCTTCGGACGAAAAAAACGCGATTTTTGAGGTTTTTTGTAAACTGTTGACTGACAGATGATTACGTGAATGTTTATTTGTAATCGAACGGTTTACAAATAATAAATCTGCCAAAGGTAAGGTTTCGTTGCGCGAAAGGTTATGTTTCGTCGTGTGAAAGGTCATGTTTGAGGCGGTGAAACATAACCTTTGGCTCGCTCAAAGCTAAGGTTTCGCGGTGTGAAAGCTTACCTTTCATAAAATGAAGAATAAAGAATGAAGAGTGAAGAATCATGTTTTACACAATTTAACATCTCTTTCATCACTTTTCCCCGACAAGTTTTTGTCAAATAAAAAAATATGACCTGTTTGACCACCTCATAAAGATTGCTGCATCGTACACTTCAGATATCAAATGGAGGGACTATGCTGGCGCGCCAAACGTCGTTAACATTTCTTAGTCCTTTTATCACCACACAGAGAAAAGATTTTGTATCTTTGTCGCCAGATTATAAAATAAAGACGATTTATGAACACTTTAGAAAGAATACAAGCCTTTGAGGAGCTTATTCAATATAGTGAGAGGGAACAACAATTTCTTGGCACAGGAAATCCTTTAGCGCCAATACTGATAATCGGAAAGGAGTCTGCTGATAACGCTAAGGATGAAGAGGCTATCGATAAGCATATTTGTAATAATGTGAAAGCTGTAAAGGACTGCTTTTACAACTGTGACCTTGCGAATCTCTATTTGCAGGTACATCCCAAACATGCAGGTAGCACTTGGAATATTTACCAGAAACTAATAGACTACATTCTTTATGAAAAACAACAGGAAAGGGAAATGGGGAGTCCGTTGCCTTTTGGCGTATGGTCATATGTTACAGAGATGAACAATACGGCGAGCCCCAAAACAAAGAATGCCGAAGATAGGCTCAGGCCAGACTATTTCAGACACCGTTTCTTCTTAGATTTCCCTGTCGTTGTTTTAGCGTGTTCTGATTATATACAGAATGTTCCAGGTAACTGGCAAATCAACGACATATTTCAGGTTACTTATGATGTCGGCAACGGTGAGTATAGCAACTACAGCCAAGGCAACAGGTTCTATACACACAGAAGCAGCGACAGTAAACGGCTTGTTATCCACACACGACAACTGAGTATGAACGTCAGTGAAGACATGCTGAGGGATATGGCGGACGTAATAAGAGGGCATCTGCTGAAGTGGGGAAAATTTCCTTTTAAAAGATTATGAAACCGATGTAAGCCTGATGTGGATTTGAATTGTTTATCAAAAGTCTTCGAGTCCAAAGAAGACGGTTTGTAATGTCTACAAGCCCCCGTTCGACTGCACAGAGGATAAGGAAAACTTATTCGTGACAATGCCGTTTCACATTTATTGCAATCTCATGACATTGTGAGGTTGCAATAATTCTTTATTACCCTTGCAACACGTCTGTAACATCCTATCTGTACTTTTGCAGCGTCAATGGAGGGCTTGACCATATTCCTCGTTGGCACAGAAGTATGGATAAAGAAAAAGCAGAAAGAATCATCAAGATTGTAAATTGGGTGAGATTCATCATCCTCGTAGTGTTCCTGACATTTGTATTTGTTGCGCTGTCTAAGGCGCAAACGACGTATGACTTTGGTTTGGTATAGTGTTGGTATGGAAAAGAAAATCAGTGCTGACTGGAATGTAGGCATCGGCACGGAATTGCGTACTAAACACAGACGCGAGTATATTGACCGATGGAAACTGGACATCCACAGCATGTATAGGATTCATCGGCATTTAAAGTTAGGTGCCGCTTACGAGTTCCACCTAAAAAACCAAACGACAGGTAGCGAAACCATTTCTTTACCGCACCATCGGTTCATGGCGGATGTAGTACCCTCTGTGTCTGTCAGTAGCTGGTTTAAATTATCGCTAAGGGAAAGATACCAATACACCTACCGGATGGCGAGACATGACATTGATGCTCAGCACGAGCATCATCTGCGCAGCCGTATTAAGGCTGTGATGGCAATGGCACAGTAGAAATGGGAGCCTTTCACATCTGCCGAGATGTTCAACAACATGGGAGAAGGATTCACAATAGACGAGATTCGGCTGACAGTCGGTACAGGACATCGCTTCAGTCTGCACCATTCCGTCAACATCGGCTATATGCTTAACCTGAAGAAATCAACAGACAGTCTGGACAAGATGCTCCATATACTTACTACGGAATACATTTACAACTTATAACGCGCAGATATGAATACTTTATTTCTTGGAATAGTTATATTCCTGATTGTACTTGCAGTGTTCGATCTCGTGGTCGGGGTGAGCAATGATGCAGTAAACTTCCTGAACTCTGCCATCGGTGCCAAGGTGGCGAGGTACAGGACGGTGGTGACGGTGGCGGCAATCGGTGTGTTTGCTGGAGCGGCGCTGAGCAATGGCATGATGGACGTGGCACGACACGGCA
>Ga0247611_10001989_pt1 | contig 34772 bp, 32 predicted proteins | sample 177DNAGHGhighgp2_FD_192422 | JGI IMG/M metagenome (GOLD analysis project Ga0247611, IMG submission 192422) | Sheep rumen microbial communities from Palmerston North, Manawatu-Wanganui, New Zealand - 1770 DNA GHGhigh gp2 | ecosystem: Host-associated > Mammals > Digestive system > Stomach > Rumen... | reverse complement strand
CTGATGATATAAGAAATCCACTTAATACAGCTTATGATGATTTTTATAATCCTTCAAAAATAATAGAAGTTATGAATTCAATCTTTGATAAAGATTAATTAAATATTTATAAAAAAATTAAGAAACCATCTTAAAGGTGGTTTCTTATTATTTTTATATTAATTTCAGTAAAAAGGAATATTTTGTCGAATTTTGGTTGATTTATTTTTTGAAATAATCTATAATACTATTTGCTGATATGAAATAATATTATATTTAGCACTTGAGAAATATGTTTATGAAATAATATAAGGGACTTATTATTTATAAAGTGAGCAAATTATGTTTAATTTAATTCATAAAAAATATTTATTTAAAAATAAAAATGAATATTTAAATTATTCTAATTTATTTATTGAAGAAAAATATAAAGAATATTTAAGTTATATATTTATCTCAAATAATTATAAAGAAGAATATTTTTATAATAATTTTTCATATATAGAGAATAGATTAAATAAATTAGAAGAAGAAATTGACATTTATAAAATTAAAGATCCTATATTATTAGATTCAAAACTAGAATTTGTAGTTAAAGATATGATTGAAATAATATTATCAAATATTATCGATAATTATTTAAATTCTAATATTTCAATTCTTGAACTATTATTAAAATATAATCAATCAATTGAATATTTAAAAAATAACTATACATACAACAAAATATTAGAATCTATAAAAGATAATAATTTAAAATTAATTAATTCTATTAATAAATTAGATATCGATCTAAATTCTAATATTAAATTAGATAGACCATTTTTTAATAATATTTTAGGATATGATGAAGTGGAATTTGATACATTAAAATCATTTTTAGATTCAAATTTATTTGAATCGATACTAAGATTAATATTTGTTAGCGATACTATAAATAAAGTAATTGAATCAAGAGGCTAGAATATAGCTTCTTTTTTAAAATATTTTAAAATAATTTCTTAATATTCATGATATAATTTAATTAAGAATTGGGTGGTGAAGATATGTTTAAAAGATTATTATCAAAAATTAAGGAGGCATCTTTTTCTGTATTGCCTATTTCGTTTCTTGTACTAATTTTAGTATTAACACCACTTATTAATTTAAATACACAAGAAATATGGGCTTTTGTAATTTCTACAATAGGACTTATTTTAGGTATAGCTTTATTTAATTTGGGTGCTGATTTAGGTATTGAGCCTATGGGTCAACAGGTAGGATCTACACTTATTAAAACTAAGAAAATGAAATTGATTTTAATTGTTTGCTTCATCCTTGGATTATTAATTACGGTTGCAGAACCTGATTTAACAGTTCTTGCAAATCAATTAAAAAATGCAATTCCATCATTTTTAAATATACCAGGTAATATTATATTAGTTTTATCAATTGGTCTTGGAGTTGGTATTTTTATTGTAATTGGTGTAATGAAAATCATTACAAAAAAAGATTTATGTCAAATCTTATTATTTTTCTATATGATGCTATTTGCATTTGCATCTATTTTAATATTTAATGGAAATGGTTCATTTATTGCTATTTCATTTGATTCAGGTGGTGTTACAACAGGACCTGTTACTGTTCCTTTTATAATGGCACTTGGGGTTGGCTTTTCTCTTACAATTGGTGGAAGAGATAGTAAAGAGAATTCATTTGGTCTAATATCTTTATCTTCAATCGGACCAATTATTATAGTTATTTTATTAGGATTAACAATTAAATCAAATAATTTATTAAAGCTTAGTCAAGAGTATAATCAAACTATTACAAATAGTTATCAGATAAATGTAAGTTTTTCTAATGTTATGCATAGTATTCTTACAAATACTAGATCAATATTTATTGCATTAGGATTAGTATTTATATTTTTCTTAATTATTGATTTAATATATATTAAATTACCAAAGAAAAATATAAAAATTATCCTATTTGGTCTACTTTACGCCTTAATTGGTCTTGTAATGTTCTTAACTTGTGCTGAAATAGGATATTTACCTATTGGATTTAAGATTGGTGCTGAACTTGCAAAATATCCAAGCGTATTAGCTATAATTGGATTTGTTATTGGTATGTTAACAGTACTTGCAGAACCTGCAGTACATGTATTAACTCATCAAGTTGATAGTGTCACAAAAGGAAGTATTACAAAAAAAACTTTATTAATTGCACTATCCTTAGGTGTAGGTATTTCTATAACATTATCAATGATTAGAATAATCTTTGATTTTAGTATCTTGTATTATGTTATTCCAGGATATTTAATAAGTTTTAGTCTATCTTTCTTTGTGCCAAAGATATATACAGCAATTGCCTTTGACTCAGGTGGAGTTGCAAGTGGTCCTTTAACCACAAGTTTTATATTACCACTTGCGATTGGTGCTTGTTCAGTATTATGTCCTAATAATGTCTTTAATAATGGATATGGAATAGTTGCTATGGTTGCAATGACACCACTCATTACAATTCAAATTTTAGGTTTTAGAAGTGTTGCAACTAAGACAATTATTAAACATAAGAGAATGAAAGACATTGAAGCTGAAAAAGATGATAATGTAATTATTAAATTCTAGGAGGTTTATATGGCTAATAAAGAATTAGAAGCTCCAATCAAATTAAAATTACTAATTACTATTGTTAATAGAAAAAAAGCTGATTTTTATACATCAGTACTTGAAGGTTATGATGTAGTATCAAGTGAAGTCTTATATGGGCAAGGACTAGCTAGTAAACAAGTACTTCAATATCTAGGACTTGCTAAAACTGATAAAGCTGTTATTGTATCAGTTGTTAAAGAAAATAAAATCAAAGAAATATTTGCTGCTTATGAAGATAAATATTTTAAAGTAAAGGATAGTAATGGTATAGCATTTACTATTCCACTTTCAAAAATGGTAGGAATTAAAACATTTAAATTCTTAACTAATGTGGAGGATTAATATGGATCAAAAATATGAATTAATCTTAGTTATTGTAAATGAAGGTTTTAGTGAATCTGTTATGGATGCAGCTAGAAGCAAAGGTGCTACAGGTGGTACTCTTATCTCAGGTAGAGGTACTGCAAAAGAAGAAATGCTTGCAAAGTTTAAAGTATTTATGTCACCTGAAAAAGAGATAGTTTTAATTCTTACATCTAAGGATAAAACTGATAAAATATTATCTGAAATATATGATAAATGTGGTCTTAGTACAGATGCTCATGGTATTGCATTTGCCTTGCCTGTTGATGATGTAGTAGGAATTAAGAAACAAATTAAGATAGATGAAGTTGTTGAAAAAGAGAAGAAAGAATAATATTTAAAAATGCTTTATTTATAAATATAATTAAATCCTAAATTATGATTAATATAGTTTAGGATTTTTTTATGGCAAATTTTAACGTTTTTGTAAATTAATAATATAAAACAATTGAAATGATTTTCTAGATGTAGTAGAATAATTATAGATTTTAGAGAGGTAAAGAATATGAAAGAAAAAGAAACAGAAGGAATCACTTTACATGATTTTTTTCATACATTAATAAAAGGATGGAAAGTAATTCTTGTTATATTTGTTTTAGTTTCTGCTGTTGGTAGTGTATATACATTTAAGATAAAGAAAAATACATATTATTCTTTAGGTTCAATTACAGTAGAATATAATGGAAACAGACAAGATAATACTGTAGACATAACATCATCATTACATTATGTTACTACTGTATGTGAGTTAATGAAATCAGAAGATGTTTTAAAGAAAGTAGCAGATAATCTTAAAGATGAATATAAATTAAATGTTGAAGATTTAAAGAAAACTATCTCTATTTCTTCTAGTACAACTTCTATGTTAATTACATTTAAGGCTACATCCTATAACGGTGAAAAATCTCAAAAGATTGTAAGAACATTAGCAAATGAAATATCAAAATATAGTTTTGATTCTACATCAGATTATGATAAATTATATTGCAAAATCTCAGTAAGAGATAATGGATTTGATTATTATAAAGCAGGACCTAATAGAGCTTTATTACTAGCAGGATTTATGTTAGGTGGATTAGTTCTTGGATGCTGTGTTGTATTAATTATAGAATATACTTCATTAAAATTTAGGAATAAAGATGAACTAAGACAATTAGATTACCCAATTATTGGTACAATCTTTAAATTAAAGAAGAAAACTAATTTAGATAATGATGATTTAATTGAACCAACTTTACGTAATTTTGAACCATATAATAGATTATTATCTAATATTCAATTGGCAAATGTAGATAATCCATTAAAAGTAATTATGTTTACAAGTGCTATACAATCTGAATTTAAGACTACTACTATTGCAAATACTGCTTATGCAGCAGCAAATAATTCTAAAAAGGTTGTAGTAATTGATTTAGACGTTAGAAAGTCTAGATTACATAAAGTTTTTGGTTTACCAAAAAATAATGGTTTAGTTGAATATTTAAATGATGAAATTACATTTGATGAAGTAATTAAACATACTGCTATAGGTGTTGATGTTATTACTTCAGGTAAAAATATAGATAACCCTGTAGTTATTCTTGAAAGTGAAAAACTTAAAAATTTAATTAATAAGTTAAAAGATATATATGATTTAGTATTAATTGATACAGCACCATTTATGGCTTGCAATGATTCACTAGAGATTGCAAAATTAGTTGAAGGTTGTGTATTTAATGTAGCAATTAATACATCTTTAAAGAAAGATGTTATCTATGCTACATCACAAATATCACAATTAACTAAGGTTATAGGTATTAATTGTACTAATGTACCAACTACAAAGAGTGATGGTTATTACTATTATTATGGAAAAGAAGAGAAACAGAAATAAGAGGAAAAATAATGATTGATATTCATTGCCACATACTTCCAAATGTTGATGATGGAGCTAAAAGTATTGAAAGTTCAAAAAATCTTTTAAACGATGAAATAAAGAATAATAATGAATATGTTATTTTAACACCACATCAAAATAAAGAAAATCTTAATAAGAAAATGCTTGTTAATCAATTTGAAGAATTTAATAAACAAATTGATTTGAATGTTAAGCTTATGTTAGGATGCGAGCTTTATTATTATGAAGGCATGGAAAAGGATTTAAAAGATGGTAAAATTTTAACATTGAATAATTCTAAATATGTATTAGTTGAATTTTCAACAAGAAGTGAGACAAAAGTAAGTGATGTTGTATATGAGATATCAAGTTATGGATTTGTACCAATTGTTGCACATGTTGAACGTTATCCATATTTAAAGAATGATGATTATATTGATATTGTTAAAAATGGTGGATTAATTCAAATTAATTCTCGCTGTTTTACAACAAAAGAATATAAGAAAAAATTAAAATTTTTACTAAAGAATAAATTAGTTAGTTTTATTGCTTCAGATTGTCATGATGAAATTAAACGTCCTTGTGACTTTGAAAAGGCAAAAACAATCATTAAAAAGAAATATAAAGATCAATATACTAAGCTATTTGAAACAGTGCCTGATTTTGTATAAATTTTTGAATTAAATATCTATGCTAAAAAACATAGATATTTTTTTTAAAAATTTGTGATTCTTTTTCCGTGAAAACGCTTTCTATTTTTATATAATAATATTGTAAATTAATATTTTAATTTACATAAAAGAAAGGAGATTAGTTAATAAAGAAAGTATTAATTAATTGGAAAAGTAAGAGGAGGAAAAATGAAAAGGAATTTAAGATTAATTTTAGGCTCAGTATTAGGTATTGGCCTAGCATTCTCTACTGTTTCATGCGGACAAAGTACTGTGACAGTTACAGGAGAAAAAGGTGAGAAAGGTGACAAAGGAGATAAGGGTGATAAAGGAGACAAAGGAGATAAAGGTGATAATGGCCAAGACGGTAAGGATGGACAAGATGGTAAAGATGGTTTAGACGGCAAAGATGCTGTTAACTGTTTTGACATTGCTAAAACATTTGGTTATCAAGGAAATTATGGTCAATGGGTTAAGGAAATTGTTAGTGGAGATTTATCTGTACAATATAGTGTAGATATTTCTGATGATTTTAAGAAATTTAATTATGGATGGGACAATACAGAAGTAACATTAAATAGTCATACATTCTTATTAGATAGTCGTTTAACTGATGAACAAGCAAGTCAAAATGAATTTGTATTTAACAATATTAATGACGCAATTACTAGTGCTTCATCAGGTACTGTCGAAGAACCTATGACAATTTATATGGCACCAGGTGTTTATTGGACACATGATCCTGATAGTGAATCTACTACAAATGCATATACAATTACAAAAGAATGTGCAAATATGAAGTGGGTAGGTTTAACTGAGGATAGAAGAAATGTTGTAATCGCATTTAATTATGGACACAATGTTGGTTATAATGGTGGTAATCCTACATGTTTCAATATTAAAGGAGATAATTTCAATATTGAAAATATGACAATTGGTGGATATTGTAATGTAGATTTAGTTTATAATCTAAATCATACATTTGACCATGTAAAGAGATCAACTGACGTTACTCAATGTCAACTTGGTACATATGATGGTGATAAATTATATTGTAATAATGTATCATTTATTTCACGTTTAAATATGATGCCATTTATTAGCAGTAAGCGTGCTCTATATTATAATTGCCATATGGAAAGTACTGATGATTCATTAAATGGTTCTAGCAAGGCAGTTTATCTAAATTGTGACTTTGATTTCTATGCATCAAAGCCATGGGGTGGATCAAGTGGTGTTACATTATTAAATTGTGATTTTAATATTGTTCATACAAATATTGGTAACAATCCTGTTCAATATTTAGCTAAAGGTGCTGGAAGATTTAATGTAATTGACTCAAGATTCCATGATGATACATATAAACAAACTTATAATATCGGTTGGTCAGACATTTTATCTTCTACATATAGAAGCTATTATTCTAATGTTAGATATAATGGTGTATTAATTGATTTTTCAAATGGTGGAAAAGATAAAGATAAGGGAATTGATATTACAGGACTTGACGCACTTAAAGCTTATAAGCTTGTAGATAGCAAAGGTATTGTAACTTATAATGTATATAATTTATTACGTGGAAATGATGATTGGGATCCATTAAACCAAAAAGAAGTTGTAACAAAGTTAAATGGAACAGATATTCCTACAACATTAACCATAACTTGTGATAAGAATACATTAGAAACAGGAAAAGATGGTTCAAATACTGCAACAATTAACTACAATATTACAGGACCACAATCTACAAATTATAAAGAAAATAGTGAAGTAAGATATGTTGTAAGTGATGAAGATAGTTCTTATGTTACTCTAACAAAGAATGCTGATGGTTCTTGTACAGTACTTGCAACAAATGAAGCTGAATTAGCTAGACAAGTTGTAATAAATGTAATTGATAAGTCAGGTTTAGCTGCTGCAGTTGCAATTACAGTTCGTCCTTCTATTTTACCAATTGATGCTGCTACAAATGTAAATCTAGTTCAAAATACAGATGGTACAGCTACAGTATCATATGATATTGCAAATCTTGGACAAAGAGCTGATAATTCAAGAATTTACTGGTACATTTGTGATGATGCAAATGGTTTAAATGCTAAGCTTATCCAAATGGGTAGAGGAGAAGAACCTCTAAAGACTGTTAAGTTATATAAGGCTTATGTAGATAAATATTTAAAAGTTACAATTGAAACTAAACATATCAGAAGTGAATATGGTCAAAAAGTTGAATATGTATTAAGCACTCCTATTTCTGCAACAGGTATTGAAGATTTAACTCAATATGATGTAGATTTAAAGAATTTCGCAACAGTTAATGATAAGACTAGTGTAGAAGGTTATTGGCAAGTTAATAATGTAAATTATGGTGTAGGTAATAAGAATGGATTCTTAGATTATGAAGGATTATACTTTACAGGAAATAAGAATGCTGATTTTAGCTATATCAATTACTATACTTTAGGTAATGCAGATAAGAATATGGATATTACTTTAAAGGTAGCTCCTGGTAAGACATCTGGTCAAGGATTTGGTTCAAATAATAACTTCATTGAAGTAAGAATCAAATATGATGTAGTTACTAAAGAAGGATATGCATTAAGAATTATCCGTACAAGTGGTGATTCTACAAGAGTTGCATTAGTTAAGTTATCAGTAGGTACTGATGGTAAAGTTGTTGCAGAAGAACTTGCAACAAGTGAGAACACTAGTGTATATTTAACTGAATGTAGTATTCATCTTTGGACTGATGGTACAAAGATTCATGCAAATGTAACAACAACTCATGATCAACCAGAAGGTGCAAAGACTAAAGCTTATTTACATGAAATTACATTAGAAGCTGATTTTACAAATAATAATAAATCTGGCTTTGGTGTATATTATGAAAGTTCAACTGGTGACAATACAACTTATATTGGTTCTCTTGTTACAAAGTGGATTTAAAAAAATTGATGGGTTGCATCTTGCAACCCATCTTTCTTATAATATTTCTCTTTTAAAATATCCTCTAGTATTTTTATTTTTATCAAAATAAGAATTAACAGAATGAGGATTTTTTATTTTTTCTAAATAATTAGAAATGATTCTTTTACATTCATCTTTATTCTCAATACTAAATTGAAGTCTAATACGTTTTGTTAATTTTAATATATCAGATAAATCATCAATTAAATTTAATGCTTTATCATTGTATATATGAGTTATACAATTTTGACGAGATGTAGGGAATTTAGCTTTTGAATCTTCTAAATAATATACATGATCTTGGCATTTACCACATTCACCATATCTTCTTAATGGGCAATATTTTAAAGTCATTAAATTTTGATGACCATATACAATAATTTCACAATTAGGATTTGTATTATATTTATTCTTATATGAATTAATAATATTATTTAACTCATTTAAACTCATTTCAAGAGATAATGTTACAACATCTGCTCCGTTTTTATGAAGATAATATATTGCATCACTATTACATACATTAAATGAATAATCAGTAATTATTTGATTACCCTTATCTCTATAATTATATAAACCACCATAGCCACCAACTAAGATAGTACCACTTATATCATCATATTTAGCATTTACATAATTTATATAATTAGAATTATCATAAATTGTAGAAATACCCATTTCTTTACAAGCTTCAACTTGTTCATTAGTTAGACAATATGCACAAAGTTTAATTTCATCATTTTCTTCATATTGAATTGGATTAATTTCTTCATTTTCAATGAAGTCATTACGATAATTTTGATAATAATTTTCAATATTATCAACTAAATTTCTTCTAGCTTCATTGATAGAAGAAATAGTCATAAATAAATCTCCTTGAAGGCTATTTTTTACATCTGTTAAATAGAATGATGTTTCACTTAATTTTGCTAATTGTTTCTTAAGTGTATCAGTATCAATTGGTCTTTTTGATGCAGGTTGGAATAATTCATTACTCTTTCCTTCAAATTTAATACCATCAATAGTTGTACGAAGAAGAAGTGGAGTATTTTCTTTACCACAAGCTTCAATAATAATACCTTTTTTAAATTCATTTGTGATAGTTAAATCGATAGAAGAATCAATCATTTTATAGATTTTTAATCCTTTTTCAAAATCTCTATAAATATTAAGTAAGCAGCTTGTATCAGATTTCGATATTTCGTTATTATTAATATCAAACATAGAATCAACAGTGAAATAATAATCTTCTTCACCTTCAATTCTAATTCTATCTCCAACTTGAAGACTTCTTAAAAGATTAATTTTTGTTAATTTATTAATCTTTTTATCAATTGTACCAATTAAAGCTCCTTCATTATTCTTTTTAGTAATATCTACAATATTTCCTTTATCTTCATTAAATAAGAAGCCTTTAGTATAATTTCTATGGAAGATTGTATCAAGAGATTTAGGATTATAATTTGGATTATCCATTTTCTTTCTATACTCAGATACAACAATTTTTACATATTCAGGGTCTTTCATTCTACCTTCAATTTTTAGTGAATTAACACCTATTTGTTGTAAGTCTTTAAGATAGAAAGAAGTATTTAGATCTCTCATAGAAAGATGGAAACCTTCTTCAACTAATTTAGAATCTTTATATAATTTATAATTTCTTCTACAGTTTTGAGCACATCTACCTCTATTACCAGATCTAAGTGTTAGCATAGAAGAAAATAAACATCCACCACTATAAGAAACACATAATGCTCCATGTGCAAATATTTCAAGAGGCATTTTAGATTTTTCTTTAATATTTTTAATTTCTTCAAAAGATACTTCACGAGCTAATACACATCTTTTAGCTCCAAGAGATGAGAAGAAATAAACATCATTTAAATCCTTTAAACCTACTTGAGTTGAAATATGAGCTTCCATATTAGGACAATGATTAATAATAAAATTAATAATTGAAAAATCGGCAGCGATTATACCATCAACTCCGATATGATATAATTCTTTAACATATTCTTTACAAGGATCAACTTCATTTTCTTTAAGTTCAGTATTTACTGTAACATAAATTTTTTTACCAATCTCGTGAGCTAATCTTAGACCTTTTTTCAATTCATCAATTGTTAAATTTTTAGCATAAGCTCTAGCACCAAATCTTTCTGTTGCTAAATATATAGCATCAGCACCATTATAAAGTGCTTGGCGTAAGCATTCAAAATCTCCTGCAGGAGCAAGTAATTCAGTAAACATAAATAATCACCTTTTAAGATTATATATTATTTTTGTAAAAAATAAAATAAATTACTCATATATGAGTATAATATATTTAAAAAATATTAAGATTGAAGTATAATAATCATGTTTATAGAGGTGATTTTATGAGACTAAATGATAGTTTCAAAGTTTTAGAAGAAGTAAGCCAAACTGCATCTCAAACAACATCAAATCAAAGTATTATTACAGATAAAGGTGTTGATTGGCAGGCTTTAGGTAATCATATTGTTCAATGGGCAACAACAGTTGGTGTTAAATTAATAATTGGTCTAGTTTTATTATTTATATTATTTAAGGTAACTAATTTCTTAGCCAAAAGACTTAGAAAAAGAATGGTAAAAAGAGGTGTTGATAAAACTATCACATCTGTTGTTTATCAAGTTATTACAATAGGTTTTAAAATAGTTTGGATATTATTATTCCTAGGATTAATTGGTGTACAAACCGCATCAATTGGTTCAATGATTGCAAGCGTTGGTGTAGCTATTGGTTTAGCTATTCAAGGTTCTTTATCAAATTTAGCTGGAGGAATTATGATTGTAGTAACTCGTCCATTTAAAGTTGGTGATTTTATTCAAGCTCAAGGTCAATCAGGAACAGTTGAGGACATTAGATTCTTTTACACTCATTTAGTAACACCAGATAATAAATCTATATTAATTCCAAATGGTATATTATCAAGTGGTGTTATTGTAAATGTAAATGCTAAACCTGAAAGAAGAGTTGATGAAGTATTCTCTATTTCGTATGATGCAGATTATTCAAAAGCTGTAAGACTTATTACTAAAGTTATTAATGATAATCAATTAGTATTAAAGAATCATGATATATTTGTACGTATGAGTGCTCATTCAGAATCAAGCATTGATATTACAACACGTGTATGGGTTAAATCAGAAGATTATTGGGCAGTTCATTTTTATTTACTAGAAGAAGTAAAGAAAGCCTTTGATAAAGCTAATATCGAGATTCCATATAATAAACTTGATGTAAATTTAATAAAGTAATTTGAATTTGTGATATGCTTGTGCATATCACTTTTTTTAACTTATTAAGTATTATTAATTAAAGACATATTGTATAATAAAATTAAGAACAAAAAGAAAAGAAGGGATATTTTGAAAATAGCTATAGATTGTAGATATTTATCGCATGGAGAAACAGGTAGACTTTTAGAGTCTATTCTCCTTCATTTAAATTTTTTTGAAAATACATATTTTTTGATTGGAAAAAAAGATAATATTGAAAGATATCAAGGTGCATATTATGTATATGATGATACAAATCCTAATGATATCAATAAAATGTTTAAAATTTCTGCAAAAACAGTAAATATGTGCGATGCATTTTTTACACCAAGTTTTATAGTTCCAAAAGGTATTAGATGTCGTGTTATATCTATTATTCCTAATATGATGTGGTATGAACATAGTGAACTTTTAAAATCAAAATTAGATCTGTTTCATAAGCATAGCATAATAAGAAGATGTTTAAAACATTCATATAAGGTCATTACAATGACTTATTATATGAAAAATGTCATTATCAAATATTTTGGTAAAAATATAGGACAAAAGGTTATAGTAAGAAAACCAGGAGTATCATTTAAACTTAAAGAAAATTTCGATAATTCTAATAAAAAAGGTTATGTAATGTATACTGGTAATTTCAAAAAGATGTCTGGTATAGAAACTATCTTAGAAGCTATGACAAGCTTAAAGAATTTAGATTTATTAATTTTAGGTAGAAGAAATAAATTTAAATCAGATAGACCAGATTTAGTAAAATATTTAGATTACCCTAATATTACATTTACTGACACAATATCAAATAAAGAATTAATTACTAAAATTCAACAAGCTAAATTTTTGGTAATTCCATCATTATATGCTGGTTTTTCAATGTCAGCTTTAGAAGCTCTAAATTTAGGCACAAAGGTTATTATTTCTGATATTGAAACATATAAAGAAATGTTTAAAGATGCACCTGTTGATTTCTTTAAAACTGGTGATACTAAGGACTTAATAAATTCTTTAATTGTTGCATCTCCATCTTTTAAATTAAATGAAGATTTTAATGAAGAATATAATGGCCAAGCTTTCGCAGATTCAATTCTTTCTGAACTAGAAAGAAAATAAATAATAGTATTGAAGCTTTCTCTAAAATAAGGAGAAAGCTTTTTTTAAGATAAAATTTGTTTATAATATATTATATTTTGTTATAATAAAAGTGGTGAATTTTATGAATAATGAATATTTAGAAAGAATGAAAGAATTATTAAAGGATAGATATGATTCTTATCTTAAAGCTTTAGATGAGAAACCATATAGATCTATTAGATTAAATAAAATAGATATTGATACCTTTAATAAAAATATAAATATGCCACTTGAAAAGATTGAATATGATATGGATGGATATTATTTATTAGATGATAATAAATATGGAAATCATCCATATCATCATCTTGGAGCTTTTTATTTTCAAGAACCTAGTGCTATGGCTCCTGTTAATTTACTTAAATTTAATGGAGATGAAAAAGTATTAGATTTATGTGCATCTCCTGGTGGTAAGAGTAGTCAAATATTAAGAAGAATACCTAATGGATTACTTGTTAGTAATGAAATAGATGCTAAAAGAAGTCAGGTTTTATTTTCTAATTTAGAGCGATTAGGTTATTCAAATGCTATTATCACAAATAATAGTCCTCATGATTTAGCAAATGTTTTTGAAGGATATTTTGATGTAATTTTAATAGATGCACCATGTTCTGGTGAAGGTATGATGAGAAAAGAGGAAGAAGCTAGAAATGGTTGGACATTAGACAATGTTATCTTATGCCACAATAGAGATATTGAAATTATCAATGAAGCTAATAAAATGTTAAAAAAAGGTGGTCATTTAATATATTCAACTTGTACATTCTCTAAAGAAGAAGATGAAGATATTGTAGAATATATTAAAACATTAGGATATAAGCTTTGTGAAGGTTTAGATAATACAGTTAAACATTTATCTAAGGGATTAATTGATAATACTTATAGAATGTATCCTATGGATAAAGGTGAAGGTCAATTCATGGCTCTTTTAGAAAAAGAAAGTGATGGATTAGATTTTAGACCTAAAAAGAATAAAATTAAAAATGATAAAGAAATTGATATAGTTAAGAAATTTATTAAGGATAATACAACACTTGATTTAAATTTAAATATTATAAAAAATGGAAATAGATATTATTTATCTAATGTTGATTTTTCATTAAAAGATTTAAATGTTAAAAATTTTGGCGTTGAACTTGGTGAAGTTATTAATAATAGATTTGAACCATACCATCATTTCTTTAAAGCTTTAGGCCATTATTTTAAAAATAAGGTATATTTATCTGTTTTAGATAGTAGAGTAGATCATTATTTAAAAGGTGAAGAAATAATCTGTGATTCTTTACCAGGCTATGGTGTTATTGTAGTCGATGGATTAATACTTGGTGGATTTAAAGCTTCAAATAATCATTTGAAAAATCATTATCCTAAAGGATTAAGAAATACAACATTATATTTTGAGAGGTAATTTATGCAAAAAGAAAATGAATCATTTTGGAAAGAATTATCTAAAACTAATCCAATTTCGATAATAGCTTTCTATTTATTGACATATTTGTTTGGTACATTAATCATATCAATACTTGTAGCACTAACTATAGGAGCTAAACATGGATTAGCTATTGAAGAAAGTTTTAGAATATCAATGTCTAAACTTGAAACTATTGATAAAGCTAATTTAAATATTTATTATGAACTTCAAGCTTATACTAATTTATTCTCATATTTATTGATGTTTATAATTGTAGGATTTATTGGTAGAAAATATTTAATTGATGATATTAAAATATTTAAAAATTATAAAACTGTATTATTGATGATATTATCAGCTGTAATTTTTACATTAATTAATTTTGGTCTTTCTAATTTATCTACATTGATTGTATCTAAAATATCTAATAGCGAGACAAGTGCTAATGAACAGTTAATACAATCAATGGTTAAATCAGGAAATCAAATACCTGTAGCAATTTCAGTTATATTATTTGCGCCTTTAACAGAAGAATTAGTATATAGAGCTTCTATATTTTCATTAAGTGATAAATTAAAACCTATATTTAGAATCTTAATTTCAGGTTTAATATTCTCACTTCCTCATATGATTTCATCAATTGGATATAATTTTGGCGCATTTATGGTATTAGAATTAGTATATTTTGCGGCTGGTGTATTACTTGCGACAATCTATTATATATTTAATAAAAACATATACGCATCAACTATGGCGCATATGTTTAGTAACGCATTCGCATTTATTATGATGTCTATTTAGGAGTATTTTATGATTCATAAAGATTTATTAAATTTTAACTTTGAAGAACTAAATTCATATAAACCTCTTATTACAATAGGAGATTTAAATGAAAGAATTAGTGATAATATATTATCTTATAATATTATAAAAAATAATAGTGTATCAATTTCTATAAAATTAAATGATAATAGTAAGATTTTAGATTTATTATCTAAATATGAAAGATTTACAATATCTTTCATTAAATCAGATTTATATAATAAGCTTGATTTTAATAATTTATGGAAAGATTTAACTCTAATATATGATTCAGATACTTTTGTATCATATATTAAAGAAAGTCAAATTGTTATGAAATTAAAGATAATTGAAAGAAATGGTAGTGAAGTTATAACTCAAATCACTTCTTTTTTAGGAAAAGAAAATGAAGATTAATTATTGTATAGAATGTGGGAAAAAGACTTTTTTAAAGAAATTAGGCGATGATTTTGTACAAATTTGTCCTGATTGTAAAAGAAGTTATCAAGATATTTTTTACACTTGTGCTATAATAGTATGTGTGAATGAACTTGGAAAAGTTGCTGTGATTAAACAAAGTTATGGTACTGATAAATATGTGCTTGTTGCAGGATTTTGTAAACCACTTGAAAAAATTGAAGATTGTTGTATAAGGGAAGTTAGAGAAGAATTAGGACTTGAAGCTACAAATTTAGAATTTATTGGTTCATTTCCAATGGAGAAAAATGAAAATTTAATGATGGCATTTAAATGTAATGTATCAGGCTTTATTAAATTAAGTGAAGAAGTTAAAGAAGTTAAATTCGTAGAATTAGATGAAGCTAAAGAATTATTAAAAGATGCAACTATAGCGTATAAGGTCATTAATTCAATATAAAATCGAAAGGACATTAATTGTATGATTGATAATTATAATGATTTTAAGAAATTTTTAGATTCAATAGATCAAACTAATAAACCAACATTATTATTACATACATGTTGTGCACCATGTTCAACTCATACAATTAAAGTTTTATTACCATATTTTAATATAACTGTATTTTATTCAAATGATAATATCGCACCTGAAAAAGAATATAATAAGAGATTAATTGAAGAAGAAAGATTCTGTAAAGAATTTAATATTCCGGTTATTCATGATACATATAATAATAAAGATTATTTAGATGCGATAAAGGGCCATGAAAATGATGGTGAAAAGAGTCAAAGATGTTATTTATGTTATGAAGAAAGATTAAGAAAAACTGCAATTAAATGTAAGGAACTTAATTTCAATTATTTCACAACATCTTTATCAATTTCACCATATAAAGTTACTAGATGGATTAATGAAATAGGTTATAATCTTGCGAAAGAATTTAATATTAATTATTTATATTCAAACTTTAAAAAAGAAGAGGGATATAAGGATAGTATTAAATTAAGTCAAGAATATGGAATGTATAGACAAGATTATTGTGGTTGTCAATTTAGTTTATTAGAACGAAAGGAGAGAGTAAAAGAATAATGAAGAAAGGATTAGCATTATGTGGAGGAGGAGCTAAAGGAAGCTATGAAGCAGGCTGCTTCAAAGCTTTTGATGAGCTTGGAATCTCATTCGATATAGTTACAGGAACATCTATAGGTTGCCTAAACGCTGCAATGTATTGCCAACATGATTTAGATAGAGATTATGAATTATGGCAAAAGTTAACAGTTAATATGGTTATGAAATATGGATTTAATTTTGATAGACTTGATATTTTAAATGGTATTAAGAACAATAAAAATTCTATTTCATTTTTATTACAATATGTTACAAATAGAGGTGCAGATATAAGACCTTTGAAACAATTATTTGATCAATATATTTTTCCTGAAAAAATTCAAAATAGCAATGTAACATTTGGTATAGTTACTGCTTCACAAGGTTCAATGAAAGGTGTAGAGGTTGTAGCTAATAAATTAGAAAAGGATTTAATTCCTCAATATATATTAGCTTCAGCATCAGCTTGGCCAATTTTTCCTGTATGTAAAATTGGTGATAAGTCATTTGTTGATGGAGGTTATTATGATAACTTACCAATAAATTACGCATTTAGACTTGGTTCAGATGAAGTGGTAGCTATTGATTTAAATGTTATACCAATTCATCCTGAATATATGAAGCTATCAAATGTTAAATATATTAAACCTACTCGTTCATTAGGTGGATTTATGAGATATGATCATAAACAAATAATGAATAATATGACATTAGGTTATTTAGATACACTTAAAGCTTATGGTAGATTTATTGGTTATAGACATTGTTTCTACAAAGATGATTTACCAAATATAAATCTAAATAATTTATTTACAAGAATCATCGAAATTTATTCTCATGTATCAAAAAATCAGATTAAACAAAGTAAAAAAGCTGATTATTCCAAAACTATATTAGATTTTTATCAAGAATTTACTGATAATAAAACTTTAACTAATGAAGATTATTTTATAAGAAGCTTAGAAGTACTTGCGGATGTATTTGATATTTCATTTTATGAAGCTCATCATCCAATTGACCTATTAAATGATTTAAGTTATATGTTAAATGATAAGCCTCTTAATAAAAATTTATTTGAAGGATTCGATAAATTAAAAAATATTGATAAGAAACGTTCTTTTATTGAAAAATTAGATGATATAGAATTATTAAGATATTTATTTTCTCAAATAGTTGAAAATATTCACGTAAATATTACAGTACTTGCGCTTATATATTCTACAAAGATGAAAGTATTAGTATGTTATCTATTATTAGAGTTTTCAATGAAAGAAGGAATTCTATATGATTTCCATAAAGAAGATTAATTCTAATAATATATATTTAATATCTGATATACATGCAAATTTAAATTTATTTAAGAAAGCTATAAAAGATATAGATTTAGATAAAGAATATTTATTTATCCTAGGTGATTTATTTGAAAAAGGTAATTTAAATATTAAGACTTTGGATTATTTAATGGATTTAAAAGAAAGATATCCAAATAATTTATTTATGATTCGTGGTAATTGTGATAATGTCTTAAAAGAATTTTATTATCCACGTGATAAAGAAAAACTTAAAAGATATTCTTTAGTTTTAAAGAAAACTATATTAAATGAATTTTTAGAAGGAATAGGAATTAATATTAATTCTTCCTATGATTTAGATAAGGCATTAGATTTAGTTATCATTAAATATAAAAAGTATTTTGATTTTGTAAATAATTTAGATGAAGGATATTTTATAAATGAAAAGATTTTATTAACTCATGCAGATTTAGATGAATCCATAAAGAAATCTATAATTTTAAAAGAAGAATTCAATAAATTTAAATATAAATTAAATGTAGTAGGACATATGCCTGTAATGATGTATAAGGATAGTCCTAATACGGATCCACTAAAAATTAAAGATGTATTATATATTGATGGTGGAAATAATGTTGTTGAATTTGGTGGTCTAAATTTAGTAAAATTAGACCTAGATACGCTAAATTATACCTTTAAAACATTCTATAATTATAAATTAGCTTATGTAATTAAAGATATAGAAGGTAGTGGAAATATTTATATACCTAAAAAAACTAAGGTAGATAAATTTGAATTAATAAATGATTTTTATAAGGTATATATAAATGAAAAGCAATTATATGTTACTAAGAATAATTTAATTAATAATTCATATTGTTATGACGCATCTAATATATTTTTATCGCTTAATAAGAATGATTTAGTAAATGTTGCATATATGGGCAAAGATATATCTATAATTATAAAAAATAATAATGCTGGATTTGTATATACAAAATATTTAAAAATGTTAAATTAAAGCTGATTATTCGGCTTTTTTTATTATGCAAATCTATTTTAAATATAGAATAAAAATGATATACTTCAAATAAGGTGAATAATTATGAAGGATTACAAAAAATTAAAAATAAGTCTTAAAATATTTTTAATATTAATGATTTTTATAATATTAGGAATAGACATTTCTGTATTAGTATATGTTTTACTTAAAGGTAGTGATGGATGGAATATCATTATTTCATTAATTATAACTCTTTTATTATTGCCTATTTGTTTAACATTATTTAATAAATTATATTTTAATAAATTAAGAATTAAAATTATTAGTGATACATTTAATTCATTAGATAAAGATAATTTATCATTTACAAGAAAGAAGAATGTTAATGGTGAAGTTTTAACAAAACTTCGTTTAGAAGATTTAGCAAATGAATTTTATGTATCTAGTGTTATAGATGGTACATATAATGGCGTTAATGTATTAGCATTTTCTTGTGATTATACGCGAACTGGAAAAAGAAAAGATCAAGTATTAATGCGTCTATATACATTTGAATTTAAGTCTGATTTAAAGAAAAATTATCAATTTAAAGAATTTAAATCAAAAATATTAGATGATTCAATATTGAATAAGCATATTAAGGTTGAAGATAATAAATTATATTTATCATATGCTAATCCAATTAAATCTTTTGAATATCAATTTGAACCACTAGCATTTAAAACTTATGATGAATTTTTAAATAGATATAAATTAGAATTAGAATTAATTAAAAATGTATGTGAGAGGGTTAATAAAGAGTTTATAGAATAAATTTTTTGAGGTATGAAGTATGTTATTTGGTAAGTATGTTAATAGGTTTTATAAGAAATATTGGTATTTATTTCTTTTAGGCGCTTTATTTTTAATTTTAGTAGATTATTTTCAGTTAAAAATACCTGAAATATATGGAAAAATTATAAATGAATTAAAGAATAATACATTATTTAGTGAAGGAAACAAAAAAGCCTTTTCTTATTCTATGCAAATACTTGGTGTAGGAGCTATAATGTTAATTGGAAGATTTGGATGGCGTAATACTGTATTTGGTTGTGGAATTAGAATTGAATCAGATTTAAGAGATGATTTATATAAGAAAGCCTTACAATTAGACCAAGCCTTTTATAAAGAAAATAAGACAGGCGGATTGATGGCTTATTTTACTAATGACTTGCAAGTTGTACAACGTTGTTTCGGCCAAGGTACAATTTTAATTGTAGATGCATTATTTTTAGGTATATTAGCTTATGCAAAAATGGTTAAGCTATCATGGCGTATTGCGCTTTTCGCCCTAATTCCCTTATTATTAATCTTAGTTGGTTCATTCTTTATTGAAAAAATAATGAAGAAACGTTTTTTACGTAAACAAGAAGCTTATGAACATCTTTCTGATTTTTCAAATGAAAACTTTAGTGGTATATCAGTTATTAAAGCCTTTGTAAAAGAAAAGAATGAAAAGGAAAGATTTGAAAAAATTAATGAAGAAAATAAAGTGGCAAATCTAAAATTTGTAAAAATATCAATTATAGTAGATGTAGCATTTACTTTTCTATTATCTGCAATTATAGGTTTACTAGTATATTTTTGTTCAGATCAAGTATTAATAGGAGCTAAAATGCTTGATGGTAAAACTGAGTTTAATGTTGGTAATATGACAGAACTTATTTCATATTTTGAAACATTAATTTGGCCTATGTTTGCGATTAGCCAATTAATTAATTTACGTGCTCAAGGAAATGCATCTTTAAGCCGTGTTAGCAAGATTTTAGATACTGAAATTACAATTAAAGATAGTAGTGATGTAGTTAGTGATTTTAAGATTAAAGGTGATATTGAATTTAAGAATTTATCATTCAATTATCCTGATTCTAAAATCGATGTATTACATAACATAAACCTTCATATTAAAGAAGGAGAATTTGTAGGTATTATTGGTAGGACAGGTGCTGGTAAATCAACATTTGTTGATATATTACTAAGAACTTATAATTTACATAATAATGAATTATTCATAGATGGTGTTGATATTATGAATTTACCATTTAAGAAGGTTCGTGACTCAATTGGTTATGTACCACAAGATAATTTCTTATTTAGTGATACAATTTCAAACAATATATCATTTGCCTATGATTCAAATGATATGGAACAAATTGAAAAAGCGGCTAAATTAAGTGATGTTCATGATAATATTATTGATTTTAAAGATCAATATAAAACTATTTTAGGTGAACGTGGTGTAACACTTTCTGGTGGTCAGAAACAAAGAGTCGCTATCGCAAGAGCTTTAATTAAAGATCCTCAAATATTAATATTAGATGATTCTGTTTCAGCTGTTGATACTAAAACTGAAGAAGAAATTTTATCAAATCTTCGTGAAATTAGAAAAGGAAAGACTACAATTATTATCGCTCATAGAATTTCAACAGTTAAGAATTTAGATAAAATTGTATTATTAAATAATGGATCTATTAGTGGAATTGGAACTAATGATGAATTAATTAATTCTAATTTGGAATATAGAGAATTAGTTCGCCTTCAATCCCTTGAAGAAGAAGTTGAAGGAGGTAATTTCTAATGAAAGAAAAAGAGTTTATTAGAAAATATAGCGATAAAGAACTATATAAGAAATTATTTAAATATTTAAAGCCTGTATTACCTTTATTTATTTTATGTCTATTTATTGTATTAATAATTGTAGGACTTGATTTACTACCTTCATTTTTAACTGGTGAAGTAGTTAATATTTTAAATGGTGAATCTAAATTCTTCTCACCAGTTAGCGTCCCTGATAAAAGATTTGTAATAGGTATGTTAGTATTAGCATATACTCTAATTTTAATTATTACAGTAGCACTAAATTATATTTATCAAATGATTTTACAACGTGTTGGTCAAAAGATGATATTTGATGTGAGAAAAGAAGTATTTAATCATATTGAAGACTTATCTATTGGTCAAATAAATAGACAACCAATTGGTAAACTTGTTACTCGTGTTACTAATGATACAAACGCCTTATCTGAATTATTTACATCCGTAATTGTATTATTAATCCGTTATTTATTAACTATTATTGTAATATATGTTGTAATGTGGATTAATTCATGGAAATTAACCGCATTAATTTCAATTATTATTCCAATTATTTTAGTCTCTTCATTCTTATTCAGAAATATATCTAGAAAAGCTTATAGAGATGTAAGAAATAATTTAAGCAGTATGAATTCATATTTATCAGAAAATATTTCTGGTATGAAAGTTACACAAATATTTAATCAAGAAGAAAAGAAATATCAAGAATTTAAGATTAAAAATGAAGCTTTAAAGAGAAGTAATCTTAAACAAATATTTGTATTCTCAATCTTTAGACCTTTCATGTATTTCTTATTTGTTATATGCATTGTAATAACACTTTATTTTGGTTCTCTTGAAATTAAAGAACATAATATGGTTGTTGGTACACTAGTTACATATTATTTACTTGTTGGTAGATTCTTTAATCCAATTGAAAATCTAGCTGAACAATTTAATCAATTACAATCAGCCCTAGCTTCTTGTGAAAAAATATTTACTGCATTAGATACAGAAGTTGAAATTGTAGATAGTAAGAATGCCATTGATTGTAAGAAATTAAAAGGTAAAATTGAATTTAGAAATGTATGGTTTAGTTATAATCCGGGTGTTTGGATTTTAAAGGATGTATCATTTGTAGTAGAAGCTGGTAAGACTTGTGCATTTGTAGGTGCTACAGGTGCAGGTAAGACTACTATTTTATCTTTAATTTGTAGAAATTATGAATTCCAAAAAGGTCAAATTTTAATCGATGATATTGATATTAGAGATATTAAAATTGAATCATTAAGAAAAAATATTGGTCAAATGCTACAAGATGTATTCTTATTCTCTGGTAAAATTAGAGATAATATCACTATTTATGATAATAAATATAGTGATGAAGAAATTTATGATGCGTGTAAATATGTTAATTGTGATAGATTAATTGATAAATATCCTGATAAATTAGATCATTTAGTAGAAGAACGTGGTGCAAATTATTCATCAGGTGAAAGACAATTAATTTCTTTTGCAAGAACTATTCTTACAAAACCAAATATTATGATATTAGATGAAGCCACAGCTAATATAGATACTGAGACAGAAAAAGTTATTCAAGATTCATTAGATAAGATGATGAATGTAGGTACTATGTTAATTGTTGCGCACAGATTGTCAACAATTCAACATGCAGATAAAATTATAGTATTAAATCATGGAGAGATTATAGAAGAAGGAAATCATCAAGAATTATTGAAAAAGAAAGGTATGTATTACGCTTTATATGAACTCCAATATAAACACATGGAAAAAAATAAATAAAAAAGAAAAAATTCTTATTTATATATTTATTTCTCTTTCTATATTATTAATAGCTTTAACCCTTCTTTATTATTTTAATCCTCGCCTTAAATATCAATATGATTCTAAAACAGATTCATATACCATAACAAAAGCTTATGGCCTATCTCATTCTTATACAATACCTAAAACACATAAAGGTAAGAAAGTAACAAAGATAGGACCTAAAGCTTTTGAGGGTATGAAGAATTTAGAATATATTAATTTTGAAGATAATTCTAACTTAGAAATTATTGATAAAAGAGCCTTTTATGATACTAGTATAATTTCACTAAATTTACCTGATAGTGTTAAATATGTTTATGAAGATGCGTTCGCCTATTGCAAGAAACTTGAAGTAGTTTCAGCCTCAAGTAATTCAAATTATCATGATATCGCAGGTTCTACTTTCTTTAAATGTGAAAATTTAAAAGAAGTAGATATTAAAAATATTAATAGTGTAGGCACATGGGCATTTTATAATTGTAAGAATTTAAATCAAATTTATTTAAATGATTCATGTACTGTATATAATGATGCATTCTATAACTGTACTATTACTATATTTATAAATGATACTAAAATGTTTCAACAAGGTTATGATAATCATGCCAATGTAACAATTAAATCATATTAATAAAAAAGCTATAAAGTTTTAAATTGTAAACTTTATAGCTTTTTATTCTTATTTATTTTTCTTTTTATTTCTAATATTATTAAGTATTTTAACTAAATCTTCCTTATCATAGTTATAATGTTTCATACAGAAGTGGCATATTACTTCAGCCTTACCTTCTTTATCAATCATATCTTGGATTTGTTCCTCTCCAGCTGCTTCCATTTTTAATGCGAATCTTTCTTTTGAACAATCACATTCATAACTTAAAGGAATTTCTTCATCTAATATTTCAAAATTATCTCCAGCAATTTCTTTAATCATATCAAGAGGAGTATATCCTTTTGCAATCATTTCAGATACAGGAGTTAAATTTTTTAATTTATCTTCAAGCTCATCTAAAACTTCATTAGGGCAACCAGTCATAACTTGAATTATAAAACCACCTGCTGATTTAACAGAATTATCGGGATCAATTAATACACCTAATCCTACAGAAGATGGTATTTGTTCACTTACTGCAAAATAATAAGTAAAATCATCTCCAATTTCACCTGTTTGAAGAGGTGAAATAGATGTAAATGGTTCTTTTAACTTTAAATCTTTAATAACAGTTAAAGAACCTTCATTTCCTACTGCAAGTCCTACTGCTAGATGGCCATTATTATATTTTAAATAAACACCAGGTCTTTCGATAGAACCTTTTACAACTCCGTAGCTCGCTTCAACAACCATTTGACCAATTTGACCATTTCCATCAATTATTAATGTTAAATGTTCACCAGCTTTATACATCAAACTCATCATCGCAGAAGCTGTTAAAAATCTTCCTAAAGCTGCTGTAGCTGTTGGCCATGTAGAATGGCATTGTCTAGCTTTTTCTACTAAATTTGTAGTTGTAGCTGCATATATTCTTATAAATTTATTAAAAGCGTACGCTTTTGTACAATAATCTTTGTTCATAAAATCACCGTAAACATTGTATCATATAATTATAATTTTTTAAAATATATGCACCAAATTAATTAAAAATGTCATAAGTATGTTATAATTAATGACGTTTGGAGGACTATTCTATGGCTTTATTTGAATGTGAAAATATTAATTTTAAATATACTGATAAAAATTTATATAATAATGTTAGTTTTAGAATACTTGAAGGAGAACATATAGTACTTGTTGGTCCTAATGGATGTGGTAAATCTACATTCATGAATATTATTGCGAAAAATATTATCCCAGATAGTGGTAAGGTTGAATGGCTTCCTAATATTACTTATTCATATTTGGACCAACAATTAAAGGTTGATGTAGATCAAAGCATTGCATCTTATTTATATGGAGTATTTAAATATTTATTTGATAAAGAAGATGAGATGAATAAATTATATGATTCTTTAGCTTATGCAAGTCCTGATAAATATGACAAGATAATGAATAGAGCTCAATTAATTCAAGATGAATTAGATAAAAATAATTTCTACGCTATTAATTCAAAAATTGGGAATATCATTAATGGTCTTGGTATATCTAGTTATGGATTAGATACATTATTATCTAATCTTTCAGGAGGACAAAGAGAAAAAGTTTATCTAGCTAAGATGTTACTTGAAGAAAGTGATGTATTATTAATGGATGAACCTACTAACTTTTTAGATAGAGAACATATTTTATGGTTAATTGATTATCTTAATTCATTTAAAGGTGCATTTGTAGTAATTAGTCACGACATAGAGTTTTCTAAAGCTATTGCCCGTGTTGTATGGGAAATTAATAATAAGCAATTAGTTCGTTATAAAGGTGATTATGAATTTTATTTGAAAGAACATGATTTACGTAATGAACAAATGATGCGTGAATATAATAATCAACAAAAATATATTAAAAATACTGAAGATTGGATTAAAGCGCATATTGTACGTGCTACAAGTTCAAGACAAGCTAAAGAACGTCAACATAGGCTTGAAAGATTAGAGGTATTAGATAAGCCACAATCAGAAGTTAAGATTAATATAAAATTCCCATATTCTGGTTCAACAGGAGATGAGGTATTAAAATTAACTAATCTAGAGGTTGGTTATAATAATAAGGCTATATTACCACCATTAAATTTACTTATTGAAAAAAATAAAAAGGTAGCTATTTTAGGTCACAATGGTGTAGGTAAAACTACTATATTAAAAACTATAATGAATATGATTCCTCAAATTTCTGGTTCATTTAAATTTAATAATTCTGCAATTATTAATTTCTTTGAACAAGAACATTCATTCCCTAAAGGAGAAAACGCAATTAATTATTTAAGAGGCTTTTGTCCATTAAAGGAAGATCAAGAATTAAGAAGCGTTTTAGCTAAAGTAGGAATTAAAGGTGATTTAGCTCTTAAAGATATGAATCAATTATCAGGTGGCGAACAAACTCGTGTAAGAATAGCATTAATGACTATGAAAAAGAGTAATGTATTAATATTAGATGAACCTACAAATCACTTAGATAAAAATACAAAAGAATCATTATTTAAAGCTATTGAAGAATTCCCTGGTTCAGTTATATTAGTATCTCATGAAAAAGATTTCTATGATGATTTATTAGATTATGAAATTAATTTTGATTAATTGAGGAAAAGAAAATGATTTATAAGGATTATTCAATTAAATATAATAATATTAAAAAAGAATATAATACATTAATAGATAAATTAGCAAATTTTAATTTAAATGTTGATGTAAAAGAAGGACCTTTAAAGGGTTTAGAACTTGAAAAGGCTTTTTGTAACCAAAAATTAGATAGATATTTAAGATTAAAAAATAAATCATTAAGATTAAAAAATGATTTTGACTTAATTAAAGAAGAGTATGCAAATAAATTATTTGAATATTATAAGAATAAAAATTATAAGATATTAAATTTAAAAACTAAAGAAATTAAAAGATTTAATGAATTATTTCAAGATTTAAATAAAAATAATATTACATATATTATAGATATTAATGAAGAGAAGAATTATTTTAAAATTAAACATTTTATATTTTAAAAAGGCTGTGAAAATTCACAGCCTTTAAATTTTAGAATGCATCTATTTCTTTAATTAATTCAGATACAATTTCATCTTCTTTAATTTTTCTTACTACTTTACCTTTTTTAAACAAAATTGCTTCACCAATACCACCAGCTACACCAAGATCAGCTTCCTTAGCCTCACCAGGACCATTAACTGCACATCCCATTACTGCTACATGAATATCTTTATTTACAGTATATAAATAGTTTTCAATTTCTTTAGCAATAGGAATCATGTCATATTGAGTTCTACCACATGTAGGACATGATGTAAAATATGGTACATGCTTAATAAGCTTTAAATTATTTAAAATTTCCTTAGCTGCTCTTACTTCAACAATAGGATCATCTGTTAAAGAAATTCGAATAGTATTACCAATTCCTAAATTTAAAATTTCATCACAACCCATTGCAGATTTAATTAATCCACTAAAAGAAGTACCGGCTTCTGTAATACCTACATGTAATGGGTATTTAAATGTTTTTGCGGCTAATTCATAAACTTCTTTAGATAATTGGATATTTGAAGCTTTTAAAGATATTACAATATCATAGAAGCCTAAATCTTCTAAAATCTTAACGTGATGATATGCAGCATCTACCATAGACTTAGCATTTAGTGTTGTACCCTTAGGAAGAGAACCACCATTAACTCCTATACGAATAGGAATTTGATGAACTTTAGCAAGTTCAACGATTTCTTTAATTTTATCTTTATCACGAATGTTACCAGGATTTAGTCTAATAGCATTTACACCTTGTCTAATAGCTTCTAAAGCATATTCAGGTTGAAAATGAATATCTGCAACAAGCGGAATATTTATTCTTTTAACTATTTCACCAATTGCCTTACAATCTTCCATATCAAGACAAGCTACTCTTATAATTTCACATCCGGCTTTTTCTAATTCCTTTATTTGATTTACTGTAGCTTCAACATCTTTAGTTTTAGTATTACACATTGATTGAATATAAATGTGTGAATTTCCACCTAATTCTAGATTTTTAAGCTTAACAGTGCGCGTTTCCTCTCTTAAATACATATTAATCACCAAGACAATTATATCATTAAATAAAAAAATCGCAATCGAAGTGTAAAAAGGGCTTGAAACTAATATAAAATAGTGTATAATATTTTTGGTTACAAAAACTTGAAAATACAAATTTAATTTGATATAATAGTTAAGCATAAACTCACACATGAGTAGTCTGGAGGGATAAAGATGCGTGATTTAGTAACATTAGTTTGTACAGAGTGCAAGAACGAAAATTATCATACTGATAAGAACAAGAAACTTAATCCTGAAAGAATTGAGTTTAAGAAGTACTGCAACCACTGCAAGAAGCAAACATTACACAGAGAAAAGAAGTAAAGCTTTGATAAAAAGCTTTTTTTCTTTTTATAGGGAAAAATATGTTAAAATAAATTGAGGTATTTATTATGATAAGTTTTGTATTAGGTCGTTATATGGAAAATACATATTTATTAGATAATAATAAAGATGCAATTTTAATTGATCCAGGTGAGAATTTAAAATCTGTCCTAAAGGATATATTAAAATATAATATAAAAGCTATTCTTTTAACACACGGACATATTGATCATGTTGATGGTATAAAAGAATTTAAAAATATCCCTATTTATATATATAAGGATGAATTAAGTGTTTTAAATGATAAAACTAATTCTTTATACGATTTATATTTTGATACTCTTCCTTATAATATAGATGATTTAAATATAATCAAATTAAATGATAATCAAGAATTTAATTTAATAGGTCATAATATAAAAGTTATTCATACTCCAGGGCACACAATAGGTTCTTGTTGTTACCTTGTAGATAATAAAATACTATTTTCAGGTGACACATTATTTCAAGTAGGAATGGGTAGAACTGATTTTCCAACAGGAAATTTTAATCAAATGATGGATTCACTTAATAAATTAAAAAAATTAGATGAATCTATTTTAGTATATCCAGGACATGGTGTTGAAACTACAATTGGATTTGAAAAGAAGTATAATCCATATTTTAAATAATAAATTAATATATAAAATAATGCCATAATTAATTCTTTTTAAAAAAAGTTTTAATTATGGTTTTTTATTTAATTCTTTTTGGCAATAATATATTGACAGTGCCAAAAGTTTTGATTATAATATATTTGCACTTAGAAATAATGAGTGCTAAAAGAGGTGGTAAGTAGTGGTAACTAATAGACAAAAGTTAATACTTAAGGCTATCGTTGAAGAATATATTAAAAGTAATGAACCTGTTGGCTCTAAAATACTTACTTCAAAGCCTTATTTAAAATTCTCAAGCGCTACAATTCGTTATGATATGCAAGATCTTGAGGAACAAGGTTATCTTGAAAAAACTCACACCTCATCAGGTAGAGTTCCTAGTGAAATCGGATATAAGTATTATGTTGAAAACTTAGTAATACGTAACGAAGAAACTGCTAAAATATATCCAGTTATTAATGAACTTCTTTCTACAAATAAAGAAGTTGGTGAGAAAATTAAGGATGTTGTTGATTTAATTAGTTCATATACAGGTTATATGGTTGCAACACTTGGTACATCAGCTAATTATCAGACTGTTAAGAAAATGGAAATTGTTCCCTTAACAGAATCTGAATGTGTATTGTTAATTGTAACAAGTGGTGGTAAAGTTCAATCACAAAACATTACTATTCCTCATGGATATAAGATGGATGATTTATTAAGACTTATTAATACATTTGATAATGCAATGTATGATAGATCAGTTCTTGAAATCACAGATGTTTTAGGTAAAGAAGCTAAAAAGCCTCGTATTAGACAAATGGTTGATTTCCAAGATGATTTATTAAATTTCTTAATAAAAGCTTTTGGAAGATTTTCAGAAACAGATTTCTATCAAGCGGGTCTTTCTAAAATATTCAATCAACCTGAATTTACAAGTCATGAGTCTATGTCTAAATTAGTTAAAATGATTGATGATGAAACTGTTAAGGAAGCATTAAAGAAATGCAGCAGTGGACTATCAGTTCATATTGGTTCAGACAATTTAGATGAAAACTTAAAGGAATGTACTATTGTAACTATGCCTTATTCAATGAACATGAATGATTTTGGTATTTTATGTATCATAGGTCCTATTCGTATGGATTACGCTAAAGTATTCCCATTAATTGAATATGCATCTGGTGCAATTGGAAAACTATATAAGAAGGAGTGATTACGTGGAAGACGAGAAGTTAAATGATGAAACTTCAAAAGTAGAAGTTTCTGAAAAAGACAAAAAACCAAGTAATGAAGAAAAAAACGAAAAATTAAGTAATGAAGATAAAAATGATAAAATGCCTGAAAAAAAGAATGATAAGAAGGCTAAAAAGAATCATTATGAGGTTGAAATTGAAAAGCTTCAAGCTGAAATACAATCATTAAAAGATAAAAATAAAAAAGATGCTGAAGAATATCTTAAAGCTCGTGCAGATTTAGAAAATATTCGTAAAAGATTATTTGAACAATCTCAAGCTGATAGAATGTATGCATCTTTCAATCTTGTTGGTGATTTAATTCAACCAATAGACATGTTGTTAAAGATTGTTGACTATAAATCAGATAACGCTGAAGTAAACAATTATGTATTTGGATTTAAGATGATTTCAGATCAATTAAAACAAATACTTGAAAAAGATGGCTTAAAAGAAATTAAAGCTTTAAATGAAAAATTTGATCCTAATTTCATGCAAGCTATGTCTACTGAGAAAAAAGAAGGCGTTGAAGCTGGTATTGTAATTGAAGTATTACAAAATGGTTATATGTATAAAGAAAAAATGCTAAGACCTGCAATGGTTAAGGTATCAGAATAAAATAAAGGAGATTTAAAATTATGGCAAAAGTAATTGGTATTGACTTAGGTACAACAAACAGCTGTGTTGCTGTTATGGAAAACGGACAATCAAAGGTTATCCCAAATGCTGAAGGTGGAAGAACTACTCCATCTGTAGTAGCATTTAAAAATGGTGAAATTATCGTTGGTGATGCTGCAAAGCGTCAAATGGTAACTAACCCTAATACAGTATATTCTATTAAGCGTCACATGGGTGAAGTTGGTTATACTGTTGAAATTGAAGGAAAGAAATATACTCCACAAGAGATTTCAGCTATGATTCTTCAAAACTTAAAGAAGTCTGCTGAAGATTATCTTGGTGAAAAGGTTGAAAAGGCAGTTATTACTGTTCCTGCATACTTCAACGATGCAGAACGTCAAGCAACTAAGGATGCTGGTAAGATTGCTGGTCTTGATGTAATTCGTATTATTAATGAACCAACTGCATCATCTCTAGCTTACGGTATTGATAAGACTGACAAGGAACAAACAGTATTAGTATTTGACCTTGGTGGTGGTACATTTGACGTTTCATTATTAAGCTTAGCTGATGGTACATTTGAAGTATTATCAACAGCAGGAGACACTCATCTTGGTGGTGATGACTTCGACCATGCAATTATGAGCTGGTTAGCTGATGAATTTAAGAAGGAAAATAATGTTGACCTTATGAAGGACAACATGGCAAAGCAAAGATTAAAAGACGCTGCTGAACAAGCTAAGAAGGAACTTTCTAGCCAAACTTCAACTCAAATTTCATTACCATTCATTTCAATGGGTGCAGCTGGTCCATTACATATTCAAAAGACTTTAACTCGTGATATGTTCAACACTATGACTAAGGATCTTGTAGATCGTTGCTTAGTTCCAGTTCGTCGTGCATTATCAGATGCTAAATTAACTACAAATGATGTTGACCAAATCTTATTAGTAGGTGGTTCTACAAGAATTCCTGCTGTTCAAGACTTAGTTCGTCGTGAACTTGGTAAGGAACCAAATAAGTCAGTTAACCCAGATGAAGCAGTAGCTATGGGTGCTGCAATTCAAGCAGGTGTATTAACTGGTACAGTTAAGGATGTATTATTACTTGACGTTACTCCACTTTCATTAGGTATTGAAACTATGGGTGGTGTATTCACAAAGTTAATTGAAAGAAATACAACAATTCCATGCTCTAAGAGCCAAGTATTCTCAACTGCAGCTGACAATCAACCAGCAGTAGACATTCACGTTTTACAAGGTGAACGTCCAATGGCAGCAGATAACAAGACTCTAGGACAATTCCAATTAGATGGTATTCCTGCAGCTCCAAGAGGAGTTCCTCAAATCGAAGTTAAGTTCGATATTGACTCAAACGGTATCGTACACGTTTCAGCAAAGAACTTAGGTACTGGTAAGGAACAAAATATCACTATTTCTAATAGTGGATCATTATCAGATGAAGAAATTAACCGTATGGTTCGTGAAGCTCAAGAAAATGCTGAAGCTGATAAGAAGCGTAAGGAATCAGCTGATCTTGTAAATGAATCTAACAGCTTAATTTTCCAAGTAAAGAAGAGCTTAGATGAATTAAAGGGTGTTACAGATGATGAAAAGAAGAACATTACATCATTATGTGATGATCTTCAAAAGTCAATTGATGCAAATGATATTGAAGGTATGAAGACTAAGAAGCAAACATTAGAAAAGGCTGCTCAAGACTTAGCTACAAGAGTTTACCAACAAAATCAACAAGCAAATAATAACAACAACAATAATTCAAACAACAATTCTGGCGACAAGAAAGATGATAATGTTGTAGACGCTGATTTCTCAGACGTTCAATAATTAAAAAGAGTTTTAAATAGAGGGCTCTAAAAGGGCTCTCTATTTTATAATTGAGGTGTAATCATGGCAAATAAAAGAGATTATTATGATGTCTTAGGTGTATCTAAGACAGCCACTGATGAAGAAATTAAGAGAGCTTACAGAAAACTTGCTAGACAATATCACCCAGATATTAATAAAGCTCCTGATGCTGAAAAGAAATTTGCAGAAATCAATGAAGCTTATGGTGTATTATCTGACAAGGAAAAAAGAGCTAAATATGATCAATATGGATTCGACGATCCTACACAAGGTTTTGGAGGAGGTAATCCATTTGGTGAAGGATTTGGTGGATTTGGAGGCTTTGAAGATATTTTCAGTCAATTCTTTGGTGGTGGAAGTTCTCGTCAAAGTTCAAGAAGAAATCAAAGAGGTCAAGATCTAGAAAAGGAAATGACTATTACATTTGATGAAGCAGTTCATGGATGTAAGAAGATTATTCGTGTAAGCGTAGATGAAGCATGTACATCTTGTGGTGGAACAGGTGCTTATTCTAGAAATGATATTCATACATGTTCACAATGTAATGGTAGCGGATATGTCTTTGTTCAACAAAGAACAATCCTAGGTGTTGCACGTACACAAACAGTTTGTCCTAAGTGTAATGGTAGTGGTCAACAAATCGATAGAGTTTGTCCTAATTGCCAAGGTAAAGGTAAGGTACGTAAAACAAAAGATATTGAGATTACTATTCCAGCTGGTATTGATACTGGTATGACACTTCGTGTTGAAGGTAAAGGTATGGCTGGAGATAATGGAGCTCCTTCTGGAGATTTATACATTCGTTTTACAGTTGAAAAACATAAATACTTTAGAAGAGATGGTAATGATATTGAAATTGACGCACCAATATCATTTGCAGAAGCTGCATTAGGTACTGAATTATCAGTTCCAACAATTGATGAAGATGTTAAGGTTAAAATACCTGCAGGAATTCAAAGTGGTACAAAACTTCGTCTAAGAGGACGTGGTGTTAAGGATCCTAAGGGTGGTAGTAGAGGAGATCAATATGTTATTATTAAAGTTGAAACTCCATCTTACTTAACAAATGAACAAAAAGATCTATTAAAGAAATTTGATTCTTCATATAAAGAAAGCAATAAAAAATCAACTTGGGATAAAATCAAAGATTTCTTCCAAGGTAAAAGATAGGAAATTTGGTTATGCAATGCATAACCTTTTTTCTTTCACTTTAAATTTTTGATATATTATGATATAATTTTTTTAGTTTAAAAGGAGTGAATTATATGGCTGAAGAATTAAGAAAAGAAGACGAAGAATCAATAGTTGATTATACTGACACAGATGTTAAAACATTTGATAAACCTGTTGTCAAAGAATATGAAAAATTATTATTTCAAGATGAATCAAGATTAAAAGGTGTTAAAGCGTTAAAATTAGTTAAATTAGGCCTATTCTATCAATATAAGAAAGAAACTAATGAAATAGATTTTAATGACTTAAAGAAACTAGATGGAGCAAAGATGGTTTCTAATCACCAATTATATGAAAGAATATCTGATGGTACATTTTTCTATATTCTAGCTGAAAGTGAAGAAACAACTGAAGGTGTTAAAAAAGTGTACAGATATGATGTTATTGAATTAGATAATGTAGATGATGAAACATATAAAAAATTAATTAGTGCACATTCTCATGAAGGTGGCTTATTAAATAATATATTTATATGTGCTTCTATTATAGTACTTCTAATAAGTATCTTAGGAACAATTATACAATTTGTATATTTAGTTGTAGATGCAAAATCTACATTACCACAAGCTTTAGCTAGTGGTGTTGTAACGAATTTATTATTAATTGCATGTGCTAGCGCATTATGTGCAATTGCAATAATTTCAAAGAAAAATCACGAGGAAAAATAGTTATGCAAAAATATTTTATTAATTCAGATGATTTAGAGAAAGATATTATTACAGGAGAAGATGTTTTTC
>Ga0247611_10001987_pt1 | contig 34779 bp, 64 predicted proteins | sample 177DNAGHGhighgp2_FD_192422 | JGI IMG/M metagenome (GOLD analysis project Ga0247611, IMG submission 192422) | Sheep rumen microbial communities from Palmerston North, Manawatu-Wanganui, New Zealand - 1770 DNA GHGhigh gp2 | ecosystem: Host-associated > Mammals > Digestive system > Stomach > Rumen... | reverse complement strand
AGGAAGTTTGGTATCAAAGAGTTAATAGTAACCCTTACAGATTCTTTGGAATAATGATACTTCCAAAGAAAAACATTTATGATTTAAACGATTAAAGATATGAAAAGTTATACAGATTTAGAACAATCAAAGAAGTTGGCAAAGATACTACCTAGGGAAAGTGCTGACCAAACTTGGGAAATAATAGCAATAGCTGGGGATAATCTTGATGTGCCAGAATATTGGCACAGTGAGATACCATATATTCTAAACAGTAAAATTGGTATTCCTTGTTGGTCACTTGCTGCGTTGCTTGATTATCTTGCTAAGAAAGACTGTTTTCCCGAAATAACTTACACAGGTATATGTTATCTTATGGATGTCAACTTTTATGATGATGAAGAAGGCAAAACAGTACATCCTATACATTTTATAAGAACTGAAGGAGAGTCTTTGATTGATACTTGTGTTGAAATGATTATTAGACTTAAAGAAGATAATTTGATATGAAGATAAAATATATGAAAGGTAAAAGAAATAGATATAAATTTCCAATAGGTATTTATATTTCTAAAATCCCTATTTATCCTTTAAATGATGGTAAGATTGAAAACTATCATAAAAATATGATAACAATAAACTTTAGAATTAAAAGGAATGTTTATACTATTTTTATAAAAATATGAAAAAGATTTGCACAGACATAGAACAATCCAAGAAACTCATAGAACTTAGAATTGATGTTAATACTGCGGATATGATGTGGGATGATTGGAGTCTCATTGATGAAGGATGGAAATTAAGTGTTGGTTACCATCCTGAAATTGAAAAAGATTATGGAAGAAAATGCTATCCTGCTTGGTCACTTACGGGTAGACGCATGTTATGACTTGATTTTAATACTCAAAGAAAAAGATTTGTTATGAAAAGTCATACTGACTTAGAACAATCTCAAAAATTGGCAGAAATATTGTCAGTTGAGAGCGCAGACGCATGGTGGGCAGAGCGGTATGAAGGAAAGGTAACACGTGACGGGCAATACATAGTTAATGAAGAACCACTCTGTTATATAAGTTTCATTAAGCCATCAGAAATAAACTATTCTCAAGACACGGTAAAAGACATTCCATGCTGGTCACTTGCAGCATTGTTAGAAATACTGCCAGAAGAAACAACTGATGATAACGGATATAAGATATATATTGATATAAGAAAATACGATTCAAAGTATCAGATTGCTTATTACACTGACCTAAATTGGTCAGATAAAATAACTACCGACGAATATGAAAGTCTTGTCGATGCTTGCGTTGAAATGATATTTAGATTACACGAACAAAAAATTTTGTGATTATGCAACAATGTTATGCTAGTATAAGTAACACAGGTTTACATTGTGCTTGGTGTGTCACACGGAATGATGATAATGACAATTCGCAAGCATTTTGTGAAAAACATAACAAGTCGTGTGAAGAACTTGGTTATTACTGTTCGGATTTTATTGGCTATAAGCCAGACTATCGCATGACCGATGAAGAAGAGCAAAAACTAATAAACGAATTAAGAAATGAATAACGGACAGAATACACCATTCCCTTTTGCTGCACTACTTATCTCTTGGCTTTTTGGTGGTTACGATGAGGAAATTATAAAAAATTACCTCAAATCATTACCTGCTGAAAAGATAGATGAGATAATAGAAATGGTAAAGGAAACTCCTGCCGAAGATAAATATAAAGAGAATACTATTAACGAATTGTTAAAATGTAAAAACAAAGATTGAGATTATGATTATAGAAGAAAACATACCATACACCGCTGATGAAATTAAGGCGATGGCAAAAACCTGTGAGAAATATAATAAGGCTCTTGAGAGAGCAAGAGGACTACTTGAGGGTATAGATAAAGGAGATTATTTTGCTTCAAACGAAGATATTGAAAATATCTTTCCTGAACTCAAAGATGAGGATGAGAGGATAAAGAAAGATATTATTTCGTATTTACGGAATGAAAAAATTGTCAAGAGATATATTAGTGATATAGAAGTTGATAAATGGATTGATTGGCTTGAAAAGCAAGGTGAGCAGAAACCTACCGAGAATGTAGAAATAAAGTTCTGTGAAGGAGACAAGGTAGTTTCTAACCAAAATGGGAAGGTTTATACCGTTGGAACTGCGTATTATGTTACAGGCAATAATATTTGTTTGCATGATACCGATGGAAACCATCTATGGACTAATAGAGACGATTTAAATAAAAATTATCACCTTTGGACAATTAAAGATGCAAAAGATGGTGATGTGCTCAATTCTCCATCTCATCGCCTTATATGGATTTACAAAGATAACGAACATTATCATGTCGGTGTAAATATGAATTATGCAACAAAAAATATTGCTACAGACGGTTTAATTAAAATTCCATCTGACGCTTGTCCTGCGACTATAGACGTACGTACTATTCTTTTTGAAAAAACGAAAGAAGCAGGATACGAATGGGACAGTGAAAAGAAAGAATTGAAAAAGATTGAGCCTAAGTCTCTTAATGCCGACAATAAGATTAAAGAATTATTTAATAAATCATCACAGAATTACTATAAAGCTATTGGTGAAGTGAGAGAGATTGCCTCGGCATACCTCAAGAAGATTGTGCGAAGTAAAGGTGGTAAGATTATCGATAATGATGATGATGAACTGCTTGATAGTATTGCCATAGCCTATGACGGAGGTAATCATCCCGAATATGCAAGTTCAGCAGTTTGCCCTTTGCTCTCTATTGTGTTGAATGATAAAGACGAATTGGAGTTCAATGTGGAAGATGAGGAAGGACTTGACTTGAGCCGTATTACAACTGAAGATTTGGTTTACATCACTGACACATTTAGTAAGTTAATTTAATTGCAAGAATTAAGAAAATAAATGATATGACTATAGAGTTAACAAAGAAAGATATTATTCATCTTTTAAGAGATGTTTGTAGTCTTGACTACGAGACTATCTTTGAACTCAAAAATATGGGCTTAGGCAGTTATACAGGCGGATTTGCGTACACATTTGAATGGCATAGTCCATATAGTTTGTGCTGGGATAAGTTCTCGGAACAAGAATTATATGACCTATATATTCGTATCAATAAATAACAGTAAATTATGACAAGAGAAGAATTTATAGAGCGTATTGATGAAATAATGTGTGGCACAAGTAATGCAGAGAGGGCATACTTGGAAGACCTCTACGATGAGGTGACAAAGTCTCATTGGATAAGCGTGAAAGTCCAGAAACCGAAACTAAAGCATTCGGATGATAATATGAAATGTTCAGATACGGTCATTGTTACAAACGGTAAATATCGTACATCTGCCCGTTGGCTGTATAGCACATGGGGAGGTTGGTATGGCTGGTATGATGGTGATGAAGAACTTAAAGGTGTCACCCACTGGATGCCAATGCCAGAAGCACCGACTGTTGCAAAAAATGCAACAGTCAATGAGAAAGGAGGTGAGCCGTGATAGCGACCATAATTCTTACTGGTGGCTGGGAGATAATATTCTATCTCATGTGCCTGTATTTTGCGATAGACTTGTTTTGCGAACTGCCGAAAATCCTTAACTGGATTCTCGACAAGATTACGAAAGGAGGCGAAGAATGAATAAAAAGATAGCTGAGATAAGCATAGACCTCTATCAAAAGGGACTACTCGCAAGGTGCGAGGAGCTTGAGATTGAGGCGATGTGTTCAAGCGGCGATGAGCTGATGAACTTTTTGAATGTTGTACAATGTGCTGCCGACCCAGATGCAGTGTTCTGCCTTACCGAAGAAGGAAAGGCTGTTGTAAAGGCACTTGAAGAAAACCCCGAGTTGACTTATGAGGAGGCTTGTGCCATTGCCAATGAACTGAAGAAAAGAGATAAGTAATGATTAAACTATTAGAAGTACCAATTTATAACACTAATGTACTTTTCCTTCTCGAAACTACAAATGAAGAATGGATAAAATTTTGTAGTGAGGAAATAAACAAGGATAAACTTTACGAGGAAGATATAAAAGAAGTATCTGATGAAATTTTAAGTGATGCTTGTGGTGGTAGTGTTATAACATTATTAAATAACGATGGATATGTTACGATTATAAAAGATGCAAATTATCCTACTTACTATTTACATGAGATATATCATACTGCTGATAGTATTCTCAAAGATAGAGGAGTTGAGCACACAGAAGATGATGAGGCTTATGCGTATATGATAGGTTGGCTCGGACAGCAATACTGTGGTATACTTGAAGAATTTAACAAAGAGAAAGGGAACAGCAATGAAAGTAAGTGAGTGTAATGAACAGATTATTGAAATTCCTATCAATGAATATAAACATCTGAAAGAATGCAAGGATCGACTGATAGATGTTCATAAACGGCAAATTATTGAAGTAAGGGGTGAAATGATGACCGCTGGTATAAGTGCAATAGTAAATAACGCTATAATAAATAAAGCAAGTCCTACTAACAATACACTAATAAATCGTATAAGTACTTATTTAAAAAATTTAATAAAAAAGATAACATAGTATGAACAAAAAAGAATTTCTTAAAACTTGCAAAGAACTCTATAAGAAGGGTTATAGAAGAAACTTTAAAATGAAAGACTTGTATAAGCCTGGTTATAGTGGTTTATTTTATTACTATTATAAAGTAATAGATGAAACAAGAGATAAATACGGAGATAGGTTAGTATTAACCCAGTTATTATTTAGACCTTGGTCTTTGTGGGAATTTAGAGATAGATTGCCTGATAGGGACAATTATTTATCTTTTGAACCAGTTATAATGTTTGGAAGAAGTAGTAATGAAAGAATGGACTTATCATTACAATTCCCTGAAAGAAGTATTGATGAGCTAGAGCAAATTGCCAAAGATTTTGGTGAATGGTGTAAGCAAAACGTAAGAGAAGTAAGAATTTATAATTAAGAATTAAATTATATATAATATGAAAAAGATATTAATAATACTATTAATTAGTTTAGGAGTATTATCTGCTGAAGCAAAAAGTATTTGGTTCACTGGTTATAGTTATGCTGTTAAGTACAAAGACAACTATAATAGGAATAACTCACAAGGCTGGTCAAATTTCCAGAAATGCAATGTTGATATTGAGTTTAAAATAGATGATGACGTCATCGTGATTTATAGTAATAGAACACAGGCATATGCAATTTATGAGAATGCTGGGACATATACAGATAATGAAGGAGGTCAACAGCAAGGTTATTATGTTCTTGACCAGGATTATGACAAAGGTATGATTCGCCTTCGTATTGCACGAGATGGTACATCACAGCTGTATGTTGACTTTAATGATGTTGGATGGGTATATAATGTTATTAGAAAATAAAAATAATGATTACTAAAAAGTTCTGGAATTCTTTAAGTCCAATTCATAGAAAACATATAGTTGATTTAGCTATGCCTAATATGGGTGAAGACTTTAAGAGAGAATTGAGTAATGAATTTCATCATAATTTTGATTATAAATCTAAAGGGAGTGAATTAGATGGACATTGGTATCAATCGTTATTTAGTAGATGCACTTTAAAAGATAAAATAGTTAAAATAACAATAAATTATGTAATATGAAAAGATTTTATTTTAGGATATATCAAAACGGAGATGAAGATGGTGACAAGGTTTGGGTTGATGCTGAAAATGAAAATGAAGCAAGATGTAAAATTCGTCGAGATCATTGGGGTATAGATGAATTATTGCTTATCTCTTCAAAGGATATTAGTGATAGAGATGGATAAAAATTATTAAATATTTTGGAATATGGGATTATTAATAATAGGAATTATATGGCTATTAGGTTTTATTTGGTTAGGATGGGAAATTAAACATGCTCCAGAGGTTCCTAAAGAATTAGAAGATTTATTTTAAACTATGAAACAAATTAAAATATGTGAAAGTGATATTATAGGTACTAGTTTTCATGGTTATACTATAATAACCTCCTATAATAAATTGAAGAAAGTACTTGGTCCACCTACTTATGAGAATGAAGATAAAGATGAAAAAACTCAATTTGAATGGGCAGTGGAAACTATTGATGGTGTGAAAGGTTATATTTACGATTGGAAAGAATATCGTAAAATTAAGAAGAAAGAGGATATAATCTGGCATATTGGAGGAAAAGACAGTGAAAGCTGTCAAAAAATTAAAGATACTTTAAATGCTGAATTAAAATGAAAAAATTAAGTGAGTTAGCTGGATGGGTAATAGATGCAAATATAGATTTGTCTGGACCAGCTGATTTAAATGGATATGTTTTATTCTTAAGTAAAGGGAATAAAAAAGACTATCTTATAATGCGTATTGCAGAAGATGAGAGTGGTGAATTATTTTATAGTCCTAGTTCAAAAACAATTTTAGAGAATAGATCATATGGTTTATATAATATGGAGTCTAAATCTCTAACTTCATTTGGTAAGTTATGTGTAGAATATAATATGTTTACTTATGATGAAATTGTTGCTCTAGAAGAGAAAAGACTTCGTCTTAATAAAGATGTCCAATTAGCCTTCTTAGAAAGAAAAATAAAAATCTTTGAAAGATGGTCTCTTGAAATGCCTGATATTATGAAAAAGTATGAAACATTAAAAAATAGCTAATATGAAATATATATTTAAATATAAGAACAGAAGTGATGTTATAGCTGATAATGTAGATAATACTATAGCATTATTGTATAATATGAGCTATCCAGAAGTAAACTTTATGGAAGATATTATTCCTAAATGTAAGAAAATTCGAGAGGAATATAAAGGAGATGATCCTAGAGAAGCTTTCAATATGATAGGTAAGAATGGTAAGAGGTATTTATACCCTTTAGACTTTTATTATTGTCCTGCAAGATTCCAAACTATGGTTGTTAACAATTTCTGTGATGCATTTGGTATTAATTTTATATGGCAAACTTATATAGATGTCTTATTGGAGTATATTAATAATGTAAATAATTCTTGCGTAACCGAAGTATATGAAAAAGACGCAGAGGGTCATTATAGTAGAAATTACAAACATTTACCTTCTTTAAAAGATTCTTTAAAAGAAATAATAAAAGATGACAAAGTTCTTGACCAAGTATATAGTAATATAGAAGATTATATAGATAAAGCTAAACATTATTATAAATTTGGTCTTCGTGAGGAGAATCAATTTAGAGGAGGAGTAGTATTTCATAGTCCTAATAGTAATAGAAATACAGTTAAAGAGGCTTGGAAAGAAGTATTTGATAAAGATATTGAAATTCCAGACGACTCTGAATGGGGTGATGAATATCAATTAGAAGAAGAAGAAAATGATTGATGATTATAATTTAAAACAGGCTCAAGCTGAATTATATAGAGCTGGTAATAATGAATTACAAAGTCTTGGCTTAAGACTTAAAGGTACTGAATTTGAAAGTAATTATAATAGAGTATATAATGCAGTCCGCATTTTAAATAATAAACTGATTCGTGAAATTCAACGAAGAGAGAAGCGGGTAAGGAAAACTAGAAGAAAACTATGATTGAAGGTATTATATATTGTTTTACTAATAAAATTAATGGTAAAATATATATAGGTCAAACAGTCCGAGAAAAGCAAAGGTTTAAAGAACATTTGACTAATAATAAACAGCGTATTGATAAAGCTATTCGTAAGTACGGTATATTTAATTTTGAATATACCGTACTTGAACGAATATCTGGTCCATCTAGGGATGTTCATAAAGCACTAAATGCTTTAGAGAAACAATATATTAAAGCATTTGATACTATGATTCCTAATGGATATAATGTTCTCCCAGGTGGAAATTCTAAGGTTCAATATTTGGTTTATACGAAAAATAGACTTAAATTTGCACTTGTATATTTATATAAATATATAATTAGATTATTTGAACGTGCCATATATAAGATAAAGCATTTTGTATGCTAAAGTTTTAATTTTAATTTTTTTGATTTATGAAGAAATTTATATTTATTATGATTACTGCTATAGCTATAGCTTGTGGTTCTTGCCGTAATTGGGGTACTACTAGTAATAAGTGCGATAGTGATTCTCTTAATACTGATTCTATTATGACAGAGAAAATTGTAGTCGATTCAATTTCTGCTGATTCTACATTAGTTGTTAAGTAATTAGTATAAATAAAACCTAAAGCGTATAAGGTGCCTCTTTAGTATAAAGGCAGTACACTAGATATAGAAATGAAGGTTCGAATCCTTCAAGAGGTTCTATTTTTAACTAAATAAATTATGACTAAACTTATAAGAAAAGCTAAATACGGTATGTTCTGGAATCCTCCTAGTTCCTGGGGTCTCGATTTAGATGATGAGACTGATTTACAAGAACTTGATAGTTCTATTGGTACTTCTGCACAAGGAAATTTTTAGTACACTAATATTTCAGATTTATTTAATGATCTTAAAAATAAATCTATAGATCTTTCTGATATGCTTTCTACCGACACCAGTATGTAGGATCAAGTAGAAACTCAAGGCTTTAGTAATGATACTTCTAATATGATTTCTAAACTTCCGCCAGGAGGCTCTAGTATTACTGGAAAAAAACTAGCTGAAGGCAAATATCCTTATGCTAATACTACTCCATACAAGGGGATTAAAACCTATGATTTAAGAAAAATCACTACACGCCCAATAATAGACTATGACTAGTATGAGCAATTATTAAATGATAATAGTACTAACTATAAGACTTTTGATTTAGTTTCAAATAATGCTAAAACTTATATAAATAAAAATACTGCTGGTGGTAGAAATAATAATCCTTGTAACATATCAGCTTCTAATGATTCTCTTGGAGTAAGTGGAAAAGCTACAATGGGGGATGGACAAGGAGCAGCTGTATTTGATAATGTAATAGATGGTATAGCTAGTGCTATGCGTTTATACAGGAGAAAATATGGTAAAAAGAATGTAGCTCAAATGGATAATGGTATGCGACGTTATTATAATAGAAATGAACCTATTGGTCTTACCGCTCTGCGACTTCATGGAGTTACTTAGAAGTGTAAACAATTAGGAATTTCTCCAGCTGATAAACTTAATACTGATGATAAATGGACTTTATGTTCATTTGTAGCTCTAACAGCTAAACATGAAACAGGGAGTACGTTATCTAGAGAAACTCTAGATAAGGCATATAAGGTAGCTTTTGGAGGGTAAAACTATAAAATGATGAAAAATTTAATTATAGCCCTAGTAGGATGGTCCCTGCTAGGGCTGCTTGTCTATTGGACTAAACATCAGAGAAATAAACGAGCATCTATAAGATGCCCTAAATGTGGTAAAATTTTACGTCCACATGCTACAGGAATGCGAAATAGGTATTATTATATCTATAAGTATAAATGTAGTAGGTGTGGCTATAAAGCAATAATATAATGAAAATAAAGAAAGTTAAATCTTTGTATCCCATGATAACTGGGGAAAATTTTGAGGAGTATGTTATCCAATTGAATACTTCTATTAAAGCTCTGCAAGATAGTATTTGGAATTTAAGACAAACTATCTTTAAAGAAGAAGAAAAATTAAAAGAGCTAGAGAGTCTATATAAGGTAGCTAGGTCTTTGTGTACTATTGAATACGAAGAATCACCTAAAGCTAAAGAAATTAATAACGATGTGTCTGGTTTAGGTATTATCAATCATGGTGATGCTAGGTATAGAGATTAATACATATTATAAATAAAGGTATTATGAATGAAGAAAAATATTCTTGCTTGAAATGTTTAATAGCACTAATAGGACTAGTTCTTTTATCATTAACTATTAATGCTGCTGTTGCTGGAATATTATTAGTATTATATAATGCTCTAGCTGCAAGCTTTGGTTGGATTATTTTAAAATTTTGGCAAATATTTGTTATTTGTATTATAATTTATATAATATCAAGATTTATGAAATAAAATAAAAAATGAACGTATATACTGAAGAATTCCCAAGTGTAAATAACTTACTTAAAACTTTAGACTGTAGAAAACCTAATGAAGTATTTAAGGGCCGCTCATTAAGTAGCGAAGACAAAGAAAGAAAAGATGGTACATGGTATTGTACTTGTGATTATGATAATGCTAAACAGCTAATAACATTTGGATATAAAGAACATCTTGATAAAATCAAACAACAGATGAGGGTGACTTCTAAAAAATATAATAAATTTCAAGTAGTAAGTAAAAACGCTCCTCATTCAGATATTGTTGGCTATATCCCACATGTACCAAATGCTATACAAAATATTCCAAATAGTATGATTAATGTACATAAAATACCACAAAAACAAAAAACTATGCATATTGTTTATACAAATAGTGGTAATTGTTGTGAAAACTCTGACTTTTTTATTGATGCAGGAGTAGCAATGTTAACTGCTGTAAATATTATAGAAGCTAACGGTATTCAAGTAAAACTTGATTTAGCTTTTGTAGCGGCAGAAGAAAGTAGTGAAGTTGCTTTTCCTACAGTTAACCTTAAAAATTATGGCCAAAGACTTGATCTTTTAAAGATTTGTTTTCCTATAACTCATCCTTCTATGTTAAGAAGAATAGGATTTAAATGGATTGAAACAAATCCATTTATAAAAAAAGGAGATTGGATAATTGGTTATGGAAGAAGTATTACAAACTCAGATAAAATAGTTAAATATCTCAAAAAAGACGATAACTTTGTAGTAAGTAACTATTGGATTAGAGAGCATAATTATGATATTGAAGAATTATTAAAATATTTAAATTGTAAAAAGATTGTAGATAGATGAAAACTGTAGATGAAATTAAACAAGAGATTTCAGCTGGAATTAAAACCCCAAAAGGTAAAAACACTACTTCTGCTAGTAAAGTAGTAGAAGCTATTCAAAAGACTATTATTGATACTGTTGTTGGGGACGGTATTGATGCTATTGTAGAGACTATTAAGCCTGAATTAACCAAGAAACTTATTGAAATTTATGGAGTATTACCTCAGATTCATGAGATCAAAACTCCTACTGAAACTAGAAAAATAGAAGGAGTAACTCATGAAAAATTTGATGAGATTTTAAACATGGTTAATCTTGGCATTCCTGTATTTATGACTGGTAAGAGTGGAACTGGTAAGAATATTATTTGTAAGCAAGTTGCTGATGCTCTTGGTTTTGAATTCTATTTTACTAATGCTGTAACCCAAGAGTATCGTTTAACTGGATTTATTGATGCTCATGGTAATTATCAGAAGACTCAGTTCTATGATGCATTTACTAAGGGAGGAGTATTTTTCTTGGATGAGATGGATGCTTCAGTTCCTGAAGTATTGGTTATTCTTAATGCTGCTATTGCCAATGGTTATTTCGATTTTCCTACAGGCAGAGTAGAAGCTCATGAGAATTTTAGAGTAATTGCCGCAGGTAATACTGTAGGTAAAGGTGCTGATAATAACTATACTGGTAGATATTGTATTGATGCAGCATCTTTGGATAGATTTGCATTGGTAGAAATTGACTATTCACAAAAAATTGAGGAAAATATTTGTGAAAATAACACAGAATTGATTAACTTTGTACATAAATTTAGAGAAACCACAGAAAAGTGTGGCATTGAATGTTTATGTTCATATCGAACTATGCAAAGAATCACTCTGCTGGAGAAGACTGATATGAGTCTGTGTGACATCATGAATGTATCTCTATTTAAGGGAATGCCTATTGATGATAGAAACATTATTCTTGAACAAATCATTGAAGAAGGTTTATCTAAAGATAATAAATATTATAAAGCAAGTAAAGGACCTAACTTTACGCTTTAAATAAGTTTTAAAATATGACCTCCTACGCTTCTCATAAGAACAGCGCACCCGAGGAGGCCTTCGAACAGGGATAATACGTAATGGATACTCGCATCAATTTTCTAAATTGACGTCAGTAAGGGGGTTCGAGTCCCCCTCCCTGTACTATAATCTGAGTATGATTCTCAGCCGAGATACTAATAATAAATATATTTATAATATTAAAATGAGTAAAAATAGCAAAAGAGAATTTGAACATTATGTTTTTTCTCTTGATAAGAATAATAATTGTATATTTACAATATTTAATAAAAATAAAAATATACCTACAGGTTCCAAGTAGATTACTTTAATACGTAGTAATAAAACATCTGCTCCTTATGCATTTAATACTTTTATAGGTAAAATTCCTTTTGATTTTACATTGAAAGGTAAAGAATATCATAAAGGAGATTTGATTGAATACAACTATGCTACTGGATCAAGTACAGTAATAAAAAACCCATAGACTGATAATCCTCATAATACTGTATTTGCTAATCCTTTATAGGGAGTTCTTTATGCTAATACATTAGATTAGTATAACAAATTAACTAAAGGATCTAAGTCAATAATTGATTTAGATTCTTTTAAATGGACTAATTTGGAACCTTTTAAAAAATCTAAATCAATTGAAAAATCTTCTGAGAAATCTTGGCTTATGCAAATACCTTCCGATAGTAGGGATCGAATAAAATAGGTCTTAAGTAATTCAGATAGTTCAAATGATTCAAGTAATTCTGGCAGCTTAAATAGTTCAGATAGTTCATCAGCTCCTATTACAGATACTGATTCTACTACTTCTACTAGAAGTTTTGATTTTCTTGATGATATATTAGGAACACAAAAAGAATAGAGTAAAGATAAAACTACAGAATTAAACCCAAATCAGATAGCAAATACTATAGTTAATGAAACTAAATTAAATGATACTGCAATATCTAGCTTAGTTTCTACTTACTTAAATTCATTATATAGAATAAATAGAAGTTACAATACACAAACGAAATAAAATAATTAAATTATGGCAACAGTTACTAATAATAACGAAAAATTTTTATAGGGAGTATCACCAAGCGACTTTAAGAGAATTAATATAAACGATCCTATAGCATATAACGGCAATAATAAATATTACGATCCTTGGCTTTTTAGTGCTTATAAAGGCATAAAGGGAAAGCGATGGAATGAAATGATAAAGAGATATGGCGACGATGATGATTATAACGATATGTATTTAAAGGTTGGCGATAAATATATTCGCATAAATCCAGAGTTTGTAACACCTGGTCAAAATAATGGATGGGGTAAATATACATATGTAGATGAGGACGGTAATACTCAAACTGCGGATTTAAACGCCATTAATATATTTTATAGATATAACCCTGGGCTTGGTTCTACTTCTGCTACTAGTACACCAACTCCAACAGGTAGCTATCTTCATTTAAATGATAAAACTGCTCCCGCAATTGCTCCTAATTATGGTGCTTATACTTATAGTGAATGGAGTAATGCTAAAAATCCTTGGGCACGAAATGCTGAAAACATACGAAGTTTAGGAAATATTTATGGTGATATTGATACAGAAGAAGAGTTAAATATTCTTGCTCAATTATAGGGTGCACAGAATGCTATAAACTACATTAATACTAACGCTGGAAAATCCTTATTTGATAACAATCGATTCACAGGAAATGCTGATGATGTTAGGCGTGCCGCAGCTCTATTGGGCCAATATGCCGCTACTGCTGAAGGTAAACCTTTTTATGAGCAATTACGTAGAGGTTATGCTTCTATCGATAATATGAATAGATATGCAGCATACGACGCCGTTAAAGATTGGAAGGATATAAATGGAGCAGGTGATGCAGCAATGGATAAGAATTATTTAAATGAGGCTTTAAATAGTAGAGACAAAAGGTATAGGGGAGCCCAATTCTTTAGAAAATATGCTGGAGATAAAACTTGGGGAAATCTTGCTAATCAATTTGCTAGAAATAATAGGTTTAGAGAAGATTATACAGTAGATGAAAATCATATAATGGAGAGATTAAATCGTGATGCAGGTCTTGGTAATGGAAGAAAGTTAATTGATATTTATAATGATATCATTAATAATAGTCCAAATATAACTGATGAGCAAGCTTATGCTTTATTTAGAGACATGACTAGAAGACGCTTTAAAATGGACAATGATTTTTGGAATAGACATGCTTTATATCTAAAAGGTATAAGAAACCAAGTAATTGGAGCAAATGACGTACTCTTTGAAAAAGAAGGTGGTCAAATTTTTAGAATGTTATTTGTATAATTACAATCTCCGTTAATTTTAACGGAGATTTTTTTATTTAAAAAATTAAAATTATGTTAAAAGAAAATCCAGAAGAATTACCAAAGATTAAAATGCACCAATTAGACAAACAATTTTTTGGTAATGACAAGATTACAGTGTGCAAAAAATGGGTAGTATTTACTATCGATAATGTTGATACGGAAAATCTAAAAGAATTGTTAGAACAGAAGTATTCTAAGGCAGCATTTATGAATAATGCTAATACTTTATATGTGAGAAAACAATTTTCTTCTAAGATAACACTTAAGGAAGGTGATACTTATGACAAGATAAAAGCAGAACGTATTACTGAATCAATATGTGATGATAAAGCTTTCTGCTATATTACATCTATATTAGCAGATATTATAATTTATTATAAAAATAAAGAAATTACATTAATTGATTCTCTGCATAAGTTTACAAATTTATCTATTAAAGAAACTGATCATATTAGAGATTTATATAAATAATATGAATTCCTATACTATATATACAGATGGAGCCTATTCCTTTCAGAAAAATACTGGGGGAATAGGCTTTGTCATATTAAATGATAAGGATCAAATAGTTGCTCAATTTGCTAAACCCTTTAAGAATACTACTAATAATAGAATGGAACAGATGGCAGTATTACAGGCTTTAAATACAATTAAAGTAAGTAGTAATGTAACTGTATACAGTGATTCTGCATATGTAGTAAATACTTACAATGAAGGATGGAAAAGCAAAGAGAAGTCTAATTCTGATCTATGGAAAAGATTAGACGAAGCTATTGATAGACATTCTTCAGTAAAGTTTGTTTTAGTTAAAGGGCATTGCAATGTTGAATATAATGAAATGGCAGATAGACTGGCTCGTGGAGCAGTAGTAAAATCTGTATCTAAAGGGATTACTAACTTTAGACTTTAACTTTTATTAAACTTTTAAATCACCTTAAATTGAAGAAAATTTAGTAATTTTGAAATAAAAAATGAGAATTTACAGTAATGACGAAGAATTGGTTGAAGAAAAAGTAGATGCTACTCCTAAAACTACAGATATTAAAGCAGATATATTAACTGCATTAGAAAATCAGATTAATAGTGAGTTATATAACTCTAATCTTTATAATTATATGTCTAACTTTTATTCTTATTTTGGTTTAGAAGGACTAGCGGGATTCTTTAAAAATCATGCAAAGGAAGAGTTAGATCATGCTGAACTTATTGAGAATTTTCTTAAAGCTAGAGGATATAGACTTCATAGTTACAGTATGATTCCAGTAAAGGAAGTAATGGAAGATGGTAATTTTAAGAAACCTCTTGAAATATTTCAGAAGGCAGAAAATGAAACTACCGAAGCTTTTTATAAATTACACGCCCAAGCTGAAAAAGAAAATGATTTGTTAGCCATAGATTTTATATATATAATGATTAGAGAACAACTCGAAGAGATGGAATTAGCTAGAACAGTTAATCAGATAGCAGAATTGAGTACAGATTGGTTAGCTATTCAAGATGCTATAGTTCATTTACAATGACAAAGGAAAATAAATTAATATTACTTAGTATCTGTATAATTTTAATTATAACTGGATTCTTTTTCTGGAGGAAGTGTTCTACTCATAAAATAGAAAATGATCCATATGATGATATGGTTCATAGAGTAGATTCTCTTAACATTAAAATTGATTCACTTAAAATTCAAAGAGATACAATATTTAGTAATATTGACAGCAGTAAGCAGAACATAGGTTTAATAGAGTTACAGTATGAAAAGGATTTTAATACTATTATTAATCAGTCTGCCGACAGTGATAGTAAGTTTTTCACAGACTACTTATCCGAAAATTTTAAACGATTCTCTAGTAGTTATAACCAGTCAGCAACTAAAGGAAACTAATTTAATATTTGCTGAACATAAAAAGTTAAAAGCTGAGAATATTGAATTAAATACTCAAATTACAAATTATCAAAGTTTGGTTGATAATTATCAAAAAGCTGAAGCTTTAAATGAATTAAAATTAACTGAGTATAAGAATTACGCTGATATGGCCCATGAAAAACTTTTAATACAAGATAAAGAATTAAAAGGTATTAGGTCAAAGCAAAAAATTTTAAAATGGGTAAGTATAGGGGGAATTACTCTTAGTGCTACTTTGGCTATATTATTAATCTTTAAATGAGAAAAGATAAGCCAAGAGACCCTTCGGGTATTATATACAAATTCCCTTATAGAACATGTAAAGAATGTAAAAGATACCCTTGCTTCTATGGCATAGATACATTGTCATGTGATTTCGCTAAGTATGGGTGTAAAGAATATACGGACACAAAAAGCAAAACTGTTGGCACAACACAATGAGCCAGGAGGATATATAGTATATGTTTTTGAAAACTTAGATTTTGATAAGTTATATGATAAATATGTAATGTGTACTAGATTTCCTAACTGGCAATGTGATGAATTAAATATAGGAGATGTCGGCTTTCTTAAATTTAGAGAAGTAGAAGGCGGTATAGATAGTTGGTATGATAGTGTTTCAGATACTAATATTCCTTATAAATATACTAATATTCACTTTTTAGAATTTATTAAAGAGCAAACTCCTACAAAAGAAATAGTACTTTAATTCATCAGCTGTGGAATGTAAAATAGATAATATTTAAAAAACTAGATATTATGTTAAAAATATGATATGTTATGATTAAAACATGATTAAAGAAAGATACGAAGAAGCCCTTAGTAAAAAGGAAAATGATATAAATTCTTTTGTTTGGAAAGGTAAGAAAGTTATCAAGGATGGTGAAGTATTTCAGGAAGAAAAGAAATTAAAGGATTGTACTCCTGAAGAACTTTTAACTTTTTATAAACATTGTGAGACAATGCTTTATAATAAGGATAAGGAAAATCCTGGAAGATATGTCTTACTTGATATTATTAAGGAGCAGCGTAATAAATGTAACGCAGAATTATTTGTTAGATGGCTTGAAAAAGACAAAGATACTCCTAGATTTGTATTTATGTCTGCTTTAAGAGAATTTCTAAATAATAATCCATCTGTTGATCCTAAAACTAATTCTATAGCAATGGCTGTTGGGGATTGTCCAAAAGAATTTAGTACCCTAACTATAAATACAGTATTAGCTGCTTGTTTGGATACTCTAGGAAAGTTTTCTAAGCAACATATTACATTAACATTCTTACTTAAACAAGGAATTTATCTAACTGAGAGTGACTTACAGAGAATAGATAAAAATACTAGTAAAGTAGATTACATTAGAGGTTATTTGGATCTAAAGCCTAATATTAATGTAATGATAAATTATAAAGGTCTTACTTTAGATCAAATGAGAGCTATGATTATGTTACATAGCAAGAAATATTCTGAATTATCTACTATGCAGTTGGAAGTATTACGAAACAGGATATTATTCTCTCTTGAGTCTGATGTTCAATATCATATTAGTCAATGGGAAGAAAGGGAGAGACAAATACGTCTTGTTCTCAAATCTAAAGGAGTAAATGTTTGATCCTAATTCTTCTCGCAGTAAAAGACAAAAAGAATGTGTTGATAATTGGATAAAGAATAAGTGTATCGGGAGTATCGTCGCCGCTACAGGTTTCGGCAAGACTAGAATAGGTTTACAGGCTGTTCAAAGGTTTCAAAATAAAAATATAAATAAAAAAGTTATAATTGTTGTACCAAGTGATGCAATAAAAATACAATGGGATAAAGAATTACAAGATAATAATATAAAAGCAGAAGTACATACAATGTATGATGTGTCACGTAATCAATATAAATGTGCATTATTGGTAATAGATGAAGTACATAAGGTTGCTGCCCCTACTCTATACTCAGTATTTGAGAATGTAGAATATAAGATAATATTAGGTCTTACTGCTACATTTGAAAGATTGGATGGTAGGGATAGATTATTATCACAACATGCACCTATTGTTGATGAAGTTACAATAGAGGAATCCATCAAAAATGATTGGTTAAATGATTATAGAGAGTATTTGGTTCTAATAGAGCCTGATGATATAGAAGAATATGAAAAGGTTAACCGAGAATTTATTGAGCATTTCTCTTTTTTTGACTTTAATTTTGGAGTAGCTATGAAGATGGCTACTGATTGGAAAGCACGAGCTGCTCTAGCCAAACAAATGTCTGATGGTACTAATTTTAAAGAAGTAAATAAGCAAATTCTAATACATGCTATGGGATTTACTAGGACCCTACAGAAACGGAAGAAATATATAAATAATCATCCTAAGAAAGTAGAGTTAACCAATTTAATATTAGAACATAGACAAGACAAAAAGTGCATCACTTTTAGTGCAACAATCGCTATGGCTGAAAAGCTAAAATATGGTAAGGTTTACTCTGGTAAAGATTCTAAAAAGAAGGGAAGAATTACTTTAGAAGAATTCATTAACCAAGATAGTGGAGTTGTACATTCTATCATGAGATTAAATGAAGGGTTTAATGACCCCTCTATATCAGTAGCTATAATTTTAGGTACTAATAGTAGTAAAACAACTAAAAAGCAGCGTATAGGCCGAGCAATTAGGCAACAAGAAGGAAAGGTTGTAGAAATATTTAATTTAGTTATTAAGAATACTGTAGAAGAGCAATGGTTCCGAAATAGTGTAGGGAATAGTAAATACATTACTATAGACGAGGAGAACTTACATCTATTATTAGAAGGTAAGAAGATAACTCCTAAAATAAATACTAAAACTAAACAAATGATTTTTAGATTCTAATTATATGTTTAAGTATATAAAATATATTGCTATGCATTTGCTGTTTAAACGTTATGAAGACAGCACTGTATATGATATGGAAAAGTTTGAAGACGAATTAATTGATTTAGAGCGCACATTACTTCGTCGCTATAAGATGCAATAGACACCTTCCGAAAGGAATATAAACTGTATGCAATTAAATAGATATAGCTCGAAACTATACAATCAGTCTATTTAATTGGAAATAAAATCACTTGATAATAAATTACTGCTTATGGCTCGTTATAGCCTAAATGCAGAAGAGTTATTTACAATAGAATTACTTTTATTAGCTAATAGTGAGTTAAGGCATTCAGAATATTTATGTAAGTATTTAGAAGTGTCTAAATGTGATTTAAGAGGTATACTTGTTTCACTACAAAATAAAAATATCATACTAAAATCCTATAAAATCCCAGATAAAGGGGATAAATTTGACCCTGAAACTGTCCCTTTTTCTAAGAATTTTTTAACTGGTCACATGAAATGTAGTAATGAACTTGGTTATGAATTCTGGAAAACTTATCCTAGTATCTGTGTTATTAATGGTGTTGAAGCTCCACTTAAGAACTTTGCAAAGAAATTTAATTCAGAAGATGAATTCTTTTTCGCTTATGGCAAAAGTATAGGATGGAATATAGATAAACATCGTGAGATACTAGAGTTGATAGAATGGGCTAAAGAAAATAATTGTAGGCTTATTAATATGAATATAGCTGATTTTGTAGTGAGTAAAATGTGGGAGAGTGTTGCAGAAATGAAAGATGGTAATGGTACTATAACATTTGATACCTTAACATCTGTATGATGACAGGAACAGAACGTTTTTATGAATTGATTGATAAAGGAAGAGATGGAAATAATATAGGATTAACTATTGGTCTTCCTAAAATGGAATTGTATATGGATGGTCTACTTCCAGGTACATCTTATTTGATAGCTGCACAAAGTGGTGTAGGTAAAAGTACCTTTATGTTATACTCTTTTATATATAAACCCTTAAAGGAATATATGAATGGAGTATCTACATTCAGAGATCCATATTTTATTATGTTCAACTTGGAGATGACTCAAGAACAAATTTATGCTAAACTGGTTTCTATGTATATATTTGAAAAATATGGTGTTTCAATAACATACAAAGAGTTATTTTCCAGAGGACATGATTGTAGGTTATCTGATGAACATCTTGAATTAGTTAAGTCTTGTACTCCATTCTTAAATCTATTAGATGAAAGAATTATATTTCATGGAGGGACTCTAAATGCTGAAAAGTATAAAAAGACAGTATTAGAAGACTTAGAAAGATTTGGTACTTTTACTCCTAAATACTATATACCAAAGAATGAAAATCAAATAATTTCTGTCATTATCGATCATATGTCTCTTATAAGAGCTAGTACAGGTAAAAGTAAGAAAGAGGAAATGGATTTATTATCTTCATATTCTGTTTCTTTAAGAAATAAATATAATATAAGTCCAATTCATATTATGCAGTTCAATAGAAATGCAAATAATTCTGAAAGATTAAGGCAAGGACAACAAGAGCCTGATGCTTCTGATTTTAAGGATTCTGCTGCTATGTATGAAGATTCTCAAGTAGTATTAGCCCTACATTCTCCTCTTAAATTTAAATTAGCTAGTTATAAAGGATATAATATGAAAGAAATAGGACATAATTATCTAGCTTGTATTCTTTTAAAATCAAGATTTGGTACTTCCGATATAATAGACCATGTCGGATTTTATGGAGAGTGTGGCTGGTTTAAGGAGCTTCCTAAACCTGAAGAAATTATGGACTATGAAACTTATAAAAATCCTAATTGGACACTAAAACAAGATACTATTAATAAAACAACAGATACTCCTAAAGCAACTTTTAAATTATAAATTAATGGATTTACCTTTAAAGAAATTGCCAAAAGTAACTCAAGATCCTAAAAATTTAATACTATATGGAGTTCCTAAGATTGGAAAGACCTCTTTGTTAGCCACTTTGGAAGATAATCTTATTGTGGATTTAGAAGAGGGTTCTGATTATGTAGAAGCTATGAAAGTAAAAATTACTACTATCAAGGAACTCAATGAATTATGCAAAGCTATTAAGGAAGCATCATATCCTTATAAGTTTATAACGATTGATACAGTTACAGCATTAGAGGAATTTGCCAAACCTCTTGCTCTTAAAATGTATAAGGACTCCCCTCTTGGATCAAACTTTAATGATAATGATGTACTTCATGCTCCTCACGGTGCAGGTTATGGTTTCTTAAGAGAAGCTATGCAGAAAATTATTGAAAAACTTGCTATGTGTGCACCTAATATTATATTAGTAGGGCATGTTAAGGATAAGGCTATTGTTACTATGGGAGAAACCCAAGATAGTAATATTAAGGAATTAGATTTAACAGGTAAAACTGGCAGGATATTAGCAGCTAAAAGTGATGCAATTGGTTTCGTTTATAGAGACGAAAATAGTAATTTATGTATAAATTTTGAAACAAATGGTGACGCTACAGCAGGAGCCAGACCCGAGCATTTAGCTAATAAGAAAATTATAGTGGCTGAGCTTCAATCAGATGGTTCATTTGTTTCACATTGGGAAAGAATTTACCCATCATTGAAGAAATGAAAATTAAAATAACAACTCTTGGAGAAGTAGGTAAAGATAATACTTTTAAAGTATTATCTACTACTTCTGAAATATTAGAAGAAATAGAAACCAGTACTAAACCTTTATTAATATTACGGGATAATAAATATGAGTTAAATAGTGCTGCTATGGAACTATTAAATGCTTCCTATGGGGATAGACTAAATATTGAATATTCTCAAATAGATGGCTTTATGTATCCTGTAATATGTAAATCAGTGGATACTGGTAATAAGCTTACTAAAAGTAAAACAGTAAGTTATAGAGGTACAGCTAATGAAGTATTGTCTAAATACGGTACTGAATTTACTATTGAATATTATGATGGTACTTTATTTAAATTAGTCAGTAAAGATGCTGAACCTATAATAATGGAAGACGAGAATATAGAACTTCCAAATGCTGACGAAGAAATAGATATAGATGAACAAGAAAGTTCTGATGAATTAGATGACTGGTTAGCCGAGTTTGATAAAAGTACAGAACTAAAGGATATAAATTTTGAATCATTAATTAATTAAATATGAAGTTTAATATTTCAACTGCAAATACTACAGCGGTGCAAAGAATGGCCCCTTTTACAATCTCTAAAGTTGCCTTTAAAGGTATAGAAGCTAAAGAAGGAAAGTCTAAAGAAGGGCGTGATTGGAAGGCGTTTCAGATAAAATTTGATGGAGAGTCTGGTGTATTTGATACTATGTTCTTCTGTCCTGATGCTAAAGGCGAAGAAAGAATGTCTGGAGACACTGGAACTTATAAATGGGTTATGCCTTCTGCTATGGAGCAACTCATTTTTAATGTAGCCCATTTCTTATCTGTAGTAGCACCAGAAAATTATGAAAAGATTAAGGGCAAATTAAATTTGGAATTGCCAGCCGAATTTGATAAACTTGTAGAAGTCCTTACTAAGGCTACTAACTCTAGTATAGATAAAGAATTTTATATCAAAGTGGTTGCTAATAATAGGGGCTATGCTTCACTGCCAAATTCTGTTCAAATTAATACTAAGACAGATGAGGCTTTCTTTAGCAATAACTGGATTAGTGAGAAAGAATCTGAACTTAAGTTTACAGCTCGTGAACTTAAAGCAAAAGAGGCACTTGCCAACACTAGACCGACTGTAATGCCAGATGACTTGGAAGATGACTCCAAGTCTGAAGATACAGACGATTTAGAGTTGGATGATCTTTAATAATTTAGTAATTTTGTAGTTCTAATAAGAAATAATAGTTATGGCAATATTTAGATTAGAACCTACAATTACTAAAGAATATTTATTAAGTAAGTATTCTCAAGAGACTTATCTTAATTACTACCTAGGAGTTCCTGTACGGAAAGGATTATTTGTTTCTCCTTTAAGAGATGATAAAAATCCAACGTGTTCTTTTTATAGAAATAAAAAAGGTGATATCATATTTAAGGATTTTGGTTCTGATATGAGAGGCAATTTTATAAATGTTGTAATGTTTAAATATAATTGCTCATATTTTGAAGCCCTTAAAATCATAGGAAATGATTTTGGATTTATACATACTGATAGGCCTAAAACAAGAAAATCCGTAAAAGTAAGTGAAGACAAATTTGAGGAGACTCAAGAAGCTATCATACAAGTCGAAATAAAAGATTTTTCTGCAGAAGAACTTAAATGGTGGAATCAATTCGGTGTTACTGAGGATATCCTAAAGAAATTTAGGATATTCTCTTGTAATACTGTATTTTTAAATGGAAATATCTTTACTACCTCTAGTAAATCACATCCTGTATATGGTTATTATAGAGGGAAAAATTCCAAAGGAATGGAACTATGGCGAATATATCTTCCTAAACATAGGAAGAGGGAGCCAAAGTTTCTATCTAATTGGCGAGCTACTATGCTTCAAGGAGCAAAACAGCTTCCTCCAAGTGGTGATGTTTTAGTAGTAACTAAAGCTTTAAAAGATGTAGCCTGTCTATATTCTTTAGGAATTACTGCAGTAGCACCTAATTCTGAAAATTTATTTCTTACTGAAAAGCAGTTTGAAGCTCTTCATAAGAGGTTTAAAAATATAGTTATATTCTACGATAATGATTTGGCTGGTATTCAGAATATGAATAAATTTAGAAAGAAATTTGGAGTAAAATGTTTTTGGATTCCCAGAAAATATGGTGCAAAAGATATTTCAGATTATTATAGTAAATTTGGTAGAGAAAAGACTCTTGAATTAATTGATTATGCAAAAGAAAAACTGTAAAACACAAAACAAAGATTAGCTGCCTGATGAAAAAACTAAAAAGTCAAGCATAGGCAAACGTAATAGGCGTAAAGGAAATAAATTTGAACTCGAAATAGTAAATAAATTAAAACAAATAGGATATACAGGATGTAAATCTAGTCGCGCCGTTAATAAGATGGCTGATGCTAATAAAATAGATGTAGTAGATTTAAATGGTGAATTACCGTGCAATATCCAAACAAAAAATACTATTTCTACACCTAGATACTTTGCAATACGAGATGCTTGTACAGATAAAGAGAAGCCGTTTTGTGTTATTTGGAAAAAAACAGGGACATCTGGTCATAATAGTGAAGGGACTATTGCTATGATTCCTTTGGATTATTTCCTTGAATTAATTAGTAAAAATAAATAATATGAATACATATCTATTGCCAATATGCTCTGATGTTGATAATATTATATATAAAGTAGTAGCTAAGGACTTTAAAGCCGCAGAAGATAAATATATTAAAATTTTAATGGATAAATATATCGATAACGAAGAAATTGATCCAGATAATTTTTCTGAACTTAAAAGTATATTATTTGAAACATATGATATAGTAATTGGGGATATATATAGTTTAGATGAATTTGAATGAGAGATTTAAAGATTGGTTTAGATATTGATGACTGTTTGTGTTATTGGTGGGAGTCTTATTGTGAGTATTATAATGTAAAAAAATATCCAAGTAGACTAAAAGAACACCAAATAACAAAGAATGTTGTTAGAGATCTAAAAACAAATAGACAATTTTGGATTACTTTACCTATAAAGAATAAAATTGATTTTGTTCCAGTATTATATTGTACTGCTAGAGTCAATAATAAAGCTTGGTCTAAAAAGTGGTTAAAAGATAATGGTTTTCCTAATAGTCCAGTATATCAAATGTATGGACACAGAGTTGATAAATCAAAAAGAGTAAAGGGGAAAGTTGATGTTTTTATTGATGATAGCATACATAATATGATTCAGCTGAATTTAGCAGGAGTGCCTTGCTTATTATATAGTACACCTAATAATCAAAGTTGGGGAGAAATAGGTAGAATTGAATCTCTTGACTATGATACTATATGTAGGGCCTATGATGAATTTATGGAGAAATATTTTTATAACTTTAAAGATTTAGTATGATAAAGATTGAATATATACCAAATAGCGTTCAATATCTTGAGATTAGTGATGAACGTTATTTTTCTAAAGAGTTTTCTAATTGTATCAGTAATTCAAAACTAGCCTTAATAAATCCCGACCAGGGAGGATCAGTAGAAAAATATTTGGCTGGATTTACACCAAACTATTCTAATAGTTTATTTTTAGGAAGTGCTGTACATGAATTAATTTTACAGCCTAAAGATTTTAAATTATCTGATAACACAACTCGCCCCAGTGCAAAGGTTGGGTTCATAGCTGACATATTATATAAGAAGTACAAAAAGACTAAAGAATTACCAACTTTAGAAGAAGTAAAAGAAGCATGTATTAAAGTAGATTATTATTCTAAGTCTCTTACAGATTCTAGAATAAATAGTGTCTTAGAACAATGTACTCCATATTTAAAGAGTAGATATGAGGAAGAAAAAAATCCAGAATATCTTAATGCTGAAAGTATATTCCTAGATACTCGTAATTATGAGACTTGTATGCAATGTGTAGCATCTCTACAAATGAATCCTAATATTATGAAACTTTTGCATCCAGCAAATTCTAAGGCAATGAATGAAGCTGCTATATTTCTTGACTTTAAAGCTACTGATACTGAAACAGGAAAATCTGTTATACTTAAAGTAAAGGGAAAACTTGATAATTTTACTATCAGTGAAGATTCTCTAGTATTAAATGATTTAAAGACTACTGGGCATCCATTAGAATATTTTAAGCATAGTTTCAAAGAGTATCATTATGCTAGACAAATGGGTCTTTATGCTTTTATGCTTAAAGAGTATGTTGCAAAATACCACAATATAACAGACATAAATAGCTTTAATGCTAATATGCTAGTGGTAAGTACAGTTTCAGAATGTAACTCTGGCATATATGAAGTATATGATTCTGAAATAATAAATGGATTTCAAGAGTTTATTAAACTGCTTAAAATGGCAGCCGAAGTAGAATTAAATAAGATACAAGATGGAAACTTGGATACCTGATTATCAAGAACTAAAAACTACATACAATAGATATTATGGCGTATGTAATTTCAATGGTTCTTTTGAGGATCGTATAAATCTTATAACAATTGTATGTTATATAACACAAAAATTACGAGAAAAAAACCCAGATATTACATGTTGGGAAGTGCTAGCCAAGATAGTATTTAAAGAGGGATCATATTGTGACGATTATGTTGCAGCTATCAGAGGACTAGCAATAATGTGTGAAGACTTTATGCAAGGTATAAAAGGAGAGATACCTAAATTAGATTTTAAATCTAATAAGGAAATGATTGCAGAAGTCAAAAGAATTCTAGATACATGGATCCCATTTTAATTAATTTTAATAAATAATATGGCAATATTAAAAGTTGAAAAATTTGAAGCTTATTCCTTAAAAGATGCTCTAGACCAATTTCCTAAGGACAGTGGTGTAGTATTTCCAGACTCTAGAGCTAATTGTACTATAGCTTGGCAAAAAGCTGGCTGTCCCACTGGAGCAGATTTAGAAAAATTTATGGAGGAACAACTCGACAAGAAATGCAAGGACGATGAAAATGTTAGCTTGTATATTATTGAAAATTATGGCAAGAAGAATAAGCGTACTAGACCTTATAATATGAAGAATATCCCAGCTAAAGCAAGGCATTATGTAAAGCATTATGTAATTGTTATGGGTGGGCAGCTACACCCTCATTATTATAAGCAGAAAAGTGATGCAATTAAAGCTCTTAGAGATTTGTATTTTAATGGCGCAAAAGAGGATGCTTATATAATGCCAATTAAGGTTGATGTAAATAATCTTAAAACTTTGGAGTGCAAATATACCCCTTCTAAAGGCACTCAAAAAGGTGCTTATACATTCTTTAGATTTGTAGGCTAATAAATAGTAGAGTGGTATATTACCACTCTATTATTTAATAATAGTGAGAGTAAACTAGTATCACTAGATAACTCACTTAAATGTAAATGATAATGATATATTTAGTAAGTAATGGACATGATAAAGTTAAAATAGGGTGGTCCGAAAGAGCAAAAATTGATGGTGAATACCCTAGATTAAAAGAATACATATCTTATAATCCTGATACACAAATTATAGATATCGTAGAACACGGAACAAAAGAAGATGAAAAAGTATTAAAAGAACTTACTGCTCATTTTTATGTGCCAGCTAAAGGACAAAGAGAATGGAGGTATGATAATGAACAAGTACGTGAAATTTGGGATAATTATAAAGAAGTAATAGAAACCAGATATAAAACGTGGTTGCAAGATCAAATCGCTAAATTACAGCAAGAGCAGGAAGAAAAGGAAGAATGATAGTATGGATATTGAAGTAAAAGAATTGTTAGAAGGTAAACCAACAATTATTGGTAAAAAAGCTTATTTTAAGACTGCAAATTATGTAAAGCCTTTCTTAGATAGATTATCAAATTATACAGATGATTTTAGAGTACACGTACAAACTCCTGAGCAAATAACTATTACTGAAAATGGTGATACTAGCTCCCATGATACTACTTATAATAGAGTATATATTGAAGCAGTTATGCCAGATGAGGAAATGTATGAAAACCATGATAAGGTTATAGGTATGGTAATGGGCTTGGATGTAAGAAAACCAGTGGTTAAATTCTATAGTGGAGCACTTAATGCTGCTTGTACTAATTTATGCATATTTAGTCCTTCTTATTTAAGTATCCAAGCTTTAGATCCAGAAACTCCTATTGATTTTAAACCTTTGGAGCATATCTTAGAGTTAAAAGACGAAACAAATGCTATTCTTACTAAACTACACGAAGAGAGATTTGAGAATAGTGTAGAAGCAAGAGAACAATTATTAGGAAAATGGGTAGATAATACTCTTCTTATGAATTGGAATAATGGTTTTCAGCCAGTAAAGTTAAGTGTTGATAATATTATATCTGCATATAAGAGTTTATTCTTAGAAGAAAACTCAGAGTATTATCAAGTAGGTGATACTGTTAATATGTATGATGTATATAATGCAATGACCCAGCAAATAACTAATATGGTAACTAAAGGTAGGGATGTATTTAGTATCCCAGAAAAGACTTTATTAGCAGGTAAGATTCTAGGCATTCAATCTTTAAATTAACTAGATGAATAATAAAATTTTAGAGTATTTTAATGGCGATGAGTTGGCGGCTTCTGTATGGGAGAATAAATACAAGGCCGAAAATGAACAAACTCCAGATGATACTTATGAAAGATTAGCCAAAGAATTTGGAAGAATAGAATCTAATTATAAAGAAGATCATTGGGTATTAGCTCCTACTTTTATTAAAAATTTATTTAAGGATGGATATATAATTCCAGGAGGTTCTGTATTAGCAAATGCTGGCTTAGAGAAACCTGTAAGTCTATCTAATTGCTTTGTAGTTGAATCTCCAGAAGATAGTTATAATTCAATAATGAAAATTAGAAACTATCAAATTCAATTAATGAAGCGACGCGGAGGAGTAGGGTATGACTTGTCTAAGTTAAGACCTAAAGGAGCAATAGTGAATAATGCTGCTTCTACTTCTACTGGTGCAGCATCCTTTATGGATGTGAACTCAGCATTAACTAATGAAGTCGCAATGAACGGCCGTAGAGGGGCTTTGATGTTAACTATATCTATCGATCATCCTGATGCAGAAGAATTTATAGAAAAGAAACAAGATTTAACGAAAGTTACAGGTGCTAATATTTCTGTAAAAGTATCTGATGCTTTTATGAGAGCTGTTAAGAATGATGAGATATATTATCAAAGATATCCTTTAGACTTGGACTTTGATACTATATATATACCAACTAATAGTAAATTAGGTGAACTTATTGAAGTTGGCCATCATAAGTATGTCAAGCGAATTAAAGCACGTGATTTATGGAATAAATTAATTCATTGTGCCTGGAATACAGCCGAGCCAGGTATAATATTTGACGATGCGATGCATTTAAAAGCACCAGATCGTTATTATCCAGAGTTTAGAATGATTTCTACAAATCCTTGTGGTGAGATTGGTATGGGAGCTATGGATTCCTGTAGATTAATTCATATTAATCTTGCTAAATGTGTTAAATATCCATATACTGAAAAAGCTGAATTAGACTATGATGTTATAGCTCATTTAGGTTATTATGCAATGAAATTGGGAGATGACTTGGTAGATTTAGAGCAAGAAGCAGTAAAAAGGATTATTGATGTATGTGAATCTGAATCAGAGGAACAAAGAATGTGGGAAAAGATTCTTGATGTTTCGAAGAGAGGAAGAAGAGCAGGTGTTGGAATACTAGGTCTAGCTGATATGTTAGCACAACTTAATATTAAGTATGGATCTCCAGAATCTATTTCCATTATAAAGACTGTAATGGAAATTATCTTCAAAGCAGAACTTAAGGCGACTGTTGATATGGCGGAAACTAGAGGTATATTTGAAGAGTATGATGGATTTGATAAAGAGAATCCATTATTTCAAAGTTTTGTAAAAGAGTGTGACTTTGAAACATATAAGAGAATGTTAAAAGTTGGAAGACGTAATATATCTTTTAGTACTATTGCTCCAACTGGTAGTGTAGCAATGCTTACTCAAACATCTTCAGGTATTGAGCCTGTATTTATGCCATATTACAAGAGAAGAAAGAAATGTGCTTCTGCTACAGATCGTGTAGATTATGTAGATAAATTAGGTGTTAAATTTACAGAATATGTGGTTGTACACGAGGGCTTAAAACAATGGGCAAGAATAAAATACCCAGAAGAAAATATTGATAATTGGAGTCTTGATAAATGGGATACTATTTATAAAGAGAGTCCATATCATGGAGCGACAGCGCATGACATTGATTGGCATTATAGAATTATGACTCAGGCCACATGTCAAACTTTTATAACCCACAGCATATCATCTACTATAAATCTACCTAAAGAAACTACAGAAGAAGAGATATCTAAAATCTATATGGAGGCTTGGGAAAATGGTTTAAAGGGAGTTACAGTATATCGTGATGGATGTAGGGAAGGAATTCTTAACTCTGTCAGTGATAAACAAAAGGAAGAAAGATTTGAATCTTCTATTAGTGCTCCTAAGCGTCCTAGAAAATTAGATGCAGAATTCTATTCTGTAAAGGTAGGTGGAGAAATCTTTTATGTTATGATTGGTTTATATAAGAATAAGCCTTATGAAGCCTTCTGTTTTAAGCCAGAAAAACAAATAAAAATAAATAATCATAAAGGTATATTAACAAAAAGAGCTAAAGGATTATATAGTTTCCACTCGGATCTTATTAACATAGATGATTTAGATAGTCTTCTTAATGCAGAACAGAGAACTTGTACATTATTAGTAAGTGCTCTATTAAGGCACGGAATTCCATTAAAGTTTATTATCAAGACCGAAAAGAAAGTTAATGAGAATATAACGTCGTTTAGTTCTGCTATCTGTAGAATATTGAGTAAGTATATGCCTAAAGAAGAAAGTGCTGAAATTTGCCCTAAATGTGGAGGTAGATTAATTCGAGAAGGTGGATGTATAAGATGTCTAGACTGCGATTATAGTAAATGCTTATGACAATAAAATTGGTTTATAATAGTTTACTAACTAATGAGTTAAACCCTTCTAGCCTAACCAAAGAGCTGGAAGGGTTTCCTATTAGTTTTGAATTTTATGACGAGAATATATTTAGTGATAAAAGAAAAGCTCGTCAAATAAAAAGCTCATTTGGAGCAAGATTGATTCCATTTGTAGCTGTTTACGAAAATAAAAAAGGAATAAAAGGATTTTATTCTGAAGTAAATGAATGTAATATTAATAATATAGTAAATTATGTCAAAGATAAGGCGCCCTGTGACATATTTGACTCTCCATCATCCAATGATATTGAAGATAATGGAGATAAGGCAGATGCCTGAAGAAAACTTTATAAAGAAATATGGAAAAGATTCCATGTTTATATATGAAGCAGTAAAGAAATCTAAAATGGGGGATATTAAAATTGAAAAAATCTCAAATAATCCTCTAGATACAGTAAAAGTAATAAAAATGAAAGGTGTTACACCAGGATTTGGAGAAGGAATATCTTGTTGCATGGAAGACAAAGATATGTATTATTATACTTCTACAATTCAATCTATTGATTGGGAAAATAATACTTTTCATACTTTAAACTCTGAATATAAATTTAAATTTAATGAGAGAGACATTACAAGTGAAATTCAAGAAACTGCATGAAAATGCAGTTATTCCTACATATGCAATGCCAGGAGATGCTGGAATGGATATAACAGCCGTAGATGTAGAATATGATTTACAAAATGATAGATATATTTATCATACAGGCTTAGCGTTTGAAGTTCCAGAAGGCTATTATATGGACCTTAGACCACGAAGCAGTAATACTAAAACCGATGTTTATATACCTAATGCTCCTGGTACTCTTGATTCTGGTTATAGAGGAGAACTATTAGTAGTATTTAAGAATAGAGATAAGTTACCTATAACACCTTATCTTACATTATCTCACGACCAGAACACTGTGATAAACGCTTATGCTAATACTATAAGTGCTTTAGCCCCTTATAAAGTTGGTGAGAGAATTTGTCAAATGATGATATTACCTTATCCTAAAATTGAACTCGTAGAAGTTACTGAATTAAGTGAAACTGAAAGAGGAGATGGAGGATTTGGACATACAGGTAAATAATAAATAAAAAATTTAAAATTGGGATTAGATATATTTTTCTTTCGTAGAAATAGAAATAAGAATATAGAACCAGAAGAAATAGGATATTTTCGAAAGGTTAATTTCTTAGTAAGATTTTTTGGTGACATGGGGTTTAATATTGCGGAGCAGATTCCACTAGAAATAACTAAAGAAATGTGTAAAGATTTAGAGGAACGATGTATGGCAGTATTAGATGATATTACTACATGTAAAGAACTATTACCAACTATGGATGGCTTTTTTGGTAGTACAGCCTATGATGCAGATTATATTCACGATGTAGAACTTGTATTAATGAAACTACAAGAGGATATTATCCCCGCATTTAATAATTTAAAAGATACAGAATATATAACATTTGAAACTTGATATTAATATGAAAACTGTTGCAAAAATTACTGGTGAATTTTTAGTTGATATTGATAACTTAAAAAAAGATCCTTCGTTTATAGATATGATGCGTTCTGTAGAAGATAGTCCTACAGTAGAGGAAGCCATAAAAGGAATAGAAGAAGTTATAAGTGATTATATACTTACAAAAGTAGAATCCGACAATTTTAATGTAGAAATTATTGAATATGATAACTAAAGAATTATTTATTAAGGCTGTTAGAAGTGTAGAAGTATTATTGGACGAAGGACATAAATTATGGGATAATCATCATATAGAAATAGGTGAATCCCCTTTATATAATGAGAGTTTTGTAATATTTGAAACTTTAATAGCTAGTCACTTTAATGAATATGGAATTGATTGGATAATGTGGTACTTATTTGAGGGTAAAGACCATATAGCGACCGATGAAGAAGGTAATAGAATTTGTTATGACTTAGATTCTTTATATGAATATGTGAAGCAATATCAATTATGATATATTTCGTAAGTACGCAAAAAGAATTATTTGATTCAGACGTGTACACAATGATAACTCCAGAGGACTCCATTAAAATGATGGAGTCCTGGAGTATTATTCAATACGATTCCGAGACTGAAGGTCGTGATAGTCATCTCTGTAAGCTACTCTGTATGCAGTTTGGAGATATTAAAGGAGAGAATCAAATAGTTGTTGATACTACTACAATTTCACCTTTATTATATAAGGATATTTTAGAAAGTAGGAAACTAGTAGGTCAAAATATAAAGTTTGATTTGCAGTTCTTATATAATTATGGTATTATACCTAGAAATGTATATGATACTATGATTGTTGAACAGCTGTTACATTTAGGATACCCTAGTAGTGTAATATCATATTCTTTACGCTCTATAGCAGCTAGAAGGCTAAATATCGATATTGATAAAACAGTTAGAGGCGAAATTATATGGAGAGGTCTTGATGAAGAAGTTATTAAGTATGCAGCAGGGGATGTTACATATTTAGGAGATATAGCCAATTCACAATTAAAGGATGTAAAGAAACAAGGTCTTAAGAAAGCAGTTCAACTAGAGTGTAATTTTATTCCAGCTATAGCTTATCTCGAATGGTGTGGAATACACTTGGATGCAGATAAGTGGAAAGAAAAAATGAAAAAGGATAAAGAGAATCTTGAAAAAGCAAAGAAAGCTCTTGATGATTTTATAATAAATGATAAAAGATTTAAAAAATATATATATATAAATAATCAAGGCTCATTATTTGATGGATTTGACTTAACTCCTAAATGTGCTATTAATTGGTCTTCATCTCCACAAGTGGTTAAAATTGCTAAGGAATTAGGATTTAATACTGAAGTAAAAGATAAAAAGACTGGTGAAGATAAAGATAGTGTACTTGAAAAACATCTTAAAACTCAAAAAGGTATTAATGATGAGTTTCTTAAGTTATATTTTGACTATCAAGAGTATGCTAAAGTAGTATCTTCATTTGGCCAAGGTCATCTTAATGCTATTAATCCAATAACTGACAGAATACATACTACTTATAGACAACTTGGGGCTAAATCAGGTAGGATGTCCTGTGGAAGCCAACAACCTAACTATGATTTAGCCAAGTATAAAAATTTAAGTCCTAAAGATTGTACTTATCCTAACATGCAGCAATTACCCGCTGATGCCCCAACACGAGGTTCATTTACTGCCCCTAAAGGATATAAATGGGTAAGTTGTGATTATAGTGCTCTTGAAAGTAGATTAGGAGCAGATATATATAATGAGACTTCCATGTTAAATGAGTTTCTGCATGGTAGTGGAGATATGCATTCACTATGTGCTTATATGGTATATCATGATGAGATACCAAGAGATACTCCTATTAAAGATATAAAGAAACTATATCCTCACTTAAGAAAAGCAGTTAAAGGTATAGAGTTTAGTCAACAGTTTGGAGGTTCTGAATATGCTATTATGGGAGCAATGGGATGCTCCTTAGAAGAAGCACAGAATTTTGCTAATGCATATGCTAGTGGTTTTCCTGGAATTGCTAAGTTTAAGAAAGAAGGAGCTGATTTCGTAAAGAAGCATGGATATATATTAATGTGTAAAGAAAGTGGTCATAAAATGTACTGGTGGGACCACGATGCATGGTTAGCTAGACAGCAATCTTTTACTCCAGAATTTTGGGAAGATTACAGACAATATCATAAAGGTACTGGGGATGCCGTTGCTAGAGAAGTGTCTATGCACTTTAAAGCATCTAGCAAATATGAAAGATATGCTTTGAATTCCCCTACTCAGGGAAGTGGAAGTGTAATCTTAAAAACTGCTGCTACTATGTTTTTTAATTGGATAGTAGATAATAATCATTTTAAGGATGTTGAATTATCTGCTTTGGTTCATGATGAAATTGATGTAATTTATAAAGAAGAAATAAAAGAAACTCCAGATATTCTTAAAGAATGTATGGAAAAAGCCGCATCAATATATTGCAAATCTTTGCCTATCCCTGCAGAAGCCGCCGTCTCCGACCACTGGGTCCATTAAGAAAAATTAACTGTGTGTTATATGAAATCTGAAATAAAAGTGATAACTTTGCAGAGTGAAAAAAATAGAGAAGGAAAGCTTTTCTTTTATAAAGAAAGAGGTCGTCAGACTCATAGCACCACTACT